>WBZV01000342.1_pt1 | contig 29691 bp, 26 predicted proteins | sample 5204221 | NCBI WGS metagenome assembly WBZV01 (sample SAMN12344360, study PRJNA552823) | activated sludge metagenome | biome: Activated sludge suspended growth; feature: Nitrification reactor; material: Wastewater; isolation source: activated sludge from nitrification reactor of wastewater...
CTCGGATCGGCGCTGGTCACCGGCGCGGCCGTGCTCGGTGTGCTCTTCGTGGCCGGCGTGCGCAGACGTTTGTTGGTCGGGCTCGTCGTGGCCGGTGCCCTGGCCGCCGTCGGGGCCTATCTGCTGGGGGTGCTGGATGCCTATCAGGTGGCCCGTTTCACGGCCTTCCTCGACCCGCAGGCCGACCCGCAGGGCGTCGGGTACAACGTCCAGCAGGCATTGATCGCGATCGGCACGGGTGGGGTCCAGGGCCAGGGACTGCTCGACGGGGTCCACACGCAGGGTGCGTTCGTGCCCTACCAGTACACGGACTTCATCTTCTCGGCCGTGGGCGAGGAACTCGGGATGATCGGTGGCCTCACGGTGATCGGTGTGTTCGTGGTGTTCCTGCTGAGGGGGGCCGCAGCGGCGACGCGCGCCGACCGGTTCGGGGCGCTGCTGGGGACCGGGATCGTCTGCTGGCTGGCGGCCCAGGGCTTCGAGAACCTGGGGATGAACCTCGGTCTGCTGCCGGTCACCGGGGTGCCGATGCCCTTCGTGTCGTATGGCGGGTCCAGTGTGATCGCTGCCTGGATCGGCGTTGGTCTGCTGTTGCGGGTCTCCCGGCACTGAGACCGGGCCCTGCGTTCGCGCGTTCCGGCTGCCTGCCGCACGCTGGAAGGCATGACCGCCGTTGATTTCTACTTCGATCCCGTCTGCCCATGGGCATGGATGACCTCGCGTTGGATGCTCGAGGTGGAGCAGGTGCGCGACGTCCAGGTGTCCTGGCATGTCATGTCGTTGTCCGTGCTCAACGAGGGCCGCGACCTACCTGAGGAGTATGTGGACCTGCTCGCGAAGGCGTGGGCGCCTGTCCGCGTCGTCATCGCGGCTGAGCAGGCACACGGCAACGAGGTCGTAGGGACGCTGTACACCGCCCTGGGCAACGAGATCCACCTGGAAGGGGAGAGCGACTACGACCTGGCGATCGCCAAGGCGTTGGCCGAGGTCGGTCTGCCGAGCGCGTTGGCCGCCGCCGCCCACTCCGACGAGTTCGACTCGGCGCTGCGCGAGTCCCACCACCGTGGCATGGATCCGGTGGGCGAGGACGTCGGTACGCCGGTGATCCATGTGCCCGGCGCCGATGGGATCGTCGCCTTCTTCGGCCCAGTGGTGTCGCCGGCGCCGAGGGGGGAGGACGCCGGGAGGCTGTGGGACGGTGTGCTTGCGGTGGCCGAAACCCCGGGCTTCTTCGAACTGAAACGGTCCCGCGACGTGGAACCCATCTTCGACTGATGGGCGTCTCGTACCCTGGAGTGGTGCAGTCGGTCTATCCCGCACTCGAACGCATCCTGCCACTGGTCCGCAAACCGATCCAGTACGTCGGCGGGGAGTTGAACGCGTCCGTCAAACCCTGGGAGTCGGTCCCCGTGCGCTGGGCGCTGATGTACCCCGATGCCTACGAGGTGGGTCTGCCCAATCAGGGCCTGCAGATCCTCTACGAAGTGCTCAACGAGCGCGACGACGTTCTGGCTGAGCGCACCTATTCCGTGTGGCCCGACATGGAAGCGCTGATGCGCGAACACGGGGTGCCGCAGTTCACCGTGGACGCCCACCGGCCGGTCTCCGCCTTCGACGTCCTCGGGGTGTCTTTCGCCACCGAACTCGGGTACACCAACCTGCTGACCGCGCTGGACCTCGCCGGGATTCCGCTGCACGCCGACGAGCGCACCGATGAGCATCCTTTGGTCATCGCCGGCGGCCACGCGGCCTTCAACCCCGAACCGATCGCCGACTTCATCGACGCGGCCGTCATCGGTGACGGGGAGCAGGCCGTATTGCGACTGTCCGACATCATCCGGGACGCCAAAGCGGCCGGGACGGCCTCCCGGGGAGAACTGCTCGACGCGATCGCCGCCTCCGGCGTGGCGTACGTGCCGGCGAAGTACGAGGTGTCCTACCTGCCCGACGGGCGTATCCGCCGTGTGGCGCCGGTCGACGCGAGCACCCCATGGCGGGTCGCCAAGCACACCGTCAGCGATCTCGATGAGTGGCCTTATCCGAAGCAGCCGATCGTGCCCCTGGCCGAGACGGTGCACGAGCGTGCGTCCGTGGAGATCTTTCGGGGGTGCACCCGCGGTTGTCGGTTCTGCCAGGCGGGCATGATCACCCGGCCCGTGCGGGAACGTTCCAAGACCACGATCGCGGACATGGTCCAGACGTCTCTGTCGGCCACCGGCTTCGAGGAGGTCGGTCTGCTCAGTCTGTCGAGCGCGGATCACTCCGACATCGCGGCCTTGACCAAGGGTCTCGCCGACCGCTACGAGGGGAGCAACACGGGCCTGTCCCTTCCATCGACCCGTGTGGATGCGTTCAACATCGACCTCGCCAACGAGTTGGCTCGCAACGGCCGACGCTCCGGATTGACGTTCGCGCCCGAGGGCGGCAGCGAGCGCATCCGCAAGGTGATCAACAAGATGGTCACGGAGGAGGACCTGATCCGCACCGTGGCCGCTGCCTATGCCGCCGGGTGGCGGCAGGTGAAGCTCTACTTCATGTGCGGGCTGCCGACAGAGACCGATGAGGACGTGCTGCAGATCGCCCGCATGGCCAAGGAGGTCATCCGCACCGGGCGCGAGGTCTCCGGACGTAAGGACATCCGGTGCACGGTGTCGATCGGAGGCTTCGTCCCCAAGCCCCACACGCCGTTCCAGTGGGCCGCGCAGTTGGGGTGGCAGCAGACGGATGCACGGCTGGCGCTCTTGCGGGAAGAGATCCGCTCGGACCGCGAACTCGGCCGTGCCATCGGATTCCGGTACCACGACGGCCGGCCCGGAATCGTGGAGGGCCTCCTGGCCCGGGGCGACCGGCGGGTCGGACCGGTCATCGAGGCCGTCTGGCGTGACGGTGGGCGGTTCGACGGCTGGAGCGAGTACTTCGACTTCGACCGGTGGATGAGTTGTGCGGAGGCGGTCGGCGTCGACGTCGACTGGTACACGACCCGTGAGCGTGAGGAGAACGAGGTCCTGCCGTGGGACCACCTCGACTCCGGCCTGGACAAGGAATGGCTCTGGCAGGACTGGCAGGATGCGCTCGACGAGGTCGAGGTCGAGGACTGCCGCTGGTCGCCCTGTTTCGACTGCGGGGTCTGTGACCAGATGGGTACCGAGATCCAGGTCGGTCCTACCGACGGCGTCATCCTGCCGATCGTGCAGGTCACCTCCTGATGGCTCGGCGTACACCGGACCGCGAATACATCCCCCCGGTCCAGACTCTGCAGGTCCGCTACGCCAAGCGTGGGCGGATGCGGTTCGCCTCGCACCGGGACTTCCAGCGGGCGTGGGAGCGGGCGCTGCGACGAGTCGGTGTTCCGATGGCCTACTCGGCCGGTTTCTCGCCGCATCCGAAGGTCTCGTACGCAGGGGCCGCTCCGACGGGGGCCGCGAGTGAAGCCGAGTTCCTTGAGTTCAGCGTGGTGCAGCAGGTCGACCCGCGGGCTGTCAGGCAGGCTCTGGACGCCGCGCTGCCGGAGGGGCTCGACATCGTCGCTGTGGTGGAGGCCACCGCCCCGCTGGTCGACCAATTACGCGCCAGTCGCTGGCGGATGGAATGGCCCTTCGACGTGACAGAGGCGATCGCGGCATTCGCGGCTGCCGACTCCGTCGAGGTCGAGCGGATCACCAAGGCGGGGCGGCGGATCCTCGATGTGCGGGCCTTGTGTTCGGCCATCGAGATGCCTACGCCTCAGGTCGTGGAACTGACCGTGGCACACGCCGAACCCACCCCGCGCCCGGCCGAGGTCGTGGTGGCTGTCCGGACCGTCTTCCCGGATCTGCCCGATGTGCCGGTGCTGGCCACCCGGCTGGGCCAAGGGGTGCCGGTGGACGGCGGCGGGCTGTCTGTGCCCTTCTGAGCGGTCGTGCAGGAGTCAGGCCAAGTCGAACTCCCGCATCCGTTCTTGATCAACAAGAGCGGATCCGGCGTATCCTTGTAGAGCAGGTCATCCCGGCCGTCTGCGCCGACGAAAGTGCCTGACGGCCCTGGGGAAGGAGGGTGGTCATGCACACCAAAGGAATGTGTCTCGTCGTTGCGTCCTTCGTCGCCCTGGGATTGCTCAGTGGTGGTCCCGCCCAGGGAGGAACCACGTGGCGTGAACCCCAGGAAGTGAGTTCCAAGTTCGGCCGCGACATCCAGTTGTCCGAGTCGGGCCAGGTTGCCGCGTGGATCCGGACCAATCGCACAGCCCAAGAGCCGACGGGCCCTGTACGCACTGCTTTCTACCGAAGCGCGAAGAAGGGGTGGACGGATTCCGCGCAGATGCCGGGAACCGCTGAGACGAGATCGATCCAGCTCAGCGCCGATGGTCAGAGACTGATGGTCGTCAATGAGGAGGGCGTGAGGCTCGCGACCCGAACGGACACAAACACCTGGTCGGCTCCCACGACCGTCGTCGCGGACAAGAACGTGATCTACGCCCGAATGTCCGCTGACGCTCGCGTGGTCGTCATGGTGACCCGGGAGGTCACGGACGGCTCATGGTCCCCACCGGTCTACATCCCGCCGTCAACGACATACACGTTGCTCGCGGCCACGCGTGACACGAATGGCGCGTGGTCCGCTCCGGTGACGATCGCACCGGTTTGGACGAACGCGTACTTCGTTGGCGCGCATCCGGGGCTGGCCCTGTCGGCGTCGGGCCGGATGGTCGTCTGGCTCGGCAACGACAAGACGTTGCAGTCATCCGCGCTTGGTGAGGACGGGACGTGGTCTCCTCCGCAGAGCATCAAGTCGTATACGGGGTTTGGGGAGTTGTTCGGGATCCGTCTGTCCAACGACGGTTCGCGACTCGTCTGGTTCCGCGATAGGGCAGTCGGGGCCTTCACCACAACGTGGTCGGATGGTTCGTGGTCGCCCGTCGACAATGTGACCGTGGATGACGTCACTGACATCGCCTTGTCGCCTGACGGCACGGTGGCAGCGTGGGCCAACGAGAAGGGCAAGGTCAAAGTTGCCGACATCTCCAACGGCCAGTTCTCGGGTGGCAAGGCGGTCGGGAAGGGCGGCGCGCTTCTGCCGGACGTCTTGCTGTCGAACAGCGCCCTGGCCTGGGCGCAGCAGGATGGTGGTGCGCTCCGCGCCTCCGTGCGGAAGGGTGGCTCATGGAAAGCCGCAACATTGGTCGGCAAGAAGGCAATCAACCCCGCACTATCAGCTGACGGTCGGACCCTGGTCTGGGCTTCCGTAGGCGACAAACACATCTCCAGCGTCAAGCGCTAGGCGCAGTGACACACGGTGTCGCTCTTTTGTTCCGGTAGCGGCAACCGTGTGTCATTCCGAACCTGCAGTGTTTGCGAACGGGGGTGTCCGGACTCTGCGGTGCCCTTCTGAGGCGGCGCCCCACAACTGGGCCGGATTGGGCCGAATCCGGCAGAACGTGCCTGGTCTGGTGTCCGATTGATCCCTTTGATGGGCATTATCGGTACGTTTCCTGCCGTGGTCATCTCCGACGTGGCCCAGTTGTGGGGACCTGCCCTGGATCACCGCCGGGGGCGTAACTGTCCGTAATCGATGATCGACGGCGCGCGATGTGCGATACTGGCCGTGGTTGGGAGCCGATCGGAGCCCGACCGGTGACTTCGCTGCCCGGGCGCTACGCGCCTTCGAGTGTGCGGCACACAGTCACCGCCGAATGGAAGCTTTGTGTTCGGTTGCGGCCGAACACCCACGAGTGGGTCTGACGATCCTCACGTGTACGGCCCTGCGGGTGCCTGCGTGTGGCTCATGACGACCCGGATCGGGAGTACCCGATGGACGATGAGGTCCAGGACACGCAGTTCAGCGATGAGCGCCCCGCGAAGCGACGGCGCCGAGCGGCGGGCCGGCCGGCAGGCCCCCCACAACCCCAGGAGGGTGAGCACGAGCCGACCTCCGGCGAGGAATCCCCAGCGGACGAGCCGGACACCGTCGCCGCTATCGAGGCCCCGGACCCGTCGGAGCCGCCGCGCGAGTTGGCCGTCCCCGAGGTGAGCGCCACCGACCCCTTCCACGTGGGCTTCATGGCCCCCGAGGAGCCGTCAGCCTCCGAGGAGGAAGCGGAGTTCGAACTCGAAGAGGACGAGTCGATCACTGCCACGGCGTTCTTCCTCGCCCCCGAGATCGACCTCGAGGAGGTCGACACGGAGCCGGCCCCGGCACGCAATCGTCAGCGGGGAAAGAAGAAGCAGCAGCCGGCCAAGGACGAGTCGGAGGCCGCCGAGGAGACCGGCGGCGATTCGGCCGCAGAGGCGGACGCCGAACAGCCGGGTGGGGACTCCGAGTCTTCGAGCAGTAAGCGTCGCCGGCGCCGCCGCCGCCGTGGTGGCGGATCGGACGACGGCGAGGACGAGGCCGGCAAGGACGAGGTGACTTCGGTCAAGGGCTCCACGCGCCTGGAGGCCAAGCGGCAGCGACGGCGGGAGGGCCGCGATGCCGGAAGGCGGCGCTCGCCGATCGTCACCGAGGCGGAGTTCCTCGCCCGTCGGGAAAGCGTCGAACGGGTCATGGTCGTCCGAGGGATGGAGGACCGCACCCAGATCGCCGTGCTGGAGGACAAGATCCTCGTCGAGCACTACGTCACCCGCGAGCGCAACGCCAGCATGATCGGCAATGTCTACCTCGGCAAGGTGCAGAACGTCCTTCCGTCGATGGAAGCCGCGTTCGTCGACATCGGCCGCGGCCGCAACGCTGTCCTCTACGCCGGTGAGGTCAACTGGGAAGAGGCCGGCCTCGAGGGCCAGCCCAAGCGCATCGAACTGGCGATGCAGCCCGGCGACAGCGTGCTGGTGCAGGTGACCAAGGACCCGGTCGGCCACAAGGGGGCGCGGCTCACCAGCCAGATCTCGCTCCCGGGACGGTACCTGGTCTACGTGCCCAACGGGCGTATGACCGGCATCAGTCGCAAGCTGCCCGACAAGGAGCGCACTCGACTCAAGAAGGCGCTGCGCGCCGCACTGCCCGAGGATGCCGGCGTCATCGTGCGCACTGCTGCCGAGGGCGCGACGGAGGAGCAACTCGCCGCTGACGTGGCGCGTCTGGCCGCGCAGTGGGAGAGCATCACCGAGAAGACGCAGAGCGCGAAAGCGCCATCGTTGCTGTCCTCCGAGCCGGACCTCGCGATCCGGGTCGTGCGGGACATCTTCAACGAGGACTTCGCCGAGTTGATCGTGGCTGGTACGCAGGCGCAGGACACGATCGAGGAGTACGTCGGTTGGGTCGCCCCGGAACTCAAGGACCGGGTCCGTCGGTGGACAGATCCCCAGGACGTGTTCGCCGCCCACCGGATCGACGAGCAGATCACGAAGGCACTCGACCGCAAGGTTCTTCTGCCCAGTGGCGGTTCACTGGTCATCGACCGCACAGAAGCGATGACCGTGGTGGACGTCAACACGGGTCGATTCGTCGGCCAGGGCGGGAACCTGGAAGAGACAGTGACCCGCAACAACCTCGAGGCGGCCGAAGAGGTCGTGCGGCAGCTGCGCCTGCGCGACATCGGCGGGATCATCGTCATCGACTTCATCGACATGGTGCTCGAGTCGAACCGCGACCTCGTGGTGCGCCGGCTCGTCGAGTGCCTCGGCCGGGACCGCACCAAGCACCAGGTCGCCGAGATCACCTCGCTCGGGTTGGTTCAGATGACCCGCAAGCGCATCGGGCAGGGCCTGCTGGAGACGTTCAGCGAGCCGTGTGAACACTGCAACGGCCGGGGTGTCCGCGTGCAGACGGAGCCGGTCGGCTCGCGTCGGCGCCGGCCCCCGGGACCGATCCCCGGCGCGCCGGTCAAGGCCGCCGAGTCCGACGGCGCCGAGAGCGTCGAGGAGTCGGCACCCCAGGAGTCCGCCCAGTCGGAGGAGTCCGCCCAGCCGGTGGGCGGCTGACCGGCCACCAGGGGGCCGCGTTGCCGGTCAGGGTGGTCATCGCGTACCCTTTAGGGGTGCGCTTGCAATGCGCGCAGTTCCCCCGTGCCAACGTGCCGGTGGGTCATCATGAACGTTGAAGGAGCAAGGCGTGTACGCGATCGTGCGGACCAGCGGTCACCAGGAGAAGGTTTCCGTCGGTGACGAGTTGGTGTTGAACCGGGTGTCCGAAGAACCGGGTGCCTCGGTGGAGCTGTCGCCGGTGCTGCTCGTCGTCGACGGCGAGACCGTCACCTCCGACCCCAGTGCCCTGTCCGGTGCCAAGGTGACCGTCGAGGTTCTTGAGCACACTCGTGGGCCCAAGATCGACATCCAGAAGTACAAGAACAAGACCGGCTACCGCCGTCGCCAGGGTCACCGCCAGGACCAGACCGTGGTGAAGGTCACCGGTATCGAGTTGGGAGCCTGAGCCATGGCACACAAGAAGGGTGCTGCCAGCACCAAGAACGGTCGTGACTCGAACGCGCAGCGGCTCGGTGTGAAGCGTTTCGGTGGCGAGCAGGTCAACGCCGGCGAGATCATCGTCCGCCAGCGCGGCACGCACTTCCACCCCGGTGCCAATGTCGGCATCGGCAAGGACGACACGCTGTTCGCGCTCAGTGCGGGCACCGTGGACTTCGGCACCAAGCGTGGTCGCCGGGTCGTCAACGTACTCGCCTGAGATCCTTCGCGGTGGCGACTTTCGTTGACCGCGTCCTTGTGCATGCCCAGGCCGGCGACGGCGGGAACGGGTGTGCCTCGATCCATCGCGAGAAGTTCAAACCCCTCGGCGGTCCCGATGGGGGCAATGGTGGCCGCGGCGGGGACGTCGTTCTCGTCGTGGATCCGGACGTGAACAGTCTGCTCGACCTGCACTACCACCCTCATCAACGCGCAGGCAGTGGTCAACCCGGTCAGGGCGGCAATCGTAGCGGCGCGGCAGCCGACGACCTCATCGTCGGAGTCCCGCCCGGCACGGTGGTCCAGACACCCGGCGGCCAGGTTCTGGCCGATCTGCTGGCTCCCGGCGAGCGGTACGTGCTTGCTCAGGGCGGACATGGCGGGCTCGGCAACGCGGCCCTGGCCACCCGACGCCGGAAGGCCCCAGGATTCGCGCTGCTCGGCGAGCCCGGCGATCAGGTCGACGCCGTGCTGGAACTCAAGACTGTCGCCGACGTGGGCCTCATCGGATACCCCAGCGCCGGGAAGTCAAGTCTTGTGTCCGCGCTCTCTGCGGCCAAGCCGAAAGTCGCCGACTACCCCTTCACCACGCTGACGCCGCATCTAGGAGTCGTCTCCATCGCCGGTACCACCTTCACCGTGGCCGACGTACCCGGTCTGATCCCGGGTGCCAGTGAGGGCAAGGGTCTGGGGCACGAGTTCCTGCGCCACGTCCAGCGCTGCAGTGCCCTGGTCCATGTGATCGATTGCGCGACTTTCGAGACGCAGCGCGATCCGATCGCGGACCTCGATGTCATCGAGGGTGAACTCGTCGCGTTCGACCCCGATCTGGCCGAACGTCCGCGGATCATCGCCTTGAACAAGGTGGACATCCCTGACGGCCGCGAGATGGCTGACATGGTCGCCGACGCCCTCCGGGAGCGCGGATATGAGGTCCACTTGATCTCGGCCGTCACGCACGAAGGCCTGCCCGAACTGACGTACGCGATGCTGCGCCTGGTGCGCGCCGACCGTGAGCAACGGCCGGCTCCGGAGGCTCGGGTGGTCCTGCGTCCTGAGCCCGTCAAGGGGCCGGACTTCGAGGTGCGTAAGCAGGGTGACGCCTTCCGCGTGGTCGGGACGCGTCCTCAGCGATGGGTCCGGCAGACGGACTTCAGTAACGAAGAAGCCGTCCGCTATCTCGCCGACCGTCTGGCCAAACTCGGCGTCGAGGACCGACTGGCCGAACTGGGTGCGGTGGAGGGCTCCACTGTGATCATCGGGCCCGAGGACGACGCAGTTGTGTTCGACTGGGTGCCGTCCATCGAGCAAGACCTGCCGCCTACGCCGGAGGAGGAGCAGTGAGCGACGCCCGGGATCGGATCGCGCAGGCCTCTCGACTGGTGGTGAAGATCGGCTCCTCGTCGTTGACGAATGCCGAGGGTGGGCTGCACTCCGAGCACCTCGATCAACTCGTGCAGGCGCTGGTGAGGAATGTGCGGGCCGGCGTGCAACTGGTCCTGGTCTCATCCGGTTCGATCGCCGCAGGCACGCCCGCGCTGGGGCTACGCAAGCCGCCGCGCGACCTCGCAACGCAGCAGGCGGCGGCCAGTGTTGGCCAGGGGATCTTGCTGGCCCACTACGCCGCACAGTTCGCCCAGCACGACATCCGCGTCGGCCAAGTGCTGCTGACCGCAGAAGACCTCATCCGGCGGACCCACTACCGCAATGCGCAGCGCACGCTCGGACGCCTGCTTGACCTCGGCGTGCTCCCGATCGTCAACGAGAACGACACGGTGGCCACCGATGAGATCCGATTCGGTGACAACGACCGGCTCGCCGCGCTCGTCGCGCAGGTGGTGCAGGCCGACGGCCTGGTGCTGCTCACCGACATCGACGGGCTGTACGACCGTCCGCCCGCCCAGGATCACGCACGTCACATCCAGACCGTGCGGTCGGCCGCTGACCTCGCAGAAGTCGGGCTCGGTGGTCGGGGATCCGGCATCGGACGCGGTGGCATGGTGACCAAGGTGCAGGCGGCGCTGATGGCCAGCGAGGCGGGCATCCCCGTGGTGCTCACCCGCGCGGATCAGGTCTCCAAGGCCCTGTTGGGTGAGGTGACCGGCACCGTCTTCGAGCCGTCGGGCCGACGGCGCTCGCCGCGGCAGATGTGGCTGGCACACGCCACCACCGCGCGGGGTTCGGTGCGCATCGATGAAGGCGCCGTGCGCGCGTTGCGGCAGCGGCAAGCATCACTGCTGGCCGCTGGCGTCGTGGGGGCTTCGGGGACATTCCTGGCAGGCGAGCCGGTGGACATCGTCGGCCCAGACGGCGCCGTTGTTGCGCGCGGTCTGGTGGCCTACGACGCTGCTGAGTTCGAGCAGTTGGTGGGGAGGACCACCGCCGACCTGATGGCGGAGTTCGGGCCCGACTATGAGCGGGAGATCGTCCACCGCGACGACCTGGTGCTGCTGTAGGACCGGTGGTCGGGCGACGCGGATCAGCACCCCTGGCGGACGCCTTGTCACCACTGAGAGACTGGGGTCATGACGCACGCCTCCGCTGAAGAAGTCCGCGCCGTCGGTCAGCGCGCCCGCGCCGCCTCGGCGGTTCTTCGCACGCTGCATCGAGACCAGAAGGACGCTGCACTGCTTGCGATCGCCGACGCGCTCATTGCGCACACCCCACAGATCATCGAGGCCAACCACCTCGACGTGCAGGCCGCGGAAGATGCCGGCACCGACCCCGCGATCATCGACCGACTCACGCTGACCGAGCAGCGCCTCGCGGATATCGCCGCCGCGGTCCGGCAGGTGGCGGCACTGCCCGACCCCGTTGGCGACGTGCTGCGGGGCTACACGTTGCCCAACGGACTCAAGGTGCGGCAGGTCCGGGTTCCGCTGGGTGTGGTCGGCATGATCTACGAGGCGCGCCCGAACGTGACGGTGGATGCAGCCGTCCTGTGCCTCAAGAGCGGCAACGCGGCACTGCTGCGAGGCTCGGCGAGCGCGGCTCACAGCAATACGGTGCTCGTGGACACCATGCGGGCAGCGCTCGCCGACACCGATGTGCCGGTCGACGCGATCTGTCAGGTTCCCGGTCTCAGCCATGACAGCGTCGGTCACCTGACCCGCGCGCGTGGCATCGTCGATGTCGTCATCCCCCGCGGGGGAGCCGGGCTCATCCAGAGCGTGGTGAAGTCCAGTCTCGTCCCGGTGATCGAGACCGGAGTGGGCAACTGTCACGTCTACCTGCATGAGGATGCCCCGCTGGACCGTGCGGTGGAGATCGTGGTCAATTCCAAGACGCACCGCGTGAGTGTGTGCAACGCGGCCGAGACGCTGCTGGTACACCACAACGCTGCCGAGCGCCTGCTGCCGGCCGTCTTCGCCGCGCTCAAGGAGCGTGGCGTGACGGTGCATGGCGACGAGGTGGCCGGCAAGTACGCCGAACAGGCGGGGATCGCGTTCCGTCCTGTCACGGACCTCGACTGGGCGGAGGAGTACCTCAGCCTGGACATGGCCGTCGGCGTTGTGGCGGATCTCGACGCAGCGATCGCGCACATCGCGCGGTGGAGCAGCGGTCACACCGAGGCCATCGTCGCCGATTCGGTCTCGGCCATCGACCGGTTCACCGCAGCCATCGACTCCGCGGCAATCATGGTGAACGCCTCCACACGCTTCACGGATGGGGAGCAGCTCGGATTCGGCGCCGAGATCGGTATCTCCACGCAGAAACTGCACGCACGGGGCCCGATGGGTCTTGCGGAGTTGACTTCCACCAAGTTCCTCGTCGAAGGCGATGGGCACATCCGCGCGTGAGCGGCGACAGTCGGTAGAGTGCGCTCATGGCTAACAGCGTCCTGGTGCTCATGAACACTCTCGCGGCGATGAATGCGGACGAGGGCGAGCCGGCTCACGTGTCTCCGTACGCGTACGGCGCGGTCGCTCTGATCTTTCTGCTTCTGTTGCTGTTCATCGTGACGCGCATCAACATCGATCGCTGAGTCATGGCCGAGCGCCGCAGGATCGGCGTCATGGGAGGCACCTTCGACCCGATCCATCTCGGACATCTGGTCGCAGCCGCCGAGGTCATGCACCGACTGGCGCTCGACGAGGTGGTTTTTGTGCCCACGGGACAGCCGTGGCAGAAGCAGGACCGCGAGGTCACCGACGCCGAGCACCGGTATGTCATGACCGTGCTTGCCACGGATCGCACCGGCTTCCGGGTCAGCCGCGTCGACATCGACAGGGACGGCCCGACATTCACCGTCGACACCCTGCGGGACCTGCACGCCGCATACGACCCGGCGGACCTGTTCTTCATCGTCGGTGCGGACGCACTGGCAGGTGTTGACACCTGGCGGGAACCGGCGACTGTGCGCGAGTTGGCGCACATCGTGGGGGTTTCCCGGCCGGGTCACGAGATGCCCGACGCCCACGTCGATGAGCGCTCCACGCTGCTGACCATTCCTGGCATCGACGTGTCGTCCACGTGGTGCCGGGAACGTGTGTCGCGGGGCGAGCCCATCGATTTCGTGGTGCCCGCCCCGGTCGTCGAATACATCCACAAGCACGCGTTGTACCGCTGATGCACAAACGCGCTGTCGCCTCCGTGGTTCTGCTCCTGGTCGTCGTCGCCGCGACGGTCGGGATCCTCGTCGCTCGTCAGCAGGAACCTGTGGACCCCCCGGTGGTGAGCCCAACGGCCTCTGCAACACCGGGCACGCTGCTCGTGCAACTGCGGGATCCGACCTTGTTGGCATCGGGCAGTGTGCTCCTCGGCGTGCGGGACGGCGAGCGTCTCGACCAGTTGTGGTGGACGGGGCAGTGGTGGGTCGACCAAATCGGTATCCAGGAGGTCAGCGCCGCTGAGTTGGGGCGCAAGCCCGTGCCGTACGTCATGCAGACGGTGCAGAACCAGATCGGCGTACCGGTCGACGACGCCTGGGTGCTCGACCGGTTGGCCTTCGCGGGGCTGGTGGATGCCGTCGGGGGCGTACGGATCGACGTCAAGCGGCCAACGGTCTATCTCACCGATGCCGGGACCCCGGCACTGATCCCTGCGGGCCTGCAGACACTGTCGGGTGCGCAGGCGGCCGACTTCGTGCTCGACACATCCCTGACCGACGAGAACGTGCGCCTGCGCAGGTTCCAGGCGGTCTGGGACCAGATACTCCGCCGGTTCCCGACGGATGTCGAGAAGTCCCGGACGCTGGTGGTGTCGTTGGGGGCGCTGTCCAAGGCGACCATGCCCACCGAGGAACTTGCTGTGTATCTGTCGGACGCGCACGATCTGCGCATTCGCGGTGAATACGAGGAGGCGCGGGTCCGGCTCGACGAACAGAACGCGGTCCGGGTCCGGCCGCCGCAGGGTGTCCGTGAGGCGTATGCCCTGGATCCGATCGCCACGCAGGTGGGCGTCGAGACGTTGTTCGACGGGTATCCGGCACTGGACGGGCCGGTCGCGCGGATCCAGGCCGTCACCGTTCGTGACGAGGCCATCGAGCAGTTGCGAGCCGAACTGTCGGGGGAGGGCTGGCTCTCAGCGTGGGGTGGTCGTGCCTTGACCACCACTACGTCGGCGACCGTCGACCCCTCGGTTCCCACTGCGGAGGTTCGTGTGCTCGAGACTGTGACCGGGGTTTCGGCCCTACCCGGCGAAGTGGCGCTGGCACAGGCCCGGGTGGCGGTTGCCGCGGCCGATCCGGCGGCTGTGGGATCGTGATGCTGTGACCATCGACGAACCGACCCGGCGACGGGTGGAACGGGCGGCGAGCGCGGCGCTGGACAAGAAGGCCGTGGACGTTGTGGCTCTCGACGTGAGCGACCACCTTGCGCTCACCGATGTATTCCTGATCTGTTCGGGGACCAATGAGCGGCAGGTCGACGCCATCGTCGACGGCATCGAGGACGCCTTGCAGGATCCGCCGGTACGGCGGGAGGGCAAGGGTCACGGTCGCTGGGTGCTTCTGGACTTCGGCGACATCGTGGTGCACGTGCAACACAGCGAGGAGCGGTCGTTCTACGACCTCGAGCGACTGTGGAAGGACTGCCCGCGCATCGAGGTGCCCGATGCTTGAGTCGCCTCGTCGGCTCGTCATCTGGCGGCATGGCCGGACCCCCTGGAACCTCGAGCACCGCTTCCAGGGTCAGACCGACGTGGCACTCGACGCGGTCGGTGTCCGGCAGGCCCAGGCCGCCGCGGGTCTACTCATGGCGTTGCGTCCGCAGTCGATCGTGAGCAGCGACCTCAGCCGTGCCCGCGACACCGCAGCAGCACTCGCGCACAGGTGCGGTTTGGACGTCGCAACTGATCCGCGGCTGCGTGAGACCGATGGCGGATCCTGGGAGGGCCGCCGCCGCGAGGAGTTGCTGCTCGCCGATCCGCACACCTACCGCGCATGGCTCGCCGGCGAACATGTGCGCCCTGGCGGTGACGGCGAGGATCGCACGCAGGTCGGAGCGCGGGTGATGGCGGCCATCGAGGACGCCGTGGCTCGTACCGATCCCGGCCGGACCGTCGTGGTGGTGACGCATGGGGGTGCCGCACGTGCGGTGCTGTCGCCGCTTCTCAACCGTCCGTTCGAGCAACTGCGCTACTTCGCCGTGATGCGCAACGCCGCGTGGAGCGCATTCCTGGAAACAGGGGACGCGGACACCCCGTGGAGCGTCCTGGAGTACAACGCGCGCTCCTTGCCGGAGCCGGCGGAGGCCGACGACTGACCGGGTTTCGGCGATTGCGACGTTGTTGTCGCTCGCGGGACTGGTTTGCGACGTTGTTGTCGCTATCAGGCCATGAAAAGGGCAACAACGTCGCAATCGGCGTGCAGGAGTGGCAACAACGTCGCAAACGGCGCTGTACTGCTCAACTGCTGATGTAGGCCTGCAGCGCGTCGCGCTCGGTCTCGAGTTCTGCTAGGCGTGCCTTGACGATGTCACCGATGCTCACGATGCCGACGAGTTGGCCGTCGACGAGGACCGGGATGTGACGGATCCGGCGCTGAGTCATCATCCCCATCAGGTCGCCGGTCGTCGCATCGGGTTCACACGTGACCACATCCGCGGTCATGATGTCGCGCACAGGATGCTGCAGGGCGCCCGCCCCGTGGGTGTGGACCGCACGTGCGATGTCGCGTTCCGAGACGATCCCGGTCACGCTGGTGCCGTCGTCGCTGACCACCACCGCGCCGATGCGGTGCTCGGCCAAGAGGGCCAACAGGTCGGTCACGGACGAGTCCGGCGCGACGGTGGCCACAAAATCGCCTTTGCTGGTCAAGATGCTCGAGATCTTCATGCGCGGTCCTTCCATGCCGTTGGCCCAATCGTGCCGTGAAAAGGACCCCGCTGTCACCCCTTGAGCCCGGAAGCCGGGTGGTGATGGCCCCGGCGGTGTCCGGTACAGTTGTGGGAGTCGAGGGGCTATAGCTCAGTTGGTAGAGCACTTGCATGGCATGCAAGGGGTCTGGGGTTCGAGTCCCCATAGCTCCACAAACCCCCGGGCGATCCTCGGGGGTTTACTCATGCCCGCCGAGTGCTGGGCCGTAGCCTGACGGAATGACCCACCTGCTGGTCATCGGCGACTCCTTGACCTTTCACGGACCTGACCGGGCGCATCCGCCCAGGGACCCCCGTTTGTGGCCCTCGATCGTGGCCGCACAGACGGGCCTGCCCGTGGATGTCGTCGCCGGGGTCGGCTGGACCGCCCGGGATGCATGGTGGGCACTCACACGCGATCCGATGGTGTGGGGTGAGTACCTGCCGCGGGCCGAGGCCCTGGTCCTGGCCGTCGGCGGGATGGACGCGCTGCCGGCGGCGGTGCCCACCTATCTGCGGCAGGGGATCGCCTACATCCGGCCTGGATGGGTGCGCCGGAAGGTGCGGGGTCTGTATCTGGAACTCTCGCCGCGGGTCATGGCCATCACCGGGGGTCCGCTGCGACAGTTGCCGCAGGCGGCGACCGACCACTATTTGTCGCGGTTGGTGCAAGCGGTGCGTACGTGGTACCCCGAGTTGCCCATCCTCTTGCTCACGCCGAGTCCGCACAGCGCAGCGGCATACCCGACCGACCGGTTCCACGCCGGCGCGCACGCAGCTGCGCGAGCCTGGGCAGCCACCCATGATGTGATCCTCGTCGACATCGAGGAACCCACCCAGCGGGGACTCGACAACGGCTGGGTGAATCCGGACGGGATGCACTGGGGGTGGCAGACCCATGCTGAGGTGGCCGGGATGGTCGCCGAGGCGCTGCAGCGTGCCTCGGTACCCTGATAGGGAACCCGCCAGAGATCTTTGCGAAGGGACATTCATGTCGGACGCGGTCGAGTACGACGTCGAGGCGATCCAGAACCGGTGGTTGCCGGTCTGGGACGAGATCGCCCCATTCCGCTCCGGTGACCCCGATGACCCGCGGCCGCCCAAGTACGTGCTCGACATGTTCCCCTACCCGAGTGGGGATCTGCACATGGGTCACGCGGAGGCGTACGCGCTCGGTGACGTGATCGCGCGGTACTGGGTGCAGCAGGGATTCAACGTCATGCACCCCATCGGCTGGGACGCGTTCGGCCTGCCCGCCGAGAACGCGGCCATCCGGCGTGGGGTCAACCCGAAGACGTGGACCTACGAGAACATCGCCCAGCAGCGCGAGTCCATGCGCCGCTACGCCTGCTCGTTCGACTGGGATCGCACGCTGAACACGTGCGACCCCGAGTACTACCACTGGAACCAGTGGCTGTTCCTGAAGATGTTCGAACGCGGCCTGGCCTATCGCAAGGACAGCTCGGTGAACTGGTGCCCGAACGACCAGACGGTGCTGGCCAACGAACAGGTGGTCAACGGCCGGTGCGAGCGATGCGATGCCGTGGTCACCAAGAAGAAGCTCACCCAGTGGTATCTGCGCATCACCGACTACGCGGAGCGCCTGCTGGACGACATGGCCCAACTCGAGGGCAAGTGGCCCGACAAGGTCCTGACGATGCAGCGCAACTGGATCGGACGCTCCACCGGCGCGGAGGTGCAGTTCGAGATCGAAGGCCGTGATGAGCCCGTCACCGTGTACACCACCCGGCCCGACACGTTGTACGGTGCGACGTTCTTCGTTGTGGCCGTCGACTCCGACCTCGCTGCTGAACTCGCTGCAGGCTCCGGGGTCGAGCAGGAGTTCGCCGACTACCTGGCCGAGGTGTCGAAGATCTCCGAGATCGATCGCCTCTCGGCTGAACGTCCCAAGACCGGCGTCTTCCTGCAGCGCTACGCCATCAACCCTGTTAACGGGGAGCGGCTGCCGGTATACGCATCCGACTATGTGCTTGCCGACTACGGCACCGGCGCCATCATGGCCGTTCCTGCCCACGATCAGCGCGACCTGGACTTCGCCCGGACGTTCGACATCCCGGTGCGGGTGGTCGTCGAGTCGGACGAGGATCCCTCAGTGACCGGGGTCGCCACCGGCGACGACGGCCCACACGTCAACTCGGGGCCGCTGGACGGGCTCAACACCCCGGACGCCGTCGCCCGGGTGATCGAGATGCTCGCGGAGGACGGCCGGGCCAAGGCCGCGGTCAACTACCGCCTGCGGGATTGGCTCATCTCGCGGCAGCGCTACTGGGGGACACCGATCCCGATCATCCATTGCCCGACGTGCGGAGAGGTGCCTGTCCCGGAGGACGAACTGCCGGTGCAGCTTCCGTCACCGGAGGGGCTGGACCTGCAGCCGAAGGGGACGTCACCTCTCGGTGCGGCCGAAGAGTGGCTGAACGTGCGCTGTCCACGGTGCGATGGGCCGGCTCAACGTGACTCGGACACCATGGACACCTTCGTCGACTCGTCCTGGTACTTCTTGCGGTTCCTCGATCCGCAGCGCACGGACGCGCCGTTCGACCCCGAAGCGGCCAAGCGGTGGCTGCCCGTGGACCAGTACGTGGGTGGAGTGACGCACGCGATCCTGCACCTGCTGTACGCCCGGTTCTTCACCAAGGTCCTGCACGACATGGGCATGGTGGATTTCACCGAACCGTTCAGCAGCCTGCTGAACCAGGGCATGGTGGTGATGGACGGGTCCGCAATGAGCAAGTCGCGCGGGAACCTGGTGCGCCTGTCCGACGAACTGGCCGAGCACGGTGTGGACGCCGTGCGGCTCACGATGGTCTTCGCAGGCCCGCCCGAGGATGACATCGATTGGGCCGATGTGTCGCCGTCGGCCAGCGTGCGGTTCCTGACCCGTGCCTGGCGCCTCAGCGGTGACGTCACCAGTGAGCCGGGAGTGGACCCGGTGGGCGGTGACATCGCCCTGCGACGGGTGATCCACCGGCTTATCCACGACGCGCAGTTGGCTGTGGAGTCATTCCGGTTCAATGTCGCGGTCGCGAAGGTCATGGAGATGGTCAACGCCGTCAGGAAGGCCATCGACTCCGGTCCCGGTGGTGACGACCCCGCGGTGCGCGAAGCCGTCGAGGCGGTCGCAGTCCTGTTGTCGTTGGTCGCCCCTTACACCGCGGAGGACATGTGGGCCCGGCTCGGGCACGAGCCCTCCGTCGCGCTGGCCGGCTGGCCGGCCGTCGACCCGGAACTGGTCAAAGCGCAGACCGTGACGTGTGTCGTGCAGGTGGCCGGCAAGGTCAAAGCGCGGCTCGAGGTGGACCCGCAGATCGGCGAGGACGACCTGCAGGCTGCGGCGCTGGCCGACCAGGCGATCGTCGCGGCCCTCGGTGGTGTGGAACCGCGTCGGGTCATCGTGCGGGCACCCAAGTTGGTCAACATCGTTCCCGGCTGACCCGGCGTGGGTAAGGATGGTGCAATGCCGACCGTCGCCGTTGTCACCGACAGCACCGCTTGCCTGACCGATGAACTGCGTGAGCGGTCCGGGGTCCGGGTGGTGCCGATCCATGTGCTTGTGGATGGACAGACATATCTCGACGGGGTCGACATCACGTCCGAGGAGGTGGCCTCGGCCCTGTCCCGACTGGCCTCGGTGAGCACGTCGAAACCGAGTCCTCACCAGTTCCTGGATGCGTATTCGGCTGCGGCACACGCAGGGGCGGAGTCGATCCTCAGCGTCCACCTGTCGTCCGCGCTGAGCGGTACCTACGACGCCGCCCGGCTCGCCGCCAGGGATGCGCCGGTTCCCGTCGAAGTGGTGGACAGCCGAAGCATCGCGATGGGTCTCGGCTTCGCGGCACTCAACGCCGCCCACGCGGTCGACGCCGGTGCGGGGCTCGCCGACGCCGCTGACGTGGCCCGCCGTTCGGCCGCCGACAGCCAGGTCCTGTTCTACGTCGACACCCTCGAGTTCTTGCGGCGAGGGGGCCGGATCGGCAAGGCCTCGGCATGGCTGGGCAGCGCCTTACGGGTGAAGCCCCTGCTCCACGTGGTCGATGGCGAAGTGGCTCCGCTGGAGAAGGCCAGGACGGCCAACCGCGCGCTGGGCCGGCTGGCCGAACTCGCAGTGGCCGCCGCCGATGGGCGTGATGTACAGGTCGCGGTGCAGCACCTGCAGGCGCCACAGCGTGCGCAGGAGATGGCGGACAGGTTGCGCGCTCAGTTGCACACCGACGTGGTCGTGTGCGAGGTCGGCGCTGTGATGGGGGTGCATGTGGGGCCCGGACTTGTCGCAGTCGCCGTGGCGCCGGCGGGGTCCCCGTGATCTTCGTCCTCGCGATCGCGGTCGGGTACCTGATCGGTTCGATCAACCCGGCAGCGATCATTGCGCGCCTGCGCGGGGTGGACTACCGCTCGGTGGGTTCCGGCAATCCCGGTGCGACCAACATCGGACGCGCGATGGGGCGCAAGACGGGGATCCTCGTGGGGGTTCTCGACGTGCTCAAGGGTTTCCTCCCGGCGCTGGGTTTCAGCCTGTGGACCGGCGACATCGCGGTGGCTGAGGTCGCGGGTTTCGCGGCAGTGGTCGGCCACATCACCAGCCCCTTCCTGAAGGGTCGGGGCGGTAAAGGTGTGGCGACGTCCGCGGGGGCGATCCTTGCCATCGAGCCGATCTGGTTGGTCCCAGTGCTGGTGGTGTTCGGCGTCGCCTTCAAACTCAGCCGGAGGATGGGTATCGCCAGCGTGTCGGCGGCCTTGACCCTCATTCCTGCGTCGTTGATTTGGAACTCGGACCCCAGCGAGATCCTGTTCGGGTGCGCAATGGCACTGCTGATCGTGCTGCGGCACCAGAGCAACATCCGATCGGCGATCGCGACACGGCTCAAGTAGGTCCGACCACGGGCCTGTGGACGTGTGCCGTCCGTCACCCACAGATTCTTCGCTGCCCCTTCCGGCGACTGTCCGGCGGCCGCAGCGTGGAGACCGTGAACAGTCTCGATTTCGACCGGCGCACGCTGGCGATCCTGGCGGCGGTCCTTGCCGCAGCCGTCGGCCTCACGTTGTTCTTCACCAGGTCCCCGTCGGCGCAGCCCGCCCCCGTGGTGGTGTCGGGGCCGACCACGCCCAGCACTCCTGCCCCGAGCACATCAGCGCGGCCGAGTCCGAGCGGTGAGGTCGTCGTGGAGGTGGTCGGCAAGGTCTTGCGACCGTCTGTCGTCACCCTTCCGGCGGGCTCGCGGGTGCAGGACGCGGTGGAGGCGGCAGGTGGGGCGAAACCGGGCGTGGACACCAGCGATCAGAACCTCGCACGTGTGCTCGCCGACGGCGAGCAGATCAGGATCGGTCTGGCCCCTCCCACTGGGCCCCGAGCCTCGCCCGGTTCGTCGGCGGCGCCGGCTGGCGGGCCGGTCGACATCAACTCAGCTTCGCTGGAAGACCTGCAGGAGATCCCCGGAGTAGGACCGGTCATCGCGGCACGGATCGTGACGTATCGGGAGCAGAACGGCGGATTCCGGGCCGTCGAGGAACTGCTCGAGGTCTCGGGGATCGGAGAAGTGACATTCGCGCAGATGCAGCCCCTGGTGACCGTAGGCGCTGGTGGCTGACCGGCGTCCTTGCGGGGCTGTGGGCCGGTGTCTGTTGCGGCGTCTCCGGCCTGTGGCCGGTGGTCGTCGTAGCTCTCGCGGGTGCAGTCGTTGTGCGGCGCTGGTGGATGATCGCGTGCGCGGCAGCCCTCTGCGGTGGCGTGCTGCTCGGAGCGCTCCATGCCGCCCAGGTGGATCGCACACGGCTGGTTGATGGCCAGGGCTACGAGGTGGCCGTGCAACTGACCAGCGCGCCTCGTCCGCACGAGGCCGCGGGCCGGACGTGGTGGTCAGCGGATGGCCGGATCGCCGCAGGGGCCGACGAAGCCCGGGTCAGCCTGTCCGGCAACGGGGACCTTGCGGCATCTATGGGGGACACGCTCATCGCGCGCATGGTGGCAGGACCGCCGTTCGGCCGAGGTCGCAGTGCGTCGCTACGTGTTGTCGGCACCGCACAGGTTGTTCCGGCGCACGGGCCGGCGGCCACCGCGCGTGTGCTGATGCGGCAGGTGGCGGGGAACGGGGACGCGGGTTGGCTTCTGTCCGGGATGACTCTCGGCAGTGATCAAGGACTCTCGCCGGTCGCCGCAGATGACATGCGGGCATCGGGCCTGACCCACCTCACGGCGGTGTCGGGCGCGAACTGCGCGATCCTGCTCGCCCTGGTGCACTGGCTGGGAGGGTGGCTGCACGTCCCGCGCGCGCCACGTGCCCTGGCGGCGGGCGTGGTACTCGGAACGTTCGTGGTGGTCGTCGGATCGCAGCCGAGCGTCCTGCGAGCATCTGTGATGGCCGGATTGACTCTCGCCGCCGGGCTGGTCGGTGGTCGACGCGCCGCGGCCCATGTCCTGCAGGTCAGCGCTGTGCTCCTGCTGATGCTGGACCCGTGGCTGGCCTACTCGGTGGGCTTCATGCTGTCCATCGCTGCGACTGCGGGCTTGATCGCCGTGATCGATCGGGGAGCTCTTGCCGCCACGATGGCTGCCCAGGTCGCGACATTCCCGATCCTGCTCGCCATAGGTGGTGCAGTGGGGCCGCGCACGGTCATCGCCAATGTGCTCGCCGCTCCCTTGGCAGCGGTGGTGCCGGTGCTGGGACTCGTCGCGCTGGCCGGGCAGTGGGCTGTCGGATCCGGGGGTGTGGCCGCCGTGCTGGGACGGGCCCTCTGCGAGCTGATCCTGCGCGTGGCGGCCTGGGACGGGGTACCCGAGTTGACCTGGCTTCCGGGGCACGCGGGCGTCCTGCTGGCGTGCGTCGTGACCATCGGGGTGTTCGCGATCGGCCGTCGTCACGTGGTCGTGGTGGCGGCCGGGCTCGTGGCGCTGGTGAGTTCGACGATCGCCTTCGCCGATGGCTGGCCGCCGCGGGACTGGTGGATCGTCGCGTGCGACGTCGGACAGGGGGATGCCTTTGTCGCCCGATCTGGTGGGGGCGTGGTTGTTGTGGACGCCGGCACCGATCCCGAGACGACCGACGCCTGCCTGGACCGGCTCGGGATCGATCGGGTGGATCTGCTCGTTCTCAGCCACTTCCACGCCGACCACGTCGATGGGCTCGGCGGCGTGTTCACCCGACCTGTGGCACAGGTCTGGGTCAGCCCGTGGCGGGAGCCGGTCGAGCAGTACGAACAGGCACAACGATTGCTCAGCGGGGTGCCGGTCAGCGTGCCGGCGCCCACAGCCATGGCGCTGGTGGGGGACATGCGGCTCACTGTGATCTGGCCGGAGCGTGTCATCCATGCCGGATCGGTGCCCAACAACGCCAGCGTGAGTCTGCTGCTGACCACACCACACGCGAGCGCGGCCTTCCTCGGCGACATCGAACCGGAGGCGCAGCAGGCGATTCTGCGGGCGTGGCCGATCGACGTGGACGTGGCGAAGGTGCCCCACCACGGGTCGGCGCAGTTCGATCCTCGCCTGCCTGCGGCGGCGAGCGCCCGCATCGCGTTGATCGGGGTGGGCGAGGACAACACGTTCGGGCATCCCGCACCGGAGGCGGTGTCCGCCTGGCAGCAGGCCGGAGCCGCGGTGTACACCACGGCGGCGAACGGGGATATCGCCGTCACCCGGGAACTCGCAGTACAGGTCCGTGGCCGACGCGAGCCAGGACTCGGATGATCACTCCACAGACAAGGAGATGAGATCCCGCTCGAGGGCGTGCAGTTTCTGCGCCGCATCGAGTTGTTCACCCTCGCGCAGGCCACCCTTCACACGGGCATCGAGGTCGGCGAGGATCGTGACCGCCTGCGCGAGTTGGGCGGGCTTCCACCGGCGCAGTTGTGCCCGCAGTGTCCGCAGTTTCCACGGTGGCACGCCGACCTGACGCGCCAGGTCGGCGTCCGAGAGTCCAGGGGTGCTGGCCGACAGCGCGATGAGTTGCCGCACCGACCCGGCCACCGCTGCGACGATGGCGGGACCTGTCCGAGCCCCGTCTGCGGCGATCTGCGCCTGCCGCAGACGCTGGAGGACCTCGGCCGGATGTCCGAGCATCACCGCATCGGCGACTTGGTACCCGGACAACTCCGCCACCCCGCGGAAATACTGGCCCACCACCTGCGCGTCGATCGGATCGGACTGCGCATCGGACGACAATTGGTGGGCCGCGGAGGCGAGGTCGGCGAGGTCGGTGCCCACGGCTTCGATCAGGAGCGCGAGGGCGTCGGAGGTTATCCGTCGCTTCTGCCGCTTGAACTCGTTGGTGACGAACTCATTGAGTGCCCGCCCCTTCTTCAGCGGTTGGCAATCGATGGTTGTGGCGGCGGCCTTCTTGAGATCTTTGAGTGCCGCCTGACCGCCCCGGCCCCCGCGGTGGTGAGCCACCACGGGATTGCTGTCGGCAGCCGCGAGCAGGGCCGCCATGGCGTCGCCGAGTGCATCCGCCTCGGTCACCACCAGGATGCTCCGCGTCCCGAAGAGGTCCTCACCACCGGCCTCGGCGATGCGCAGGCGCACGTCCGAGGACGACCCGCTGATCTCCTCGACGCCGAGGTCGGGGTCGTTCTTCTGCCACTGCCGCACGGTGTCCTCGATCCCGCGCGCGGACAGAAAGGGATCGGAGCCGGTGAGCAGTACGAGCGTCATCGGGGCTCCTCGGAGGTGGACAAGGCGGCGATGAAGGCCTCCTGCGGCACCTCGACGCGTCCCACCATCTTCATCCGCTTCTTGCCCTCCTTCTGCTTCTCGAGCAGTTTGCGCTTGCGGGAGATGTCTCCGCCGTAGCACTTGGCGAGCACGTCCTTGCGGATCGCGCGGATCGTCTCCCGGGCGATGACGCGTGACCCGATGGCCGCCTGGATCGGCACCTCGAACTGCTGGCGGGGGATCAACGACCGCAGTTTGGCCGTCATCATCACCCCGTAGGCGTAGGCCTTGTCCCGGTGGACGATGGCGCTGAACGCGTCCACGGTCTCGCCCTGAAGCAGGATGTCGACCTTCACCAGGTTCGCGCTCTGCTCGCCGTCGGGTTCGTAGTCCAGGGACGCATAGCCACGTGTGCGCGACTTCAGTTGATCGAAGAAGTCGAAGACGATCTCGGCCAGTGGCAGGGTGTAGCGCATCTCCACCCGATCCTCGGACAGGTAATCCATGCCCAGCAGCGTGCCGCGGCGGTTCTGGCACAACTCCATGACCGTTCCGACGAACTCGCTGGGTGTGAGGATCGTGGAGCGGACCACCGGCTCGAAGACCTCGCCGATCTTGCCGACCGGGAACTCACTGGGGTTCGTGACGATGTGCTCGGTGCCGTCCTCCATCACCACGCGGTACACCACGTTCGGTGCCGTCGAGATGAGGTCGAGGTCGAACTCGCGCTCGAGCCGTTCGCGGACGATCTCGAGGTGGAGCAGGCCGAGGAAGCCACACCGGAAGCCGAAGCCGAGGGCGGCGGAGGTCTCCGGTTCGTAGACGAGCGCCGCGTCGTTGAGCTTGAGTTTGTCCAGCGCATCGCGCAGCACGGGGTAGTCCGAGCCGTCGATCGGGTACAGCCCGGAGAACACCATCGGCTTGGGGTCCTGGTACCCGTGCAGCGCATCCTTGGCCGGATGTGACGACGAGGTCACCGTGTCGCCGACGCGGGACTGGCGGACGTCTTTCACGCCGGTGATGAGGTAACCCACCTCGCCGGCGCCGATCGACTCGGTGGGGATCGGCTCGGGTGAGATCACACCCACCTCGAGTGTTTCGTGGACGGCGCCGGTGCTCATCATCCGGATCCGCTCGCGCGAATGCACCGATCCGTCCACCACCCGCACGTAGGTGACGACTCCGCGGTAGGTGTCGTAGACCGAATCGAAGATCATCGCCCTGGCCGGTGCGTCAGGGTCGCCGGTAGGGGGCGGGATCTGGTCCACGACCTCATTGAGCAGATCCTCGACGCCTTCGCCGGTCTTGGCGCTGACCTTGAGGACGTCGTCGGGGGAGCAGCCGATGATGTGTGCCAACTCTGCGGCGTACTTCTCCGGTTGTGCCGCCGGCAGATCGATCTTGTTGAGCACCGGGATGACCGTGAGGTCGTTCTCGAGTGCCAGCCAGAGGTTGGCCAAGGTCTGTGCCTCGATGCCCTGCGCGGCGTCCACCAGCAGAACGGCCCCCTCGCAGGCCGCCAGGCTGCGTGAGACCTCGTAGGTGAAGTCGACGTGACCGGGGGTGTCGATGAGGTTCAGTACGTAGGTGGAGCCGTCGTGGGCGGTGAAGGGCAGCCGGACCGCCTGGGACTTGATCGTGATCCCGCGCTCGCGTTCGATGTCCATGCGGTCGAGATACTGGGCGCGCATGGAACGGTCGTCCACCACCCCGGTCATCTGCAGCATCCGATCGGCCAGCGTGGACTTGCCGTGGTCGATGTGGGCGATGATGCTGAAGTTGCGCAGGAGGTCGGCGGGGGTATGGCCTGGGGCCGGGGCCGCGCCCGCCGGAATCGTCACCCCTCTATCCTTCCATTGCGCGGCGCGCACCCGACTCCAGGGGACCGGCGACGTCACGTTATGCTTATGGGGACGCGGTTTCGCGCTGCCCCGATATCCAGAACGGCACGCACCGCCCTCGACGACAAGAACGACAAGGACCACCGTGGCGAACATCAAGTCCCAGATCAAGCGGATCAAGACCAACAACAAGGCGCACGAGCGCAACAAGGCGGTCAAGAGTTCGCTGCGTACCGCCTCCCGCCGTGTTCGCGAGGCGCTTGCTGCCGGTGACGTCGACCGCGCCGAGGAGCTCGCCCGCGACGCTGGCCGCAAGCTCGACAAGGCTGTGAGCAAGGGCGTCATCCACAAGAACCAGGCCGCGAACAAGAAGAGCGCGCTCGACAAGGCCGTCGCCGGCGCGAAGTCCGCCTGACCGTAACCGCCGTTACTGCAAGTCCCCTGATCAGCGCGGGGGAATTCACCGGATGATCCTGCAATGTCCGATCGCTGGTACTAGTGTTGGCCTTCCATCCACCTAACGCTGCCGGAAGGTTCTAACCGTGGCCAACACGACGACAGGGCGCGAGACACTGGGCCAGACCGCCGAGTCCGTCGCGCACATGATTCTCGACCGGGTCGGCGCGACCCCTAACGCTGAGGCATTCCGGGCCCCGCTGCCCGACGACTCCGGTTGGCGATCGCTGACCTGGAAGCAGACCTACGACGACGCCGAGAAGTTGGCGGGCGGCCTGCTCTCGCTGGGCCTCGAGCCTGAGCAGCGGGTCGCGATCGCGTCCAACACCCGGCTCGACTGGATCCTGGCGGACATGGCCGTCATGCTCGCTGGAGGCGCCACGACCACCGTCTACCCGAGCACCGGCGACGCTGACGTCGCCTACATCCTCGGGGACTCCAACACACGCTTCCTCTTCGCCGAGGACGAGAGCCAGGTCGAGAAGGTCCGGGCGCACAAGGACGAACTCAACATCGAGCAGGTCGTCGTGTTCGACGGCGCCGGCGACGGTGACTGGGTCATCAGCATGGACGACCTGCGGGCCAAGGGTGAGGCGTTCCTGGCTGACAACGCGGAGGCCGTGAAGGAGCGGGCCCGGTCGGTCAAGGGTGACAGTCTCGCCACGTTGATCTACACCTCTGGCACCACCGGCAAGCCCAAGGGTGTCGAGCTCACGCACTCCAACTGGACCTATGAGGGTGCCTTCGTCGAGAGCATCAACGTCATCTCGATCAACGACGTGCACTTCCTGTGGCTGCCGCTCGCGCACTCGTTCGGCAAGGTGCTACTGGCGCTGCAGTTGCAGGTGGGCTTCGTGACCGCCGTCGACGGCCGCGTGCCCAACATCGTGGACAACCTCGGCGTGGTGAAGCCCACGATCATGGCAGCCGTTCCCCGCATCTTCGAGAAGGTCTACGCCCGTGTGGCGCAGACCGCGCTGTCCGAGGGTGGCGCCAAGGCCAAGATCTTCACCTGGGCGTTCAAGGTGGGCAACGAGGCCACCGAGAAGGAACTGGCGGGCGAGAAGGTCGGCGGCACGCTGGCCATGAAGAAGAGCATCGCCGACAAGTTGGTCTTCTCGAAGATCCGCGAGCGCCTCGGTGGCAACATGCGCTACATGATCTCCGGATCGGCGGCTCTCTCTCGAGACATCGCCACCTGGTTCTACACCGCCGGACTTCCCATCCTCGAGGGTTACGGTCTCACCGAGACCAGCGCGGCGACCTGCGTGATGCGTCCCGACCGGATCAAGTTCGGGACCGTGGGTGAGCCGGCTGCTGGGACCGAGATCAAGATCGCCGGTGACGGTGAGATCCTGATCCGCGGTCCGGGCGTCATGCGCGGCTACCGCAACCTGCCCGAGGCCAACGCCGAGGTGTTCCCCGGCGACGGCTGGTTCGCCACCGGTGACATCGGTGAGATCGACGACATGGGCCGTGTGAAGATCACCGACCGCAAGAAGGACCTGGTCAAGACTTCCGGTGGCAAGTACATCGCCCCCTCGGCGATCGAGAGCCAGTTCAAGGCCATCAGCGGTCTGGTCGGCAACATGGTGGTCCACGCCAACGACCGCAACTTCGCCAGCGCCTTGATCACGCTCGACCCCGACGCCGCGGCGGCGTGGGCGGCTGAGCACGGCAAGGCGGGGGCTTCCCTGGCCGACATCGCCAAGGACCCGGAGATGCTCAAAGAGATGCAGGGCAGCATCGACGAACTCAACGCCCGGCTGAACAAGTGGGAGACGATCAAGAAGTTCGAGATCCTCGACCGCGACTTCACCGTTGAAGAGGGTGAGTTGACCCCGAGTCTGAAGGTCAAGCGCAAGGCTGTCGAGGAGAAGTACCGCGACATCCTGGACGCGATGTACACCTCCTGAGACTCACCGCGGAGGGGCGGCGCTTGCGGGTGCCGCCCCTTCGGCATGTGCGCGGGGATCCGTGGGTGTTGCACAGCCCCTGAAGTGCTCATGGATGTGCGTTCGACCAACGGATGGAGTGCGACACTGGGCCCATGCCCGCGTTGCCCGATGGTGACCCCGCGCCGCCCGACGGTGCGCTGCCGGACGGGTTGGACTGGGACCGACCTCTGCGTGCGTACCTGCACGTGCCGTTCTGCACGGTGCGGTGCGGCTACTGCGACTTCAACACCTACACCGCCAACGAGATCGGTGGGTTCGACGTCGCCGGCTACGTGCAGGCTGTCGTGCGGGAGATGGACCTCGCGGTCACGGTGGGACAGCCCCGGCCGCTGGCGTCGGTGTTCATCGGCGGTGGTACCCCGTCGCTGCTGGACCCGGGCGACCTGGCCCTGCTTCTGATGGCGCTCGGTGAACGGTTCGGGCTCGAAGACGGCGCTGAGGTCACCATGGAGGCCAACCCTGAGAACGTCACCCCTGCCGCGCTCCACGCGTGGCTGGACGCTGGTATCACACGCCTGAGTCTCGGCATGCAGAGCGCGGATGAGGTGGCACTGCGGGTGCTGCAACGCGTGCACACTCCCGGGGCGGCTGTGGCCGCTGCCACGGAGGCACGCACCGCTGGGTTCGAGCACGTGTCGCTCGATCTGATCTACGGAGTCCCTGGGCAGTCGGCGGACAGTTGGCGCGAGACCGTCATGACGGCGCTGTCCGCGCAGCCTGATCACCTGTCCGCTTACGCACTCGGAGTCGAGGACGGCACTGCGTTGGCCAGGCAGATCAGGCGCGGCGAGGTGCTACCACCGGACCCTGATCTGGCAGCTGAGCAGTACGACATCGCCGATGTCGCCCTGTCCGAGGCGGGATTCGCCTGGTATGAGATCTCCA
>WBZV01000344.1_pt1 | contig 29615 bp, 19 predicted proteins | sample 5204221 | NCBI WGS metagenome assembly WBZV01 (sample SAMN12344360, study PRJNA552823) | activated sludge metagenome | biome: Activated sludge suspended growth; feature: Nitrification reactor; material: Wastewater; isolation source: activated sludge from nitrification reactor of wastewater...
GGCGATGTACGAAAGACGGGCTTGTCGCCGGTGGCGGCCTTCATGGGGCTGGCCTTGCCGGTGACCATGGATTCCGGCAGGGCGTGGGGCGGGGTGCCGGCCTCGTTGCCTGGCATGGTCATGGGCTAGGCCGGCGCCTGGACCGGGGCCCCGAACATGATCCGGTGGCCGTCCACGGTGCGGATGCCGAACTCCCGCATGCCCCAGGGCTCGTTGCGCAGGGTCTTGATCAGCTGCACGCCGCGCGCGGTCAGCTCTGTGTAGAAGGGGTCGATGGGATCGGCCAGGACGTAGGCGAAGTAGGAGTGGTCACCCAGCTCTGCGGGCGGGATGGCGTCCGGGCACTCGCCCGCCAGGATCAGGCAGGCATCGCGCTCGAAGAAGCGCCAGTCCGGGTCCCCGATCTCGCGGATGCCGAAGCCCAGGACGTCGCGCTCGTAGGCTGCGGAGCGCGCCAGGTTGGGAACGGCGATGACGTAGCGTGGGTGGGTGAGCATCACGTCCATTCCCTGTTGCCGGATCCGCTTGGATCCATCGGGCGCGAGTCTAGCACGGGCCACCCGGCCGCCGCCCTTGACGGGCCTGCCGGGCAGGCGCAGCGGCCATGACGACGGTTGGCGCCACCCCCTGGATCCCGGCAAGCCAGGCAGCCCGGCCAGGCCGCCAGCCGTAACGTCCACCCGCCGCCCGCGTCATCACCCCCATGCACCCTTCCCGCGGTGACCCCAGGCACCGAGGGCGGCTCCTGCTGGCGGCCGGACTGGCCCTGGCTGCCGCCTGGGTGGCCGCCGGGGCCGGCATCGGGGGCCGGGGCGAGGAAGAGGGCCGGGCCCGGGCGCGCGAGCACCTGCCGGAAGGGGCCGGCCACCCCGCCGTCCTTGCCGATGCCGTCGATGCCGCCGATGCCGTCGATGCCGTCGATGCCGCCGATGCCGCCGATGCCGCCGATGCCGCCTACCCGAGCGGCCCGGCCGGCCCCCTCAGGCCCCTCCAGGCCGCCGTCGTCGTCAGCCGCACCCTGCCCCCCGAGCGCTACCGCCTGGCCGAGGTCTGGGAGGCGCCCCTGCCGCCGTCCCGCGGCATCGACCACCCCGCCGGCGTGGCCGTGGCCGAGGACGGCCTGGTCTACCTGGCCCAGCCCCAGAGCGGGCGCATCGGGGTCTGGCACCTGGTGGGCGGCGCGCCGCCCACGCCCTGGACCGGGCCCGGCCCCCCGCCCGGCCCCCGCGGCAACATGCTCACCCCCGAGCCCGTCCTGGGCGGCCCAGGGGTCCTGGACCAGCCGGTGGACGTGGCCGCGGACAGCAAGGCCGGGCGCGTCTACGTGGCCGAGGCCGGGGCGCGGCGGGTGACCGTGCTGGCCGCGCGCGGCGGGGCCGTGGTGGCCGCCTGGCCCCTGGAGGGTCGCCCCGCCGGCATCGCCCTGGGCGCGGGCGGCCGCGTCTACGTGGCGGACGAGACCAGTCACCGCATCCGGGTCTTCGATGGCCAGGGGCAGGCCTTGGCCACCTGGGGCGGATGGGGGCGCGGGCCGGGGCAGCTGGACCGGCCGGGGGGCCTGGCCGAAGGGCCCAAGGACGGCTTCCTCTACGTGGCCGACCGCGGCAACCAGCGCGTCCAGTGGTTCGACGGCCAGGGCCGGGTCCAGGGTTCCCTGCTCCTGGACAACACGGCCGGCCCCGGCGGCGAGCCCTTGGACGTCTTCGTGAACGACAAGGGGCAGATCCACGTGGCCGTCGAGCGCGGGGTCCTGCGCTACAACGGCCCCAGCAGCTACGTGGGCACCGAGCGCCCCATCCTGGAGCTGGTGCCGGACGCCCCGCCCCGGATCATGACCCACAACCACGAGGGCATCCGCGGCCTGGGCTACCACCCCAAGGCCGGCTGGGCCCTCAGCCTGGACCCGGCGCTCTGGGCCGGCGACGGCCTGGACAGCTACCCCGCCCGCTGGTACCCCGCCTTTGGCTCCTTCGCCGCGGCCTGGCCCGCCGAGGCCTACCGCATCGCCGGCGACGGGCGGGGCAGCAGCCTCTTGGGCAGCAGGCCGGGCATCCGGACCCTGGGCCCCGATGGGGGCCTGGAGCCCGATCCCGCCCCCGTCCCCGTGGTGGGCCACGACGAGCGGCACTGGGACCTGGCGCGCTGGGACCGCTGCCTGGCCCTCTTGGACGACAACCGCGTCAGCCTGCTCACAGACGTCTCCCGCGGCTGCCCCGCCGGCAGCCTGGAGGTCCTGGACGCCGCGCAGCGCAGCCGCCGGAACCGCGTGGGGGACCTGGTGCCCGATCCCGGCTGGTGGAACCGGGCCCTGGCCCTCTCGCTGGGCGCCGCGCCGAACGTGGCCGTCTTGGACGCCGGCAAGGGCCGTCTGGTCCTGCGCAGCCTGAGTCCCCTGGGCCAGCTGGTCGGCGGGGTCGCGCTCGTCAGCCCGCAGCAGCCGCTCCGGCCCTTCGTGGACCTGGCCTACGACGCCTTCGGCACGGCCTGGGTCCTGGCCAAGGACGGCGGCCTCCTGCCCGTCGACCGGCAGGGGCGGCAGGGGGCCGAGCGGCGGCCCGACCTGGGCGGGCGCGCCGCGGAGGCCCTGGCCTTCGGGCCGGCGGGCGATGCCTTCGTCCTCTGCGCCGACGGCTGGGTCTTCAAGCTGGCCGCCGACGGGACGCTGCGCGCCGCCTGGGACGCCGCCTGGGACGGCGCGGGCGGCCCCGTGGCTTATGGCGACCTCACGGTGGACGAGGAGGGGCGGGTACTGCTGACCGACAGCGGGGCCGACCGCGTGCTGGTCTGGGCACCGGAGGACGGGACGGGACCGGGGCCGGCCCCGGACCGCATCGACGGCCCGCCCTGCCGCCTGGGCCCCGACAAGCGCGCCGCCCCCACCCGGCTCCTCCTGGGTCAGACCACCACCGTGACCCTGAACGTGAGCGCCGACTGCGGCGCGGACTGGCAGGCCCTGGACATCGCCTTGGTCCTGGACGCGGGCTGCGACATGGCCGGCGAGCGCCTGGCCAAGCTGCGCGAGGCCGCCGGCCAGCTGACCGCCGCCCTCCGCCAGGACCAGGACCGGGTGGCGGTGGTCAGCTTCAGCACCGAAGTGGACGGTCGCGAGGGCGGCGCCCGCCTCCTCCTGCCTCTGACCCCCGACCGGGCCGCGGCGCAGGCCGCCCTGGCCGGCCTGAAGACCAGCTGCCTGCCTTTGGCCTTCCTGGGCATCACCCCCAGCTACCCCATGGACCTGGCGGGGGGCCTCCGGGCCGGGCGGGAGGCGCTCTACGGCCCCCTGGGCCGGCCGGAGGCGGGCAAGGCCCTGGTCGTCCTCTCCACCCGCGTGCAGCCGCCGCGCCGGCCGGCGCTCTGGGAGGCGCGGCGGCTCTGGCAGGCGGGGGCGCGGGTCTACAGCCTGACGGTGGGCCAGGACGGGCTGAACAAGGACAAGAACTGGCCGGACCGCGGCCTCCTGGCCGCCCTGACCAACCGCCCCCACGGCTACCACGAGGTCGACCAACCCTCGGCCCTGCCGGCGGTCCTCAGGGACCTGGGCCTGGCGATCTCCGACCGCCCGCTGCTGCGCAGCATCCGGGTCATCGACACGATTCCGGCCAACATGCGCCTGGTGCCGGGATCGGTGTCGCCGCCGGCCGCGCGCCTGCCGGACGGCAGCCTGGAATGGCGGTTCCAGGACCTGGGCCCGGGGGGGATGCCGCCGCTCAGCTTCGAGCTGGAGCCGCTGCAGGCCGGCCGCTGGCCCACCAACGTCGAGGCCCGCGGCGTCTACACGGACGGCCTGGGCTACGGCGGCAGCCTTCTCTTCCCGGTCCCGGTGGTGGAGGTGATCGGCCCCGAGCCGTCGGCCACATCCTCGCCCGAGCCCACGGCCACGCCGCCGCGCCCCTTGGCCACGGCCACGGTCGCCAGCAGCACCACGCCATCGCCCACGCCCACGCGCCGCCCCGGCCCCACGGCCTCGCCCACCGCGGCCGCGCCCCGCCCTCTCTTCCTGCCCCTCCTCCTGCACGAGCAGTGCATCCCCAAGGCCCGGCCGGTGGACGTGGTCCTGGCCATCGACACCTCCTCCTCGATGCTGGGGGCCAAGCTGGCCACCGCGAAGGCCGCTGCCGGCTCCTTCCTGGACCTGCTCGACCTGGGCCGGGACCGGGCGGCGGTGCTGGGCTTCGATGCCGCGGCGCGCCTCGTCCAGCCGCTCAGCGCCGACCGCCGCGCCCTGGACGGCGCCCTGGCGGGCCTGAGCGCCGGCGTGGGCACGCGCATCGACGAGGGGCTCTGGGCGGCCCTGGACGCCCTGACCGGCCCGGCCCGCCGCGCCGGCGCCGATCCGGTCATCGTCCTGCTCACCGACGGCCGCCCGCAGGAGGGCACGGAGGGCCGCATCCGCCAGGCCTCAGTCCTGGCGCGGCAGCTGGGGGTGGCGGTCTACGCCATCGGCCTGGGCGAGGATGTGCTGCCGGAGGTGCTGCGCGAGATCGCCGGCAGCCCGGAGCGGGTCTTCCTGGCCCCGGATGCCGCCGACCTGGCGGACATCTACCGGCAGGTGGCGCGGGTGCTTCCCTGCCGCTGAGGCAGACAGGCAAGCAGCCGGGCGGGTGCGAGCGCGTGACGCCGGCGCGGCGAGGCGCTTGACGCCGGGCGCGCGGGGCTGTGTGCTGGCGGGCGTGGGATTGAGGTCCTGTCCCCTGCAAGGAACGGGCACTTCACTTCAGCGCCCCAGCACCACATCGACCCCCACCAGGATCGCCGCAAGATGCCGCTCCGACAGCTGCTCGACGCGTTCCATCAGGACTGCTCGATCCAGCGCAACGATCTGGGAGACGTTGGCGACAGAGTCTTTGGGTAGCCCCGTTTCGTTTGCGGCCAGCAACAGGTTGCCCGGCGCGTCGGCCCACCGCAGGTTGCTGGTGAGTGGAACGCACACCACCGTCTGGATGCGACTGCGGTTCAACGCGTCGCCCTGGACCACCACGACGGGCCGCCGAAACCCCGGGCCTGAGCCGGTGGGATCGGGAAGGTCGGCCCACCAGACCTCGCCCTGAGTGATCACCACTCACTGCGCTCCAACACGCGCTGCGCGGCCCGGCGAACAAAGGGATCAGCCGCCTCCCCCACATCCGCCAGCACCCGGTCCATCGCAGCGGTGACCTCGTCCGGACCGTGCCGGTCCAAGTACTCGGACAAGGCCTCGCTGTAGAGCTGGCTGCGCGACTTCTGTAGCCGATGGGCCAGTCTGTCCGCGCGCCCAAAGACCTCGTCAGGGATTGATACTGCTGTCTTCATACCAAGAGTATAACGACCGTCGGCCGGAGGATCAACCAAGAGCGCCGTCGAACGGGCCTGGACGGGGGTAATGGTGAAGCGGGAGCGGGGAGGTGGCGGGGAACTGTGGCAGCCGGGCGGGTGCGAGCGCGTGACGCCGGCGCGGCGAGGCGCTTGACGCCGGGCGCGCGGGGGGTGCGCAGGAGGGGTGAGGGATTGAACCGATCGGTCAGCAGCCGCCACCCACTGGGTTAAGATCAGCAGTCCAGCGCGCGCTCACCAGGGACGGCCTCGGCCAGAGGGCCGCCCGCGGAGCGGGTGCTACCCACCCAGTCGCGGCCAACCTCCCGGCGGTATCGGCGCGAACAGCGAGGCAATCCCATGCCCCATGCCGCCAGCGGCCATGCCCCCCGCCGCCATCTCCTGCTCCTCAGCCTGACGAGTGCGGCGCTCTTGGCCGTGCGGCTCGCCTCCCCACCCAGCGCCGCCCAGGCGCCGGACCTGGTCGCCGCCTGCGGTTCGCTCAGCCCCTACGTGGCGGTCGCCCGCTTCGCCCCGGCCAAGGACGCGAAGCCGGACCCGGCCGCGCCGGCCGTGGTGGCGGTCCAGGACAGGCTGCCGGACGACCCGAGCCAGCAGCGGGTCCTGGCCACCCAAGCCCAGGTGGGCGCGGTCTACGGCCTGGCCTACGACGCCCCTGCCAGGCAGCTCTACGCGGCGGCCTACCACAAGCGGGGCGTGCCCTTCGGGCCAGCCGGTCCGGGCGGCATCTACCGCATCGACCTGGCGACGGGGGCGGTGACGCCCTGGGCCACCCTGGCGGCGGGGCCCGACCGCCATGACCTGGCGCAGAGCGACGACGAGGCGGCCGTCACCTGGGTAGGCCGCAGCAGCCTGGGCGACATCGACCTGTCGCCCGACGGCAGCCAGCTCTTCGTGGCCAACCTCTACGACGGCCGCATCCACCGCTTGCGCCTGCCGGATGGCGGCCCCTTGGGGAGCTTCCGGCATGGCGGCTACGGCCAGAGCTGGCAGAGCAAGGCCCGGCTCTTTGGCCTGGCGGTGGACGGCGACTGGCTCTACCACGGGGTGATGGACATGGGGAACCAGGACCGCCCCAAGGCCACGGCCCATGTCTACCGCTCTCGCTTGGATGGCTCGGAGCTATCCGAGCTGGCCTCCTTCCCGGCCGGCACGGCCTTGTTGGACGAACGCCAGGCCTTCCCCGGCGTCTTGAGCCTGGCCGATCTGGGCGTCATCAGCCCCCGCAGCGAAGGAGGGGTGCCCCAGTTCCTGGCCGCCTTCCGCGAGCGCGCCATGGACGTGGCCCCGCCCATCAGCCAGCTGCGCCCCGTGCAGGCGCCCGTCTACCGCTGGCACGGCGGCCAGGCCGACCTTGGCGCCGGCTACAGCTTCGCGAGCCAGGGGGGCCTGGCGAAGCTGCCGGGCATCAACCTCTGGGCAGCCACAGGCTTCCAGAGCGGCGCCGGGCGGACGGGCGGGGGCCGCGGGGAGCAGGATCCCCGTCAGCTGCTGCTGGGCAGCCATGGCATTCTGGGCTGGCTGGACGGCGACGCGAGCCTGCCGGTGGGCGCCGCCTTCGAGGAGCCGGTGACCGCCGCGGCCGGAGCGCCCTCGCCGGTCCTGCTCCTGGCCTCCCTGGGCGACGCGGAGACCCTCTGCACCGCCGATGACGGGCGCGATCCCGGCTTGGCGGCCACGGCCACGGCCGCGGTCAGCCGGCGCCAGACGGAGGCGGTGGCGGCGCCGCAGACGGCCATGGCGGCCACGGCCGAGGCCTTCGCCACCCGCTACGGGCCCACCCTCACCGCCTTCGCCACGGTGGCCCCGGGCACGCAGACGGCGGTGGCGGCCACGATCACCGCCCTGCCGCCGGGCGCGGTGCCGCCGGGGGGCGGGCCGCTCAGCCGCATCGCGGGCAGCTGCAGCAGCCAGAACCCTAGCTACGCCATGAGTATCTTCGCCCATGACAGCCCCCTGGGCATCTTGCAGCGCAGCGATGCGGTGCTGGCCTTCAACGGTCAGCAGGGCGGCCAGTTGCGCCTGGCCGATCAAAGCCAGATGGGCGCGGTCTACGGCATGGCCTATGACCACCGCCGCTTCCAGCTCTACGCCGCGGCCTACATCAAGCGCGAGGCGGTGCTGGGTCCCCTGGGCCCGGGCGGCATCTACCGCATCGACCTGGCCAGCGGGCAGGTCGCGCCCTGGGCCCTCCTGCCGGCCGGGCCGGACCTGCACGACTACGCCAGCAACTACGACGAGCCGGTGTCCCCCTGGGTGGGCTGGCTGGGCCTGGGCGACATCGATATGAGCGAGGACGGCACGGAGCTCTACGCGGTCAACCTCTTCGACGGCTTCCTCTACCGCTTGAGCGTGCCGGACGGGCGTATCCTGGGGCGCTTCCCCCACGGGGCCGCGGCCGAGACCTGGGGGCCGGGCGCCCGCCCCATGGGCCTGGGCGTCTGGGGCGACCAGCTCTACCACGGCGTGATCAACAGCGGCGTGGCGGGCGGCGCGCACGAGGCGGCCGTCTACGTCTCGCGGCGCGACGGCAGCGACATGCGCCTGCTCCTGAAGCTGGACCTTGGCTACCGCAACAGCCTGGCCGCCTGGATGCCCTGGCGCTCCGGCCCCGGCGGAGGCAGCGGTTTCGGCGCTCAGCACGAGGCGATGCTCAGCGACATCGTCATCCGCAAGAACGGCGACCTGCTGATGGGCCTGCGCGATCGTGCGGGAGACAGCTTCCTGAACATCGGCTACGGGGATCTGATCATCGCCCGCCAGCAGGGCGGCGTCTGGCTGCCGGACACCACGGGCGGCGGCGAGTTCTACCAGGACAACCTCATCCACCAGGAGCCGCTCTGGGGCGCCCTGGCCCTCAGCCCGCAGGGCGATCGGGTGGTCTCCTCCATCCTGGACCCCATCGTCATCCAGAGCGGCGGCGCGGCCTGGTTCGACAATGCCACAGGCCAGGTCCGCGACAAGGAGACCCTCTACGAGACGCAGCTCGGGACGCAGGATCCCACCTTCGCCAAGAGCCAGGGCCTGGGTGACGTGGAATCGCTCTGCCCGCCGCCCCTGGTGCCCACCTTCACCCCCGCGGCCCCAGCCACCGAGACGCCGACCCCTTCGGCGACGTCCAGCGCCACTGCCTCGGCTACGGTCACGCCCTCGGTGACGTCCAGCGCCACGGCCACCCGCACGTCCACGCCAACGGTCACGGTCACGCCCAGCCCCACGGCCACCAGCATCCCCGGCCGCATCTACCTGCCCTTCCTGGGCCGCGCCTGGTGCCGGCCCAAGACCTACGTGGACGTGGTCCTGGTCCTGGACATGTCCACCTCCATGGAGCGCCTGACCCGGGGCGGCCGCTCGAAGCAGGCGGCGGCCATCGAGGCGGCGCGCAGCTTCCTGGGGCAGATGGACCTGCGGCCTGACGAGACGGGCCGATCCGACCGCGCCGCGCTGGTGGGCTTCAACGATGCGGCCTGGACCGAGGTGCCCCTGACGGCGGACCTCGCGGCCCTAGAGGCGGGACTGGACGCCCTGCCGCGGCGCCTGGCCCAGGGCACGCGGCTGGACCTGGCCCTGACGGAGGGCCAAAGGGCCTTGGCGGCGGGCGGGCCGCGGGGCGGCGGGGTCACGCCGGTCCTCGTGCTCCTCACCGACGGCCTGCCCAACCGGGTGCCCACCCCCACCGGCGGCGGCTCGCAGGAGGACAGCATCCTGTCCGCCGCCACCGCCGCCAAGGCCGCCGGCACCCGCCTCTTCACCGTGGGCCTCGGCGAGGCCAGCGACGTCCTGGACCGCCTCCTGCGCGCCGTCGCCTCCGCTCCCGAGGACTACGCCTTCGCCCCGGACGGCGAGGACCTGGCGGCGGTCTACAAGCGGCTGGCGGGGAGGGTGTACGGCTGCGAGTGAGGTCCGCGACGGGGTGGGAGCTTGGGTCGGCCGTCGATACCAGTCCGATCCGAGCGACGCCCCCGCCTGTCCTCGCCCCTCCCGATCACCACCCCAGCCTGAGCTGCCCGCTCCACTGCTCCGCCGGGTCCGCCGCCGGGTCCGCCGCCGGGCCCTCGACAGGCGCGTGGCGGCGCTCGTGGGCCAATAGCCAGGCCTTGCGTTCCAGCCCGCCGCCGTAGCCGCCCAGGCCCCCGCCCCGCTGGACCACGCGGTGGCAGGGGATGAGGATGGCGATGGGGTTCTGCCCGTTGGCCTGGCCCACCGCGCGGGCCGCGCCCGGGGGCAGGCCGAGTGCGGCGCAGAGGGCGGCGTAGGAGCAGGTGCCGCCGTAGGGCAGCCCTGCCAGGGCCGCCCAGACCCGCTGCTGGAAGGGCGTGCCCACCGGCCGGAGCGGGACGGTGAACTGCGTCAGGTCACCGGCCAGGTAGGCCCGCAGCTCGGCCTCCAGGCGGTCCAGGTGGGCCGCGGCCAGTGCTTCGTCGTCCACCGGTCCTCCGACCACGGTGGGTGGCGAGGCGGGAGCGCTGCCCGGATCGGCCCCGCCGGCCGGTTCAGGACCGGCGGCGGCCGCGAAGTCCACCCGGACGATGCCCTCGGCCGTGGCCAGGGCGCGCAGGGGACCGAGGGGCGGGGCGAGGAGGAGCAGGCGGGGGGTGGTCATGGCCGGCGGCCCCGCCAGGCAGGGCCGGCCTCGGCCGCCGCCGCGAGGCCCGCCACCACCCGGGGCCACAGGGGTTGGGGCGAGAGGACAGGTGGGTGCTCCGCCATGCGCAAGGGCTGTCTCCTGCCGGCTGCCGCGACGACCGCGGCTTGCTCCGAAGCAGGATGATAGCGGCCCTGCCGCGGGTGGGAGGGAGGGTGTAACATTCCCGGGGCCGGCAGCCTTGCCTTCTCCCCTGCGACGCCCAGGGTCGGATCTAACCCCCTTGGCCACCGGCCAAGGCGTCGTCCTCTGCCGCGCCCCACCACCCCGCGGTCGCGATCCCGCCTGGCCTCGCTCGAGCACCGCGACACCTGTTTGAACGCCATGCCCACCCTACCCCTCCATACCCTCGTGATCCTGGCCGCCGGCATCGGGCGGCGCTTCGGCGGAGACAAGCAATGGGCCGCCGTCGGCCCCGGCGGCGAGAGCCTGCTGGACTACGCCGTGGCCGATGCTGCCGGCGCCGGCTTCCGGCGCGCCCTCCTGGTGCTCAGGCCGGACGTGGACCCCCGGCAGGCCGCCGAGCTCCTGGCCCGCCTCGCCGGGCGCATCGGCCGCGCCGAGGCCGTGTTCCAGCGGCCGGAGGACCTGCCGGGCGGCCGGCAGGCTCCCCCCGGGCGACGCAAGCCCTGGGGCACCGGGCAGGCCTTGCTGGCCTGCCGAGGGGCCATCGACGGGCCCTTCGCCATGGTCAACGCCGACGACTACTACGGCCCCGCCTCCTTCGTCCTGGCCCGGGAGGCCCTGGACCGGGTGGACGGAGGCCGCTGCGCCCTCGTCGCCTTCCGCCTGGACAGGACCCTCAGCGAGCACGGCCGCGTGTCCAGGGGCGTCTGCCGGCCCGACGGGCAGGGTGGCCTGGCCGACCTGGTCGAGCGCCAGGGCATCGGCCGGGACGAGGCGGGCCGCATCCTGGCCGGGGACGGCCTGGCGCCCGAGGTCCTGGACCCCCAGAGCCTCGTGTCGATGAACCTGTGGGCCTTTCCCCGGGAGGTCTTCGACTGGCTGGAGGCCGACTTCGGCCCCTTCCTGGACCGCCTGGCCGCCGCCGACCCCGGCGACCGCGACGCCGGACGCGCCGACCCTGGCAACCGCGACGCCGGACGCGCCGACCCCTGCGACCACGACGCCGGACGCATCGCACCCGCGGCCGATCCCAAGTCCCCCCCGGCAGCCCCCTCGGACCCCTGCGAGGCCGAGTTCCTGCTCACCGAGGTCCTGGGCGCCCGCCTGCGCGACGGGCGCCTGCGGGCGGAGCTGCTGAGCAGCCCGGAGACCTGGCTGGGCCTGACCAACGCCGCCGACCTGGCGGCCGTGCGCGCGCGGCTGGCCGAGCTGCGCCCTGGCGGCCCCGCCGGCGAGGCCCGATGACCGCGGCCCGCTCCCCCGGCGGCCCGGCCGAGCGCCGCGCGGCCGATGGCGCGGCCGAGGGCGCGATCGACCGCCTGCTCGCCCTGGAGCTGCTCCTCGTCCTGCCCGCGGCGGGCCTTCTCGTGCTCCGGGAATGGGTGCCGCCGTCTGTCCAGACGGGCGCCGTCGTCTGGATCCTGGCCCTCGGGCTGCTGCGCCTGCACCACGAAGGCCGCTGGCGCCGCACCGCCCTCGATCTGCCGGCCCTCCTGCTGCTGGCCTCCCTGCCCGGCGCCATCTGGGTGGCCGGGGACCGCCAGGCCGCGCTCTCCCGGGCCCTCAGCCTGCTGGCCGGCCTGGGCCTGGCCCATGCCATCGCCCGGGCGCCGCGGCGGCGCCGCCAGGCCTGGCACCTGGCCGGGCTCCTGCTCCTGGGCGGCCTGGCCCTGGTGGCCCTGGCCCTGGTCGGCGTGGGCTGGCTGAGCAAGCTGCCCCTCCTGGGCCCGCTCGCCGCCCGCCTGCCGCAGCTCGTCCGCCAGGTGCCCCACGCTTCCCTCGGCACCTTGGAGGGCACCCAGGCCGCCGCCATCCACCCCAACTCCGTCGCCGGCCTCCTGATCCTCTTCCTGCCCCTGGCCCTGGGCTGCCTGGCCGCCGCCCTGCATCCCTGGCCGCCCCGGACCCCGGCCCCGCCCCCCGCCTGGCTGAGGCCCCTGGCCCTGGCCCTGCTGCTGGGCGGCGGCACGGTCCTCCTGCTCACCCAGTCGCGCGGCGCCTGGCTGGCCCTGGGGCTGGCCCTGCTGCTCATGGTCCTGCGGCGGCGGCCCGCCGCCTGGCGGGGGGCGGGGCTGCTGCTGCTCCTGGGGGGCTTGGGTGTCGCCGTGGTCCTCGGGCGCGATGGCGGGATCCCCTCGGAAGGCGCGGGCAGCATGGCCATGCGCCTGCGGCTCTGGCAGGAGGGCCTGGCCCTCTGGCGGCGGCAGCCCTTCCTGGGCATCGGCCTCAACAACTTCCTGCAGGTGCACGGCCTTCGCCAGGAATACGGCGGCGCCTTCGTCTACCAGGGCTTCCCGCACGTCCACAACCTCTACCTCCAGGCGGCCCTGGACTATGGGCTGCTCGGACTTCTCGGCCTCGGCGCGCTGCTGGTCGGCCTGGCTCGGGCGGCGCGGCGCAGCCTCGCGCGCCTGCAGGGGCAGCCCCTCGCCGGCCTGGCCCTGGGCCTCGCCTTCGGCCTGCTGGCCCATGCCCTGCACGGCCTGGTCGATTCGGTCAGCCTGGGCTCCAAGGCCGGCATCGTGCCCTGGGCCTTCGCCGGGCTCCTGGCCGGCGTCGATCGGCTGGCGGCGCGCGAGAGGGTCGGGGAGCAGGCGGAAGCAGGCCAGGGGGCGTATCCAGCGGCGTGACCCTGCGTCTCAGTCCTGTGTCTCACGCAGGACGGAGGCGCGGGCGCTCATTCCGCCCGGCCTCGGCCCTTCCGCAGCCGCCCTGAGAAAGCCCGTCAGGCCCTGGTGTAGAATATGCTCAGCCTCGTCCTTCCCGACCTGCGCCCACCCCTCGACGACGAGAGGATCCTGGCCGTGTCCGCAGCCCGCGAGCCCCTCGCGCCCGGTCGACCGCTGACCGCGGTCGACCCCATCGACAGCTACCTGCGGGGGGTGGCCGCCGCCGCGCTGGACCTGCCGCGCGAGCCCCTCTGGCAGGCCGTCGACCTCATCCTCGAGGCCGGACGGGCCGGACGGCGCATCTACCTGGTGGGCAACGGCGGCAGCGCCGCCACCGCCTCGCACATGGCCAACGACCTCTGCAAACAGGCCACGGTCAGCGGCCAGCCCCTGCTGCGGGCCATCGCCTTGACCGACAACGTGCCCTTGATCACCGCCTGGAGCAACGACCAGGACTACGCCGAGGCCTTCGCCCGCCAGCTGGCCAACCACCTGGAGCCCGGCGACCTGCTGGTGGCCATCTCGACCAGCGGGCGCTCGCCCAACGTGCTCCGGGCCCTGGAACTGGCGCGCCTCTCCGGCGCGCGGAGCATCGGCCTGACCGGGCAGGACGGGGGGGCGCTCAGGGATCTGGTGGACTGCTGCATCACCGTGCCCAGCGGGGACATCGGGCAGCAGGAAGACCTGCACCTGGTGGTCAACCACGCACTGACCACCGCCATCCGGGCCCGGCTGATCGAGGGATGAAGCTCCCTTGAGCCGGGGGGCCCCAGACCCCGCCGCCCCGGCCCCCGCGGGGCGGCCGCCGGCCACGGTCGTCGTCCCTTTCCACCAGGCGGCCGGCAGCCTCGGCCCTTGCCTGGAGGCGCTGCTGACCCAGGAAGGGCTGTCCGGCCCCCTGGACATCATCGCCGTCGACGACGGGTCCACCGACGGGGGGCCGCGCCTGGCCCAGGCCTTCGCGCCGGCCGTCCGCCTGCTGCAGCAGGCCCATCGCGGCGCGGCGGCGGCGCGCAACCGCGGCGCGGCGGCGGCCGAGGCCGACATCCTCCTCTTCACCGACGCCGACTGCCGCCCCGCCCCGGACTGGGCGGCGCGCATGCTGGAGCCCTTCCAGCACCCCGAGGTGGCCGGCGTCAAGGGCTTCTTCCGCAGCGACCAGCAGGCCCTCGTGGCCCGCGTGGTGCAGGCCGAGTACGAGGAGAAGGACGCCCGGCTGCTCGGCCAGAGCCGCCTGGCCTTCGCCGACACCGCCTCCGCCGGCTACCGGCGCGCCGTCTTCCGGGCGGTGGGCGGCTTCCGCGAGGACCTGGGCGCGGTGGAGGACACCGAGCTGGCCTTCCGCGTGGCCGGCGCCGGCCACCGCCTGGTGCCGGCCCCCCTGGCCTGGGTGGCCCACCGCCACCCCGAGCGGCTGCGGGATTACGCCCGGCGCAAGTTCCGCTACGGCCTCTGGGGCGGCCGGGCCTACCTCAGCCACCCCCGCCGCCTGGCCGACGACACGCGAAGTCCCTGGAGCCTGCGCCTGCAGCTCCTCCTGGCCCCTTGCCTGGCCGCGGCCGCAGCCCTGGCCCCCTTCCGGCCCGCCGCCGGCCGTGCGGCCCTGGCCCTGGTCCTGGCCTTCGGCGCCTCCTGCCTGCCCTACCTGCGCCGCACCTGGCCGCGCCACGGGGCGGCGGTGGCCCTGGCCGGCCCTCCCCTCTTCCTGCTCCGCGCCCTGGCCCTGGACAGCGGCCTGGTCCTGGGGCTGCTGAGCGGACGGGGGCGGCGGGTCCCCGCGGCCGCCGAGGAGGCGCGCTGATGGCCCCGGGCGGCAGGGCGGGATCCGGCGCGGGGCGGGGCGACGGCGGCCCGGGGGGCGACGGCCGAGGAAGCGGCAGCCGCGGCGGGCTGGGCTGGATCGTCCTCCTGGCCCTGCTGCACGGACTGCTCTGGGCGGCCCTCCTGCCGCCCTGGCAGGCGCCCGACGAGCCCAAGCACTTCGAGTTCCTGCGCCTCCTGGCCGAGGGCCACGAGGAGGTCGGCTTCCGCGATGCGACGACGGCGGCGGACCCCGGGCTCCAGCAGTGGATCCTCGCCTCCATGGACCAGCACCGCTTCTGGTGGTACGGCCACGCGCCGGCCTACGATCCGGCCCGGCCGCCGACGCGCTTCGAGGAGGTCTGGGTCAGAGGGATGCACACCGCCACCTACCGCAGCTCGCCGGCCTACTACCGGCTGGCGGCCTGGCTGCAGCCGGCCGACCGGCTCTGGGGCCTGTACCTGGCCCGGCTCCTGGGCCTGCTGCTGGGCGCGGCCACGGTCTTCTTCATCGGCTGGGCGGCGCGCGAGCTCTTCCCGGACGAGCCCCTGGCGCGCTACGGCGCGCCGGCCCTGGCGGCCCTCCACCCCATGGCCGCCGCCCTCTGGGCCGGCGTCAACAACGATGCCCTGGCCAACTTCCTGGCGGCCTTCGCCTTCTTCCTCCTGGTGCGCCTCCTGGCCCGCGGTCTCAGCGGGGCGCGCCTGCTCCTCCTGCTGGTCGCCGTGGCCGCAGCCGTCCTGACCAAGCGGACCACGGCCTACCTGCTGCCCCTGCTGCCCCTGGCGGCCCTGGCCCTGCCGGCGGCCCGGGCCCGCCGGCCCCTCTTGGGCCTGGGCCTGGGTGCCCTGGCGGCGGGCCTCCTGGGCGGCCTGCCCTGGCTCTGGCTGCGGGCCGGGGGCTGGGACCGCCTGCCGGAGGCGCAGCGCTTCCTCCTCTCGCGCTACCTCCTCAACGAGCCGGACCAGTTGGACCGCATCCTGCGCCACCTGGCCAGCCCGGACATCGGCCCCATCCTGCTGGAGCAGCTCGGGGGCCTGCACCGCGGCTTCTGGGGGCAGTTCGGCTGGCAGAGCTTCGCCCTGCCCCGGCCGCTGGAGCTGGTCCTGGGCGCCGCGGCCCTGGCCGCGGCCCTGGGCCTGCTGCGCCGGCTCCTGCGCCCGGGCGACGGCCCCCCGCAGCGCGCCGCTCTCCTCCTGGCGGCGGCCGCGCTCGGCCTGGTCACGGCGGCCGCCCTGGCCTTCTTCGCCGCCTACCTGGATCAGCCGTACGCTCCTCCCCCGCAGGGCCGTTATCTCTTCGCGGCCTGGGCGCCCATCTGCCTGCTGCTGGCCGCCGGCTGGTCGGCCCTCTTTCCGGCGGGCCGCCAGTGGGCGGGCCTGCGGCTGCTCCTGGCCACCTTCCTCCTCCTGGACCTGACGGTCTTCCTGGGCCTGGTGATTCCCTACTACTACCGCTGAGGGCGGCGACACGCCGAGTCCGGTCGCTGCCCCAGTCCCTGAGGCGCCTCCTGTGAACCCATCCGTCATGCCCCCGCTCCCGCCGCCCCTCCCGGCCTCGGCCGCGCCGCCGCCGCGCGCCGACCAGCGAGGCTCCCGGCTCGGTGCGGCCCTGGTGCTGGTGGCCGCGGCCCTGGGCCCGGTCTGGCTCGTCGGGTTCCCGCGACCGGGTGTGAACGTGGAGCCTGCCCAGCCGGGCGCGCCCACGGGCACGGCGGCCAGCCGGCCGCCCTGCGCCCAGGACCAGCTCTACCTGCCCTTCATCCAGCGGACGCGGGGCCTGCCCTACCTGCGTCCGACGGCCGGTCCCCGCCTCCTCGGGCCGCTCTGCCCCCGCGGCACCCCCACGGTGACCCCCACCGGCGGAGCCTCGGCGACGGCGACGGGGACCTCGACATGGACAGCGACGGAAACGGCCGCACCCTCCGGCAGCCCCACGGCCTCCCCCAGCCCGGGGGCTTCGGGATCGCCCACCGTCCTGCCGGAGGCCAGCCCCACCCGGCCGGCCACGGTGCTGGGCGTGCAGGCCTTCGAGGCGGACCTGACCCCCCTGGGCCGGGGCCTGGCGGACATGGCCACCTGGGTGCGGGTGCGGGCGCTCTGGGCGGCCATCGAGCCGGCGGACGCGGTGCCGCCGCGGCGCGAATGGGGCATGACGGACGGCCTGCTGGGGGCGGCCCTGGCGCGGGAACTCCGGCCGGTGGTGGTGGTCTACACCGCGCCGTCCTGGGCCGCCACGGCGTCCTGCGGACCGGTGGACAAGGTCTCCCTGGACCGCTACCAGGACTTCATCCGCAGCCTCGTCGAGCGCTACGACGGCGATGGCCTGGACGATGCCCCCGGCTCGCCGGTGGCCCGCTACTGGGAGATCGGCAACGAACCGGACCTGTCGCAGAGCCGTCGCGGCCAGGAGGACTACGGCTCCTGCTTCGGCGACAGCCCCGAGGCCTACGCCGCCCAGCTCCGCGCCGCCTACCTGGGCGCACGCGCCGCCGATCCCGGTGCCCAGATCCTCTTCGGCGCGGTGGCCTACGACCGCTTCTACAACGGACCGGAGGGTTACCGGCCCACGGGGCCCTTCCATGCCGACTTCGTCCGCCAGGTCCTGGAGCGGCTCCACGATGCCCATGGTCAGGAGGCCGGCTGGCCCTTCTTCCACCTGATGGCCTTCCACAACTACAACGACTTCCGTCACAACTGGGACGCCCCCGACGGGAGCCAGCCGGAGATCATCGGCAAGGCCTCCCAGCTCCGCGAGCGGCAGATGCGGGTGCCCGGCAAGTTCGACCTGCGCCACCTGCCGCTCTTCGTCAGCGAGGTGGGCCTGCCTTCCGCGCCGTCGGACGCCTTCACCCTGCGCTCGGAGGCCTACCAGGCGGCCTATGTGGGCCAGGTCTTCAGCCGGGCGGCCGCGGCGGGCGCCCGGGGGGCCATCTGGTACACCCTGACGGACCTCCTGCCGAGCGCCAGCCCGGACTGCGCGGACCCCTACGCCTGGCTCACCCACGGCCTCCTGCGCAGCCAATGGGTGGCCCAGGCGGCGGCGGCCTGCCCCACGCCGCCTCTGCCGGGCTACCGGGTCACGGGGGACCTGGAACCCAAGCTCTCCTGGCAGGCCCTGGCGACGGCGTCCCGCCTGCTGGGCGGGGCGCTGTTCGAACGCCGCCTGGACTTCGCCGAGACGGGCGACCTGGCCATCGAGGCCTACCGTTTCCGCCGCCCGGACGGCGTGGCCCTCCTGGTGGCCTTCACCGATCATGGCGAGCGCCTGGGCAAACGCGGCCAGGAGGACCTGGCCGGGAGCCTGCTCGTCGATGCCGCCCTGCTGCCGGGCTGGACGGGGCGCCTGCGCCTGACCGACCACCTGGGCGCCGAGGAGGTTCTCAGCGGCCAACGCATCCCGATCGCATTGGACCATCGGCCGCGCTACGTGGAGGTGCTGCCGTGAGAGGCGGGGCGGCCGCAAGCCCCACACGGCCGGGGCGCCCTAGAATGCTGGTTCCTGAGGTCCCACACCCGTCACCGCGGAGGCGTCGCATCATGAAGCCCGTCGTCCCCAGCCTCTGGACCGCGCTGCTCCTGGCCGGCGGCAGCCTGCTCTGGGCCGGCTGCCGCACCGCCGAGCCGCCGACCCGGACGCCGCGCGACCTGCAGGCCACCCTCCAGGTGTTGCGCACGAATGCTCCCCCTCAGCCCACGGAGACGGAGACGCCGCCGCCCCGCCTGGGCCTGGGCTGGGAACCCTACCAGGACGCGCGGCTGTCCTTCGACCGCCCCGTCGGCGGCAAGGTGGAGCCCTTGGACGATGCCGGCAGCCTCCGCGTGCTGGGCCCCCTGGTGCCGCCCGGCTACTTGGGCTACGCCGAATCGGAGGGTGAGATCCCCTCCCTCGAGGTCCTGATCACGCGGCATCCCAACCCGGAGGGCCTCAGCCCCGAGGCCTGGGGTCGCAAGCAGGTGCTGGACGCCTTGGCCACGGTCGAAGCCGAGGACGGTCCCCGAGGAGGCCTTCCGGTGGACGAGGGCGGCGCGATTCGCGAGGACAAGGTGGCGACGACCACCATCGGCGGCCGGCCCGCATTCCGGGTGGTCTTCTTCCACTTCGACAGCGAAGGCCACGAGACCTACGTGGCCGATGGCGCGGACATGGTCACCTTTTCTCATGCCGTCAACATCCCGGGAAACGTGCCCATCGCCGATGACCAGACGGCGGCCTGTACCCACATCCTGGACTCGGTGCGCTGGGCGGAGGCACGGTGAGGGCGTCCCGACAGGCGGACCGCCGGGCGCCGGCGGCGGCGCGGGCGTCCCGACAGGCGGACCGCCGGGCGCCGGCGGCGGCGCGGGCCTGGCCGGCGGTCCATCCGCGTCCTGTCCGCGTTCCGGCCCCCCTCCTCCTGGCCCTCGCCTGGCCCCTGGCCCTGGCGGCGCTCTGGCCCTGGGCGGCCGGGCGCGTGGCCGAGGCGGCGGTGTCGCGTACGTCGACGGGATCGACCGTGCTGGTCGGCGAGGTCGCTCCCCCGACGGCGGGCCGCGCCCCGGTCCTCCGCGCCCTGCCGCAGCCGGCCTCGGCCTCGGCGACGCCGCGCCTGCGCTTCCCGACGGCCACCGTGACCGTCGGGCGCGGCGGGCCGGGCACGGCGACGGCCACCCGCCCGCCCGGGGCGGCCGGCGGGGGCGGCGGGGGGGCCGGGGGCAGCCCGCCAGCCGGCGGCACGGCGGGATCGGCCACGGCCGCGGCGCCGGGCGAGGCATCGGGCGGCGGGCGGCCGGGCGATCCTGCTCCTTCGGCCCCGGCGGCGGGGGCGTCTGCACCCGCGGGCGGCAGCCCAGGGGCCGGGGCGTCCACGGGCGACCCGTCCGGCGACCCGACGGGCAGTCCGCCAGGCGGCGCAGATGCCGGCGCCGCGGCCGTCGAAGCCGAGAAGGCGGCGGCCGGCGGGGTCCTGGCGGGCCGGGCGGCGGCCGGCGGGGCATCTGCCGGAGCGACCGATCCGCCCGCTCCCCGCGGCCTCCTGGGGCCGCCGGCCGAGGATCCCGCCATCCGCCGGCTCTGGGCGGCGGGCGGCTCGCCGCGGAGCGGCCAGAGCTGGTTGGCCCGCCTGACGGAGGGGCGGCCGGGGCCCTGGGGCTGGGGGCTCTTCTATGTCTTCCTCTTCCTGGCCTTCGGCTGGGTCTTCCGCCAGGTCTGGCGCCGCCTGGGGGCGCCGGAGGGCGAGCCGTGAGGGGCCTGAGCGCACTGCCATCCGGCCGGGCGGTCGGCGCCCATGCCAGCGGCATCGCCACCGCCACCCGCATCGCCACCGGCGTCGCCATCGCCGCCCTTGCCGGGCTGGGCTGCCGCGGGCCCTCGCCCACCCCCACCGCCATCCCCTCGCCCACGCCGCCGCCCACCGCCCCGCCCCTGGGCCGCACCGAGCTGCCCCTGGGCGTGCAGCTCTTCGAGGACGACGTGACCACCCCGGCCCTCGAGCACCTGCGCCAGGCCGGCGTGGCCTGGGCCCGGGTGCGCGCCCTCTGGAAGCTGGTCGAGGCCCGCGAAGGCAGCTACGACTGGACCGTGACCGACCGCCTCTTCGGCGATGCCGCCGCGGCCGGCTTCCGGATGGTGGCCGTGGTCTACGCCAACCCGCCCTGGGTGAGCGACGGCGAATGCCTGCCCGTCCCCGAGGCCCATCTGTCGCGCTACCAGGCCTTCTGGCAGGCCCTGGTGGAGCGCTACGACGGCGACGGCCGCGACGATGCGCCCGGCGGGACCGAGGTCCACTACTGGCAGGTCTCCAACGAGCCGGACTTCGACCCCCACGCCGCCGGGGCGGAGGGCGACTACGGCGGCTGCTTCGGCGACGTCCCCGAGCGCTACGCGGCCCAGCTGGTGACGGCCTACCGCGCCGCCAAGGCCGCCGATGCCGCCGCGCAGGTGGGCTTCGGGCCGGTGGCCTGGGACCGCTTCACCGCCGAGAGCCAGCCGCCCGGCTGGACGGCGCCCCCCGGCCCCTACGTCCACGACTTCACCCAGCGGGCCTTCGAGGCCCTCTACCGGACCTCGGCCGGCGCGCCGGAGCTGCCCTTCGCGGACTTCATCGGCCTGCACCACTACCCCGACCAGGCCCATTACTGGGACCGCGGCCTGCAGCAGGAGCTGGTGGCGCGGGCCGCCGCCTTCCGCGAGTCCCAACTGGCCCTGCCCGGCGTCTATGACCTGCGCCGCCTGCCGCTCCTGATCTCTGAGACCAGCATGGCCGCCGGCCCCACGGACGAATGGACCGAGCGCTCGGAGGCCCTGCAGGCGGTCTACGTGGGCCAGACCATGGTCCGCGCCCTGGCCGCCGGCGCCATGGCGGCCATCTGGTACACCGCCCGCGACAACCTGGTGGGCGACTGCCTGCCGCCCCACCACGACTGGCTGCGCTTCGGCCTGATGCGCGCCGACGACTACCTGGACGCCCTGCGCCAGCGCTGCCCGCGCCAGGACTGGGTGGACGCCGCCGCCTACACCCTGGATTCCGGCGCCACCCCCCGGCCCGCCCTCCAGGCCCTGGCGGCCCTGACCAAGGCCCTGCGCGGCTACAGCTTCGAGCGCCAGCTGGGCCCGGCCGAGGGCGCCGGGCCGGACCTGGAGGCCTACCTCTTCCGCGGGGCCGGCGGCCGCAGCCTGGTGGCCGCCTGGGCCACCGACGGCCGCCGCCTGGGGGCGGTGGGCGCCGCCCCCCCCACCGCCCGCCTGCGCATCGGGGCCGCCGCCCTGGCGCCCTGGACCGGCCGGGTCCGCCTGACCGAGCACCTCGGCGCGGTCTCGCTGCTGGGGCGGCGGGGCGCGCCCGACCTGGAGCTGGGGCTCAGCGCGGCGCCGGTCTACCTGGAGACGGCGGCGGAGGGCGAGGGAGCCGGCGCGCCTTGAGCGGCCCCCTCGCCCCTTCGTTCGCCGCGGCGGGCGGCGGATCCTGCTACTGGCAGACCAGGCGCCCGGCGATCTGGCGGTAGATGCTTGCCAGGTCCTCGGCCCGCGGCGCGTAGTAGTAGCGGTCCGGCGAGCTGGCGATGCGGCGCAGGACTTCCTCGCGGAAGTAGACGTCCTTGAAGCCCACGGTGAAGATCAGGGCCCGGCTGCGCTTGATGGCATCGGAAGCGGCGTAGACCGCCTCCAGGCTGGTGTGGTTGGGCTCGCCGTCGGAGAGCAGGACCACCGCCGGCGTGTTGCCGGCCTTCAGCCGCGAGCCGACCAACAGCTGCTGGTGGGCGTACTGCAGGCCCAGGTCGATGCGCGAGCCTTCCTGGGGGCTGGGGATGCGGTCGATGGCCGCCAGGAGGGCCGCCCGGTCGTTGGTCAGGGCCTGCTCGGTGCGCGCCGTCTCGTTGTACCAGATCACCGCGGCCTGGTCGAAGAGGCCCAGGTTGTCCCGCTCCAGGGCCAGCTGGCCGATGAAGGCCCGCGCCGCGTCCTTGGCCCCGTCCAGCTTGATGCGCCCGTCGGCCATCCGGCCGCGCATCGTGGTCGAGGCGTCCAGGATCAGGATGACGTCGGTGTGCCGCTCGATGCACTTGTCGTTGAAGACGATGGGGATGAAGATGGGCTGCGGCTTGACGGGCGGCGGCGGGTCGGTGGGCGTGGGGGTGACCGTGGGAGACGCGGTCTGCGTGGGCCTGTCCGTGGCCGTCGGCGGGGGCGGGGTGACGGTCGGCGTGCGGGGCGGGGAGATCACCACCACCTGTGGCACCGGGAAGACCCCGCTGTTCGGCTGGTCCAGGCCGTCCGTGCCCTCGTAGTCGGCGCGGATGTTCGTCGGATGGGTGCCCACCTCCAGCGGCTCCACCCAGAAGCTCATCTCCACGCCGCTGAAGGGCACGGGGGCGAAGCGCCAGGTCAGGGTGCGGGCGGCGGCGTCCCAGGCGGCCGCCGGCTCGGCCGAGCCCTCGATGTAGGCCATGTTCTTGGGCACCTGGTCCGTGACCGTCACCTGCTTGAGCAGGACCGAGGCCGAGATGCGCCGGGCGATGCGGGTGAAGACCGCCGCCAGGTCCGAGGCGCTGGGGGCGAAGAAGTAGAGCTCCGGCCGGCGGGCCACCAGCTTGAGCAGCTCCGGGTCCACGTCGTGGCCCAAGCCGATGCTGTAGACCGTGATCCCCCCGTCGCGCAGGCGATCCGCCACGTCCACCGTCAGCATGCGGGTGTTGTTGAAGGGCACCCCGTCCGTGAGGAGGACGATGATGGGCTTGGCCTCGGGCCGATGCCCGGGGCCCAGGACCTCGCTCATCCCCAGCTCCAGGGCGTCGGCGATGTTGGTCCCGCCCGCCGGCTCCAGCCTGGCGATCTGGCCCAGCAGGGTGCCGCGGTCGAAGGTGAGGGGGGCCAGGACTTCGGGCTGGTTCTGGAACATCACCATGCCCACCTTGAAGGTCTGCTGTCCCGGCTGCGAGGGCGGCATCACGATGTCGATGAAGTCGGCCACCGCCAGGCGCGCCTGGCCGATCTTGCCGCTGTCGGACATCGAGTTCGAGCGATCGACCACCAGGACGATGTCCGCCTTCTCGGCCACCGAGGGGCAGTTGCCGCCCAGGCGCAGGGTGACCTTGGTCTTCTCGCCCAGCCGCAGGTACGAGGGCGCGGTCCACTTGTCCGGCGCGGTCTCGCAGAAGAGGGGCGAGACGGGGGGCTGGTCGGGGTTGCTGTGGCCCGGCGCCGGCGCGTACACGCGCACCGTCGCCTTGCGCGGATCGGTCACGTAGACCCGGCCCACGTCGTCCACGGTGAGGTCGCTGATGCTGGACTGGACGCCCGGCGTCACGTCGGTGGCGTCCCAGACCTCCAGGGGGCGCCCCTGGCGGTCCGCGCGGACCACGTACTGGCGCTCGTGGATGAAGTAGAGCGAGCCGTCCGGACCCACGCTGAAGCGCTCCGCCAGGGCGGGGAGGGTGATCTGCCCGGTCAGGCTGCCGCCCTGGAAGACCTCCACCATGTTGGTCGATCGGTCGAAGAGGAAGAGCTCGCTCCCGCGCACCTCCAGGTCCCAGTAGCTGTGGGTCTTGTCGCTCAAGGCCATGCCGCGGCGCTTGTCGCCGTTGGCCGTGGGGTCGAACTCGTCCAGGAGGGTGGCGTTCTCCACGTCGTCCCACTGGTCGTAGAGCACCTGCAGGCGGCCGATCCGCCCGTCCCAGGCGATGGCCGACAGGTAGGAGGGCCGCTCGCCGATGACCGAATGCTGGTTGCTGGGCAGGACCTTGCGCCAGACCACCGTGCCAGCGCCGCGGCGCAGCTCCATGACCTCGCGCACCTTGGCGCCGTAGAGCTCGCCGCCCGTGCCGATGGCCAGCTCCTTGATGTCCTCCACCCGGGTCGAGCCCTCGATCGCACCGTCCGGGCGCATGTGGCGCACGTAGACGCCGCCCAGCACGTGGATCAGGCCGTCCGGGCCGGCCACCACGCGGTTGGCGGCATCGGTGCCGGTCCATTCGGCCACCAGGTCGTGGCCGCCTTCGGGCGGGCTGAGGGGGGCCGCCCGGCTGGGCAGGTTCCAGAGCAGGGTGACCAGGAGCAGGGCCAGGAGGCCGGGACGGGCCCAGCTCCGGCGGGCAAAGGGCGGGCGGGCGCCGGCGCCCGCGTGCCGCTCGCCAGGGGCGAGGGCATCCAAGGGGTGCTTCAACATGGGGGGCTCCAAAGGTTCAAGGCCTCGGCGGCCGGGCAACACAAACAGGCCAATCCTGCTTATGCTATTCCCCCCCGGGTGCGGCACAAGTGCATTCTACCGCGGATTCTGGCCCAGTTGCGTGCGCGCCGGCCGAAGATCGGCCGGGCGCGGGCCGGCCGTCGGGCAGGCGTCGGTCCGAGGGCTCCGAGACGCCGCTGCAGGCGCCTCGGCCGGCACGGCAGTGGCGCGATGGCGGCGCAAGGACGGCCCGATCCTGGCGCGCGGGGCCTCCCCGCCGCCCGCTCGCCGGCCTACACTGGAGCCCATGCACCTGCCCGGCTCCGGCGCCCTGCGCGCCCACCTCGCCACCTTCCTGGCCAGCCTGACCTGCAGCGGCCTCCTGGCCTGGCAGCGCGCGGCGCCGACCCCCACCGCCGTGGAGCTGCTGCCGGCCCCCAGCGCGGTGCCCACCCTCCCCCCCGCGGCCAGCCCCAGCCCCGCTCTCTGGCAGGTCCATGTCAGCGGCGCCGTTCTCGGCCCCGGCCTGGTGCGCCTCCCGCCCGGCGCCCGCGCCGCCGATGCCGTCGCCGCGGCCGGCGGCCTGGCCGCGGACGCCGATCCGGCGGCCGTCAACCTGGCCGCGCCGGTCGCCGACGGGCAGCAGCTCCACGTCCCGGCCCTGGGCACGGCGGCGCCCCCCGCACAGGCGATCAGCCCGGCCGCAGGGGTACCCGCCGCGCTGGGCGGGATCGCTCCCGCCTCCGCGGTGGGTGGGGCTCCTGCGCTCGGTGCGGCCGGCGCCGGCCCGGCAGGCGGGGCCCCGGTCGACCTCAACCAGGCCGACGCTGCCGAGCTGGAGCGTCTGCCCGGCGTGGGGCCGGCCCTGGCGGCGCGCATCCTGCAGCACCGGCAGAGCCATGGCCCCTTCCGCGACGTGCAGGGCCTCCTGGAGGTGTCCGGCATCGGCCAGAAGACCCTGGATCGCTTTGTCCACCTGCTGGTGGTGCGCTGAGGATCGGTGCCCTCGCCCCCGAAGGCCGCGCCGGCCTGGCCGCCTGAGGGTTGCCGGATCAGGGCCGGCGGGCGCGCCGCTTGGCCGCGCGCAGGCGGGCCAGGGTGTCGTCCGGGCCGTCGGCGGCCGCCTCCGCCTGCTCCACCGTCGCCGCGGAGACCCTGGCCGGGTCAGGCGCCCGGTCTGGCCGCCGAGGATGGCCTGGCGCCGGCGCATCGCCCGGATCGCCCGGATCGCTCGGATCGCGCGGATCGCGCGGATCGCTCGGATCGCGCGGGCTGCGCGGCTCGTGCGGATCACGGGGATCCCGCGGGTCCTGCGATTCGCGCGGCCGGCTGGGCTCGGGCGATGATGCCGGCGCCAAAGCTTCCTCCGGCGACCCGGCAGCGCCGCGGCGGCCGGCGCGGTGCTTGGCTGCGGAGAGGGAGCCGAGCAAGGGCTCGGCCGGTCCGGCCTTCGCCCGCTGCCGGCGCAGCCCGGCCGCCGCGTCGCGCAGCGCCGCCCAGTCCGTCCTGCTCAGGCGCAGGCGGCGGGAGGCGATGTCCAGCGGCCAGAGGAGGGCGGCGAGGAGCAGGAGCTGGGGCCAGAGTTCGGCGGCCGCCCGCGCGTCCCTGACCCGGTCGAAGACCTGGCCGGGCTCACTCAGCACGCGGCCGCCGGTCCGCGCGGCCAGGTCGGCCAGGCGAGGGTCGGTGGGCCGGTCGGGCGGCCGGGCGAACTCGGGGCTGTAGGGGACCACCATGGGCAGCAGCAGGGAGGCCGGCGGCCGGCCCTCGGCGGCGGCCAGCAGCCGCAGCAGGTAGATCCCCTGGGCGGGGGAGGGAACCGCGGCCTCGAAGCGGTCGGCGGCCACCTGGCGCAGGGACAGGTCGCGCTTGCTGCCGTCGGGGCCCAGGAGTTGGGCTTCCACGTGCAGCCCGGCGGCCTCGCTCAGCCCCCGCTCCAGGCTCAGGACCAGGCGGCTCCCGGCGGCTCCGCCGCTCAAGGTGGCCGACAGGCCCTCGCCCGCCTCAGCCGGGGGCAGGGTCCAGTCGACCAGGCCCAGCAGGAAGGCTCCCAGCGAGGGCCAGCCCATCCATGCCCTTGCCCACTGGCCCTTCAGGTCGCTGGTCCAGGCCACCGAGCGCCCCAGGCCGTAGGGGCCATGGGCCAGGAGGGGGTCCTCGAGGTGGGTCCCGAGGGCCACCGTGGCGCCCGCGCGGGCCGAAGTGGCCACGTAGCCGTGCAGCGGCGGCAGGTCGGCGGGATCGAGGCCGGCCAGGAGGGGGCTGGTGGAGACCGGCTCAGGCCGGAAGGACTCCTCGACCACGTAGGTCCCGAGGCGGATCTGGGTCTCCTCGACGAAGACCTGGGGGATCTGGTCGGGACGCTGGACCGGGTAGTAGCGGCCGCCGCCGCGGGCGGCCAGCTGGGTCAGGTAGGGCGCGCTCCCCTGGCCGGCGGCCACGATGGACAAGGTGATGCGCTCGGCCTTCAGGCGCCGCAGCAAGGCCTCGTAGTCGCCCTCGCTGGACCAGCCGTCGCTGAGCAGGAGGACGTGCTTGAGGGGGGCGCTGCTCCCGGCGAGTTCGGCCAAGGCGCGCTCCAGGCCGGCCTGCACGAGGGTCCCCCCGCCGATGCCGATCCCGGCCACGGCCTGCGCCAGCTCCAGCGGCCGCTCGTGCCGCGCCCGGGGCCAGACGCTCTCGGCCCCCTCGTCGAAGGCGATGACGGCCACCTCGTCGATGGGCCTGAGCAGCTCGGCCGCCTGCTGCACCGCCTCCTTGGCCAGGTCCAGCTTGCTCCGGCCGCCGGGCTGGCTCTCGGCCATGCTCCCGCTGCGGTCGATGACGAAGGCCAGGGCGATGGGGGGGCGGCGCTCCTTGTCCTTGACCTCCATGGTGACCGGCAGGGCCTTCTCCACGGGGCTGCCCCGCCATCCGCCGGCGCCGAAGCCCTCCTCGCCGCCGACCATGAGGAGGCCCTTGCCCAGGTCCCTGACGGCGGCCTGGATGGCCAGCATGGCGGCGGGGCTCACCCGGTAGGCGGGCGTGTCCACCAGGACGACGGCCTCGTAGGGCGCCAGGCCCAGGACCGAGCCGGGCAGGGCCTCGGGGGCGATGGCGTCAGCCTGCCGGCGGCCCTCGGCCAGGGCGGCCAGGAGGGGCGCCGCGCGCGCCGGATCGGTGCGCACCACCAGGACCCGCGGCGGGCCGGCGACCAAGGTGATGGCCTCGGCCTCGTTGTTCTCCACGCGCCCGTCCGCCTGCGGCTCGAGGACGGCCCGGAAGCGCTCGACGCCGGGCTCCTGCACGGTCACGGAGGTCGCCAGCCGCGTCTCGCCGGCGGCCAGTTCCAGCTCCCGGTCCAGGATCAGGGCGCCCTCGTGGTAGAGCCGCAGCCGCGCCGGCCCGGCCTGCCGGGCCCAGAGCCGGGCCGTCAGCTCCAGCCGCTGGCCGACGCGGCTGTTCTCCGGCAGGTCCAGGCCCTCCACGAGCACCTCCTTCGGGGCCGAGGCGGCCGCCAGAGGGAGGATGTCCACGGGCACCCGCGCCCGCTCCACCAGGGCCAGGGCGGCGTCCAGGTCGCCCTGGTTGTGCTGCCCGTCGGAGGCCAGGACCAGGCGCCGGCTGCTGTCGGCGGGCAGGAGGGCCAGGCCCAGCCGCAGGGCGGCGGCCAGGTCGCTGCGCCCGCGCGGCACGGGGCTGCGCAGGGGCTCGAGGCTGCCGGCCCGCGCCGAACGCTCCACCCGGGCGCTCTCGCCGAAGGCCACCAGGGCCAGGAGTCGCTCGGGCCCGGAGGCTTCGGCCGCCGCCTCGGCGAAGCGCAAGGCCCGCGCGGCCTCGGCATCGGGCACGCTGTCGGAGCGGTCCACGAGCAGGGCGCTGCTGCGGAGGTCGGCCCGCCAGTGGACGCGCGGCCGGGCCAGGGCCAGGCCCAGCAGGCCCACGAGCAGCAGGCGCAGGGCCAGGCTCCAGGGGCGATGGCCGGGGGGGCGCCCCAGGCGGCGCTCCAGCCACCAGAGACCGGGCAAGGTCAGGAGGCTCAAGAGGGCCCAAGGCTGGAGGAAGGACAGGCTCATCGCGGATCCGCGGGGTCGACGCTCACCGGTGGATTATCGTGCCGGAAATCGGAACGGGCCAGCCTTGGCCGTCGGGTCAGCGGCAGGGGCGCGCGGGCGGCACGGCGGCCTCCGTGCCGCCGACACCCCGCGAGGGTGGTCGGCGTATCATGACCAAGGCGCCCCGGACCTCCGGCGGCCCGTTCACCGGGGCCCTGACGCTGTCACCCGCCGATCACCGGCCATCCCCTGTGGAGACGGACCCATGACCACCATCGGTCGATCGACATCGCTTCGTTCCCAGCAGCAGGATGCCTCGCAGGTCGCAGCTGGCCCCGGCGCGCCAAGGCCCAACGCCCGTTTCAAGCGAAGGGGCGAGGCGGGCGCCGTCGCGCGCACGCACTTGACGGCGGCCGAGACAGTGGGTCGCCGGAGCGCGCTCCGGCGGCAGCTCAAACGCCTGGATGCGGCGTGGGACGTGGAGCGCGAGAGGCATATGCTGGAGGGGAGGTACGGAAGCAAGTACCTGCCCACTTCGGGCAGAGTCTGGGGCAACATCGCGGCGGGTCTCCTGATCCTGTACGCCCTGGCCTACGGTGAACCGAAGGAAGGTATGTCTGACGGGCAGGTCATGCTGTACAAGTGGCTTGTGGTCGGGGTCATGGTCATCTTGCTCATGGACTTCCACCACAAAGCCAGCGCCTTTGGCCATGCCCGCAAGGCCTACGAGCGCCGGCGCGCCGAGCTGCAGGCAGGAGACCTGGAGCTGGCAGAGGACTGGGAGGACGAGATCGGCGCCGAATGGATCGTCGGTGCGGCGGAGCCGGAGGAGCCGGCGGACCTGGAGACGACCGAAGAGGATTCGGTGCCGGAGGATGACGTGGCGGCCCGGGTGGGGGCGCGGCGGGGGTGGCGCAGGGGTCGCGGGACCAGCAACTGAAGTGCAGGCCCAACGACGATGCCCAGGCCGCTTGCTCCCTGAAAGTAACGGACCAGCCCCGGGAAGCGATCCGCTTCCCGGGGCTGGCCACACAACACCCGTGAACGCCTTGCGGCGAGTCTTCCGGCACGGGGACCGGTGCTTCTGCCGGCCCGGACCCCGACAGCTGTCGAGATCCGGGCGGCCTATCGTGTCTCTGTCAGCGGCTGAAGACCTGGATGACCTTCATCGGGGCGCCGAAGGCCTGGTAGGCCTTGGCACCGGCGTCGCGGGCGTCGGCCTCGCGGCCGCAGGCGCCCTTCGTCTCGGCGACCATTGTGGCCAGGCTGGCGGTGACGGCCGTGTGCGGGCGGCGGACGGCGGTGGGGGCCGTGGCGGCCATGCCGGCCAGGTCGGCGCGGATGCTCTCGCCGCGCTGCGCCAGCTCCTGGATGCTCTCGGTGCAGG
>WBZV01000345.1_pt1 | contig 29614 bp, 20 predicted proteins | sample 5204221 | NCBI WGS metagenome assembly WBZV01 (sample SAMN12344360, study PRJNA552823) | activated sludge metagenome | biome: Activated sludge suspended growth; feature: Nitrification reactor; material: Wastewater; isolation source: activated sludge from nitrification reactor of wastewater...
GCGGTCGGAGTCGCGGTCAGGGTCGCCGTCGGGGTCGCCGAGGCCGTCGCGGTGTCGGTGGCCGTGGCGGTCGCCGTCGGGGGCTGGGTCATGCTCGGCGTGGGCGTCAGGCTCGGTGTGTCGGTGAGGGTCGGGCTGGGGCTGATCGTCGGGGTCGCGGTCGGGTTCAGGGTGGCCGTGGGCGTCCCGCCGGCAGCAGCCGATGGCGAGGGCGAGGCCGTCGGCGCCGGGCCCTCGGTGGCCGTCGCCGAAGCCGTTGTCGCCGAGCCTGGAGGCGCGGTGGGGGTCGTGGCCGCAGGGTCTGGCGTGGGACTCGCCGAGCCATCGGCGGTGGCGGTGGCGGACGCGGTGCCGCTGCTGCCGGCGGTCGCCGTGCCCTCGGCCGTCGGCGCGAGCGTGCCGGTGGGTGCGGCCGTCGGCGCGACCGTGGGCGCCTGGATCGTCGCCGAAGGAGCGGGCTCCGGCGAAGGGCTGGCCGATGGATCGGGCGCTGGGCTGGCGGCGCGGGTCGGCGTCTCCTCGACGATGGGACTGGGCACGGGGGTCGGCGAGGGTCCGGTCGTCGGGAACGCCGTGGGCGAGGGCGTCGGAGCATCGGGGGAGCGCGGACAGCGGTCCAGCGGAAGCTGCGGCACGGGGACCGTGTCGGACTGCAGGGAGGCCCGCCGGAGGAGGGCGGGCAGGTAGAGGCAGCGGGCCGGGCCGGGGCCTGCCCGGACCGCGGGCGGCTGCGGCGGGGCGCCGGCGACGAGGGCCGCCAGCAGGAGGGCCGGCAGCCAGGCGACGGGGCGCCGCCGCGCAGGGCTCATTCCCCGGGCACCACGATGAAGATGGGGTCCCGCCCGTAGCGCACCGTCACCCGGCCGTCCACCCGGCCGTCGGCGCCGTCGCGGAGCTGCTGGCGGCTCCCCAGCCCGTGGATCCACTCCACCTCCTGCGCGGGCACCATGAGGGTGGCCACCGAGCCGTCCTCGGTCCAGGCCACGGCCAGGCGATCCCGTCCCTGGCGGAACCAGTAGACCTCGCCGGCGGCGCCCAGGTCCCGCGGCTGGCGCTCGGGCCTGGCTGAGGCCAGGAGCTTGGAGGCCAGGCGGAAGGCGGTCAGGGCGGGCTTGGCCTCGAGGCGGCTGTCCACCAGGCCGCGCGCCGGGTCGTCGAAGCCGGCCACGTCGTCGAACTGGAACCAGATGACGGTCTGCACGTCGGCGGCCAGGGCGCGGGCGTAGAGCTTGGCCACGTAGCGCACCTGGTCCTCGGGGGTGGCCGGCGGGTAGGGCGGCAGGGCGGCGCTCCACATGCCGGCCTCGGTGACCATCATGCCCTTCTGCAGGCCGTAGCCCTCCAGCTTGCGGCGGATGGTCTGCACCTTGCCCACCAGGTCCGGGCCCTGGGCCTGCCAGCGGAAGGCGAAGAGGGGGTAGTAATGCAGGTTCATCAGGTCGAAGCAGCAGCCCCCGCCCTCGCGCAGCACCTGGTCCAGGAAGTCCGGGTCGAAGGGGCCGCCGTCCTCCGGGAAGGCGTCCAGGGCCAGGCCGCCCAGAAGGACCACCGCCTCGGGGTTGGCCAGCTTGATGGCCGGGTAGGCGCGCTTGAGCATGCGGGCATAGGCCGCCCCCTGCTTGCCCCAGAAGCCCCAGGCCCGCCCTTCGACGGCCAGCTGCTTGTCCATGTTGTCGGGCTCGTTGTAGAGCTCCCAGTAGCGGATGCGCGGCGAGCCGGGCGCGTCGTCCCGGCCGTCCCCGTCGTAGCGCTCGACGGCCGCGGCCAGGAACTGCACCAGGGGGTCGAGGCTGGTGGGCTCGCCGCCGGGATAGGGGGCGGCCCAGGCGGGGTTGCCCACCACCTCGGCGATGATCTCCAGCCCCTGGGCGTGCCCGTGGGCCAGCAGGCCGTCGTAGAGCGACCAGTCGTAGCGCGGCGGCTTGAAGCGCTCCGGCTCGATCTCGTCCCAGAAGATGAGGTTGCGTAGGAAACTGGCGCCGGACTCCCGCACCTGGGTGACCATGGCCGGGTCTCGGAAGCGCACCTCCGAGAGCTGGGCGCCGAAGACGGCCGCCCGGTCGCCGCGGGCTTCCAGGGGATGGCCGGCGCGCAGGAGCAGGGGCAGGTAGATGGGGCCGGCGGCATGCACCGGACCGGCCTCCAGGGACTGCGGCCCCGCCGCCAGGCAAAGGGCGACGGGCAGGGCGATGCGGGCGAGGCGGCGGGGCAGCCCGCGACGCAGGCGGGCGGCGGGGCGAAGCAGGGCAGGGGTCATGGCGAGCGCTGTTCCCGGGCAGGGGTGGAAGGAGTAGCATCTGGCCGGGGTCACCCGGCGATCGAGGTCGCGGACGACGTGAGACCAGGTCCAACGGCGTGAACTGCCGGAGGCGCTACGGGATTGTGCACGTCGCTCTAACGGTCGGTCGGGTCCCTCGTTATGGCGCCCTGCCAGAGCGCTCCCGGCCCGTGCGCGCGGGGGCGCCGGCCTTCAATCGACTCCGTCCGACTCAGCCGGGAGCCAACTGCAGACCTCGTCCAAGGGCTTGCGCCGGATGTCCGGCACCTGGGCGTCGGCGGCGGGATGGCCCACCACCAGGAGGAGGAAGGCCCGCTCGTGGGCCGGTCGGTCCAGAAGTTGGTTGAGGAAGCCCATGGGGCTGGGCGTGTGGGTGAGGGTGGCCAGGCCGGCCTGGTGCAGGGCGGTGATCAGGATGCCGGTGGCAATGCCCACCGACTCGGTGGCGTAGTAATGCTTGACGCGCCGGCCGTCCGGCAGGCGGCCCCAGGGCTGGACGAAGATGGCGATCAGCCAGGGCGCCGCTTCCAGGAAGGGCTTGTCGGCATCCGTGCCCAGGGGTGCCAGGGCCGCCAGCCATTCGGCGGGCGCGCGCTCGGCGTAGAAGGCCCGCTCCTCCTCCTCGGCGGCCTGGCGGATCCGGCGCTTCAGCGCGGGGTCGCCGACGGCCACGAACTGCCAGGGCTGCAGGTTGGCCCCGCTGGGTGCGCTGGCCGCGGCAGCCAGGCAGGCCGTGATGACCGCCCGGTCCACCGGCTGGGGGGAGAACTGCCGCACCGTGCGCCGCGTGGCCACCTGGTCCCGGAAGGCTTCCGCCCGGGCCAGCAGCTCCGCCGGCGCGGGCGGCGGCGGCGCGGCGAGGGGCCGGAAGCGGGGCTCAGCCATGGATCCTCACCCCAACGCGCCGGATGTGCGCCAACAGCGGTGCGTGGCGCAAGGCCGCCAGGGCGATGACATCAAAACGGTAGGGCAAGGGCAACTCCTCCAGCTCGCCGGCGATGGCCTCGGCCTGCAGGGGGTCGTCGATACCCTCCAGGGCCAGGTCGATGTCGGAGCTGGGCGCCGCCGTCCCTTTGGCCCGCGAGCCGAACAGGAGGGCGCCCGACACCTCTGCGTGGCGAGCCAGGACGCCGCGGATGAGCGCGATCTGTGCTGGCGTCAGTTGGGCTTGACTCATGTCTGTCCCATGCGATGCCCGAGCCAGGCGTGCCAAGCGTCGATAGCCACCAGGTAGCGATCTCGTAGTGCAAGGACGGCTTGGGTGAAGGTGGCCGCATCGTAGGTGTGGCTGAGCAGGTTGCGGTGGTCGAGCATGTCGATCCAGACCTGGCCGTCGGCGATGAGACCCGCGGCGAAGGCTTCCTTGATCACCTGGCGTGGCGTCAGCGGATGGATAACCTGACCCTCATGCTCCAGGTAGTCCTTCATGCTCTTCCAGGACAACTCCAGCACGAACTCGAAGCGATGCAGGGTCCCTTCCTGCTCCAATGCCGAGAGTCGAGCGACATCACCTGCAAAGGGCTCGTGCAAGAGCGTGACGGCTCGGTCGAGATGTTCGTAGCGCTGTACCCAGCGGATGTCCTGGCTCATGAGCGTCTCCTCGAATGAATGGCCGCTCGTGTTCTCGATCATGACGAGGTCAAGTCAGATGACCCAATCTTACCGCCCCCCTCCCCACAGCCGTTCCCCCAGACCCATGGCGCGGCCCATCGGCCGGGCGATGGCCGCCTCCAGGGCCTCGGGGGCGGCGTAGAGGAGAGCGCCCCGGCGGGCCCGCGTGAGGGCGGTGTAGAGCAGCTCGCGGCCCGTGAGGGGCGATCCGGCCTCGGGCAGCACCACCGCAACCCGGTCGAACTCCGAACCCTGGCTCTTGTGCACGCTCATGACCAGGGCATCCTCCCAGGCCGGCAGGCGGGCCAGGGCGACGGGACGGGGCGGCGCGTCGATGGCCCCCGGGAACCAGGCCCGCAGGCGGCCCTCGGCCTCGCCCGCCTGCCGATCCCAGGCCAACAGGCCCAGGTCGCCGTTGCTGAGGCCCAGGGCCGGGTCGTTGCGGCGGATCAGGATGGCCTGGCCGGGGACCCGCTCGGCCTGCGATCCCAGGAGGCCCGCCTGCTGCAGGGCCGCGGTGCAGGCGCGGCCGAGCTCGGCCACCCCGCGCGGACCCTGCCGCTGGCCGCAGAGCAGGCGGAAGCCGCCCAGGGCCGCCAAGGCCCGGGCGATGCCCGCCGCATCCGACCCAGCCTCCGGCCCGCCCCCCGCCGCGCGGACCGCGGCCAGGTAGGGGCCGTAGCCCGCCAGCACCGCCTCCGCCAGCGGCGCGGCCAGGCGCCCCCCCGGCAGCAGCGGCGGGCCCTGTTCCCAGGCCAGCTCGGCCGGGTCGGCATCGCCGAGGACGGCCTGGGCCGCCGCCGGATCGCCGGCTTGGATGGCCCGCGCCAGGCGCCCGATGGCCCCGCCGGCGGCGAAGCGGAAGCTGTGGCTGAGCTGCAGGTGGCAGGCGGCGATGGCCGGAGTCGGGGCATCGCGATTCCCGGCCTCCCCGGCGACGGCGCCCGAACGCCCATCCGCCGGATCCGCCGTCCCCGATACCGACCCCGCGCGGGTCGCGTCCCCTCTGTCCGGCGGCCGGCAGATCTCCGCCAGCACCGCCCCCGCCTCCACCGAGGCCAGCTGGTCCGGGTCGCCCAGGAGGACCAGGCGGGCCTGGAGGGGCACCGCGTCCAGGAGGGCGCGCATGAGGGCGGTGTCGATCATGCTGGCCTCGTCCACCACCACCAGGTCGACGGGCAGGGGCTGCTCCGGCCCATGGCGCCAGCGGCCGCCGGGCAAGGCGCCGAGGGCCCGGTGCAGGGTGCTGGCCTTCAGGTCCAGGGCGGTCCGGAGCTCCGCGGAGAACGCAGTCTCGGCCAGCCCCTGGTGGATGGCCTCCTCCATCCGCGCCGCCGCCTTGCCCGTGGGCGCCAGGAGGAGGATGCGCGGGGCCGCCTCACCCTGCTCGCGGGCCGCCTCCAGCAGGATGGCGAGGAGACGCAGCACGGTGCGCGTCTTGCCCGTGCCCGGCCCGCCGGTGATCACCGCCAGCCGGCGCTCCAGGGCCAGGCGCACCGCCGCCGCCTGCCGCGCCTGCCCCGCGGCGGCCGCCTGGTCGCCGCCGGCCACGGGCGGGAAGGCGCGCTCCAGGGCCGCGCTCCAGTCGACCGCCTCCCCTGTCGCCGGCAGGGAGGCTCGGGCCAGGAGGGCCTGGGCCAGCACGGCCTCGTGCTCCCACCAGCGGCGCAGGTAGAGGCGGCCGGTGGCCGCTTCCAGCACCAGGGGGCGGGGCTCGGAGGGGGCGGCGGCGGGCGGGGCGCCCGGTGGCAGGCAGCAGACCAGGGGGCTGGCGGCAAGGTCCGTGGTCCAGGCGGCGAGCGGCGGCCAATGCAGGGCGCCCTCGCCCAAGGGACGACCCTCGTCGTCCGCCGGGCCGCCCTCCATGGCCAGGGCGGGCAATTCCAGGCAGACGTGGCCCAGGCGCAGCTGGCGGCTGCAGAGGGCCAGGGCCAGGCGCAGGCGCTCGGCGGCGGCGGGGTCCGCGGCCGGCGCCAGGTCGCCCAGCACCCAGGCCGCCATCCGATCCTCGGCCGCCAGCCAGCCGGGGGCCAGGGCCTCCAGCGCGGCCACCGTTGCCTCGCGCGGCGGCGGGCGGGGCCGGGGACGCGGCGGCCATCGGTGGCAGGGGCGGGCTCGCCCCGGCTGCCCCGCTCACGGCGCGCCCTCGGCGAAGAGCCGGTCCATCGCCTCGATGCGCGCCCGCGGCGGCCGGCCGAACCAGGTCCCGGAGCCCGCCAGGCCGGGCTGGACCCCTCGCACGAAGACGTAGAAGGCGCCGCCGAAATGGAGGTCGTAGTCATAGGCGGCGCCCAGGCGCAGGCGGAGGTGGCGGTGCAGGGCCAGGGTGTAGATCTGGGCCTGTAGGAAATAGTGATGCCTGGCCATCTCCTCGGCCAGGCGCGGCGGGGCGTAGTCCTCCCAGTGCTGACCCAGGCGGTTGGATTTCCAGTCCAGGAGGTACCAACGCGGCGCCCCCTCATCGCCGTCGTTGCCCGGCTCGGTGCGCGAGCCGGGGGCCGCGCCGGGGTGGCGGAAGACCAGGTCGATGGCCCCGCTCAGCCAGCCGGCCAGGCTGCCGGCATCCAACGCGCGCAGGCGATCGGGGTAGCCGGGCGGCAGGTCCTCGCCCCCGTGCTCGTCCAGCAGGCGGGCCAGCGCCGAGGGCCGGAAGCCCTGGCCGGCAGCGCGTGCCCGGGCCGGGCCACGCTGCCCGCGCAGGGCCACGGGCAGGACGAAGGACAGCTCGTCGCGCCGGTCGCGGCGATCCAGGGTGCTGAGGCGGAGGGAGGGAGCCGACGGGCTCAAGGGCGTGTCCAGGATGCCGGGCAGGGCGGGCAGCAGCGCCGCCGAGACACCCTCCGGCAGGATGCCGCTGCGCTCCAGGTCCGCGGCCACCTTGGCCCAGTCCTTCGGCGTTCCTCGGTAGTGGATGCGTTCCATGAGGGCGTGCAGGCCGGTGCCCAGGCGGGTGCCGGCGGGGAGGTCGGCCAGGGGGACCGGGGAGGATGGGGGCAGGGAGGAGGGTGGGGCAGGAGACGGGGCAGGCACAGTGGGTGCCATCGATGGTGGGGATCCGAGGCGGACGGCCTCCGAGGGGTCGATGCCATCCAGGTCACGGGTCTCTACGGAATCTTCCGCGGCTGCGGCTCCAGTACCGGCATGTGCGGCTGCCCGCAGAAGCGCGCTGTAGCTGGAGCGGCGCAGCCTGCGCCGCGGGGGGCGCGTTGCCAGCCGGGCCTCGCCCACCCCAGCTTCGGCCTCCTGGGGCAGACGCGCTTCCCAGCGCAGGTCCGCTCGACTGAGGCGGTCCAGCCGCAGCCCGTCGCCCAGCTCCTTCCGCAGCGCCTCCAGCTGCTGCCACAGGGGGTCTTCGGCCTCGCCCTCCGCCGCTTGGAAGACCGCCTTGACCTTTGCCTCAGCCGCCCCCGAGACGGCCGCCCACCAGGCCTGCAGCGCCGGCAGGCCCTCCTCCCCCGGCTCCTGGCCGGCCAGGCCGGGGGCGTTGAGCAGGTAGGCCAGGGCGCTTTGCTCGCTGCCGGCCAGGGGCCCCCAAGCCAGCCAGACCTGGTGGCGGGCCCGGGTCAAGGCCACGTAGAGCAGGCGCAGTTCGTCGGCCAGGGCCTCCAGGTCGTGGGCCGCGATGGCCTCCGGTGCGGTGGTCACGCCGATATCCAGGCAGACGGCTCGCTCGCCCTCCAGTTCGTGGTAGGCCACCGCCACCTCGTTCTTGCCGGTCTGCCGCACGGCGCGCCAGAGGAAGGGGCAGAAGACGAAGGGGAACTCCAGGCCCTTGCTGCGGTGCATGGTCATCAGCTTGACCGCCTGGCTGTCCCGCTCCAGGCGCAGGAGGCCCAGGTCCTGCCACGCCTGGTCGCGGTAGACGCTGTCGGCCCGGGCGCGGGCCAGCCAGGCGGCCAGCGCCTCAGGCCCCAGGCCCAGGCTGAAGGCGACACTGTGCGCCAACTCCACCAGGTGGTCCAGGTTGGCCAGGCTGCGCTCACCGCCGCGGCGGGCCAGGAGGCGGGACCGGCCGCCGGCCCTGCCCACGAGGTGGCGGTAGGCCGGCAACAGGCCCTGGCGCCGCCACAGCCCCTGGGCCTCGCGCAGGCTCTCCAGCCGCAGCTCCCAGGCGGCGCTGTCGTTCTGCAAGGCCTCCAGGCCGGGAGCGTCCAGGCCGAAGGGCGGGGCGATGAGGGCCGCCCGCACCAGGCCGTCGTCGCCCGGTTGCAGCAAGGCGGCCAGCAGGGTTTGCAGGTCGCGGGCCTCCGACTGGTCCAGGACCGAGGCATCGGAGAGCAGCGCCGCGGGGATGCCGGCGTCGCTGAGGGCCTGCTGCAGGCGCCGGGCCTCGGCGTGGCTGCGGACCAGGACGGCGACGTCGGCGGCGCCGACGCGGCGGACGAGGCCACCCGGGCCTTCCAGCAGAAGACCCTCGCGCAGCAGGCGGTGGATGGCTGCCACCGCCGCCCGGCCGGCCGCCCGCCGGCTGCCGGGAAGATCAGGCCTCAGAGGCTTGCCGCTCTTCGCATCATGGCGGGCCAGGAGCGCCGGCCCCAGGTAGGCCAGGCGCAGAGCGGGCCAGGGCCGCGTTTGGCCATGGGCCGCCGCCACGGGCGCGGCCTCGATCTCCCGGAAGAGGAAGGGCCGGGGCACCCGCTGCCATAGCCGGTTCAGCACCTCGACCAGCGCGGGATCGCTGCGGTAGTTGGTGGCCAGGTGGAAACGGTTCGCGGCCGGCAGGTCGCGCAGCACCGCCAGGTAGGCGAAGATGTCCGCGCCGCGAAAGCGGTAGATGGCCTGCTTGGGGTCGCCGATGCGCAGGAAGGGCAGGCCGGGGGCCTCGGGGGCCTGGAAGAGGCGGCGGAAGATGCGGTCCTGCACCGGGTCGGTGTCCTGGAACTCGTCGATCAGGGCCGCCCGAAAGCGGCCGCGGATGCGCACCGCCAGCCGATCGCCGGCTCCGTCGGGTCGCGCCAGGGCCTCGTCCAGGCGGTGGATGAGGTCGTCGAAGGCCAGTTGTCGGGCCTGCCGCCGCCTGAGGGGCAGCTCCTCCACCAAGCGCTCTGCCAGGCGATGCCGCAGGGCCAGGCCCAGGGCGACGAGGGAAGTCTGCCAGGCTTCGTGAGCCTTGCTCCAGGCCTCGCAGGCATCGAAGAAAGGGTGCTCGGGGGGGGTCTTGCCCTTGTTGGTCTTGGTCGCCATCCGGCCCGAGCTCAGCCACTTGAACCAGCTGCCAGAAGCCAGTCCGGCCGGCCCCTCGGCATCGTCGCCGGCCAGGGCTTCCGCTGTCCGGTCCAGCCAACGGCCGCGAACCTCGGCGGGCGGGTAGATGCCGCGGTTGACCCTGCCTGCTTCGGCCGCCTGGGCCAAGGCCTCCAGGGCTCCCGCACCGCCCGCCTTCCAGGCCGCATGGACCTCGTGCGCGGCCCGGCGCAACTGGCCCTGGGCCTGGGCGCAGCCATCGGCGGCGGCGGGGTCGCCGGGCGGCAGGCGCCGCGCCCAGGGCTGACCGGTCACCGCCAGGGCCAGGGACTCCAGGGCCTCGGGCCTGAAGCCGCCCTGCTCCATCAGCCCGCGGAGCAGGTCCGGCGGCAGGCCGTAGCTCTCCTGGGCCCAGAAGTCCTGCAGCAGTTCGCGGCGGAGCAGGCTGGCGTCGGTGGCCAGGTCCAGCCCGAAGTCCATCCCGCTCTCGAAGGCGTAGTCCTGCAGCAGACGCTGGCAGAGGCCGTGGATGGTGTAGATGGCGGCGGCGTCCAGGTCCGCCAGGGCGGCGCGCAGGCGGGTGGCGGCCTGCCGACGGACGTCGGGCTGGGACTCGCGCAGCCAGACTGCCAGTTCCTCGTCCTCCGCACCCTGGACCGGCCAGGCCTGGTCAAGCGGTTCGTCCGCCCGCTGCTCCACCGTCCGCAGGGCCCGGTAGAGGCGGTGGCGGATGCGCTCGCGCAGTTCCGCCGTGGCCGCGCGGGTGAAGGTGACCACCAGGATCTGGTCGATGCGCAGGGCCTCCGCCGGATCGTCGCCCGGACCCTGGAGGAGCAGACGGAGCAGGATGGAGACGATGGCATGGGTCTTGCCGGTGCCGGCGCTGGCATCCACCAGGCGCGGACCCGCCAGGGAGGCTCGGAAGGGGTCCAGCGGGGTGCGGTCGGGCACGGTGCGGGGGGTCGGGTCGCTCATGGCGTGCCGGCTCCGTCTTCCCACGCCAGGTTCCGGAGCCGGTCCTCGGCAGCCTGTCCGTCCAGGATCTCCATGGCCTGCAGGAGGGGCGCGTAGACCTGGGCGCTGCAAACCTGGAAAGCCCGGACGGCGTCCATGTCCAGGGACTCGCCGTCCTCGTCCCAGGGGCGGGCATCGCCCAGGACGCGGTCCAGGTCCGGGTCGAGCACGTCGCCCTTGCGGTCCCAGCCGGAAGCGCTCGAACCCGCCTCGCCGTTGAAGGCCTTGGCAGCCGCTGCCAGCGCCGCCGTGATGGCGTCCCCGTCCACGCCTTCCGGCCACGCGGCCAGGCTCTCCGCACCCAGGGCCTTGGCATAGGCGGCCGAGGCCAGCGGGTAGAAGTTGAGCGGCCAGCTCAGGTTGGCCAAGGCGCCTGCGGCCAGTTGGGCGAGGATGCGGGGGGCCTCGGGCACCTGGCGCAGGACGAGCAGGCGCAGATCGTCGCCCTTGTCCGCCCGCCCAAGGACCCACGAGCAGGGCGCCACCTCCTCCAGCGCGCCGGCCTGCAAGAGGCTGCAGAGCACCAGGTGCTCCAGCCAGGCGCGCAAGGTCCGCTTGCCGTCCAGGCGCCCGTAGCTGCTGGTCACCAGGCCTTGCGCCTGCAGGCCGGCCAGGGCGCCGCGCAGGTGCAGTTCGCCGTCGGGCAGCGTCAGGCGCAGGTCGACGGGGCAGCCGCGGGGCGGGGCGGGGCGCAGGAGGCGGGACAGGCGCGCCAGGGCCATCGTCGGCGGCAGCAGCTTCTGGAACTCCAGGTGGCCGGGACTCCCCAGGGGGAGGAGTCCCTCGGCCCGCAGCAAGGCCTCCGCCCGCTCCAGCCAGATTCGATCGTCCCCGGCGCCGGCGGGGGCGGGGGCGGCATCCAGCAGGCGCAGCAGGCGTTCACCGGCCTGCCAGCGGCTCAGGGAGCCCAAGACCTGCGGCTCGCGGTCGGCCAGCGGCAGCAGCTCCTCGGCCGGGCGGATCCTCAGCCGGCGGCGCAGGAAGTGCCGCGCGGGGTTCTGCCAGCATTCCCGGAGGTCCGAAAGCGCGAGGACACGGGGGGCAGGCATCTCCTGTGGCGGCAAGGGCTGGTCCAAGAGGGGAGGTCGCGGGGCCTGACCCAAGGCATCCAGTGCCGCCGCGTGGTCGACCTGGTAGCTGAACCAGCGGGACGAAGGGGGCGCGGGATAGTAGCGCTGGCCGTAAGGGTGCAGGAGATGCCGCTGCAGGGGGAAGACCTCGTCCGCCGCTGCGGTCTGCTCGGCGGCCTCGGCGGCCAGGGGGTCCGCCGCATCGTCATCGTCTGCGGCACCCTGGGCGGCGCGCCGATCGCTGCCCAGCATCGCCTGCACCACCTCCTGCAACTCGGCCACCAGGACGGAGGGGGGCAGGTCGGCGTCGCTCTGCGGGTCCTGGCCGGTCCAGGTGAGGATCAGCCGCTCGCGGGCGCAGCACAGGGCTTCCAGGAAGAGCAGGCGGTCGCGGTCCTTGGCCGTCAGGTCGCCCAGGCGGCTGTCCTGGCCGGCCAGGTCGTAGGCCGGGGGGCGCTCGCTGCGCGGCAGGGTGCCGGCGTTCAGCCCCACCAGGGCCAGCACCCGGAACGGCAGGGCGCGCATGGGCTGGAGGCCGCAGACGGTGACCGCGCCTTCCAGGAAGCCGCGCGGCGGCCCGTCCTCGCCGCCCATGCCCTCCAGCAGGCGGCGGACGGCCTCCAGGCCCAAGGGTCGCTCGAAGCCCCCTTCGGCGGCGACCGTGGCCAGGCCCGCCAGACGCGCCTCGATGCGCCAGGCCAGTTCGGGCACCGGCGCCAGCGGGCCGCCGAAGAGGTCGCGCGCGGCCCGACCCAGGTCCCGCGCCCAATCCTCCAGGCCCTGCCGCAGCGGCGCCAGCGCCTGCTGCCAGCGCTCCAGCAGCTGGACGAGGCCGGCCAGGGCGGCCAGGAGGTCCGGTCGCTCGCCGGCAGCCGGATAGGGGAGCAGGTCGCCTCCGGCCAGCAGGCTCTGACCGTCGCCCGGGGCGGCCCAGCCCAGGAAGAGCCGAGCCAGGCCCCAGCGCCAGGTGCCGGCCTCCAGCGGCGGCTGCCCCAGGGACGCCCGCTGCGCCCCGTCGAGGCCCCAGTGGATGCCGCAGCCGGCCACCTGCTCGCGCAGCCAGTCCAGGTCGTCGGCGTCCAGTCCCCGGGCGGCCTGCAGGGCATCGCGGGCCAGGAGATCCATGACCTGGACCGCGCTCAGGCGCCCCTGCAGGAGGTCCAGGGCCTGGAGGAAGGCCTCCAGTTCGGCCCGCAGCTCTCCCCCCGGCTGATCGGCGACCCGGCAGGGGATGGGCGCAGGCCCATCGGCCAGGACTGCCTGGAGGTAGGGGGCGTAGCGGTCCAGGTCCGGCACCATGACCACCACGTCCTGCGGCTCCAGGTCCGGCAGCTGGTCGAAGGCGTCCAGCAGTTGGTCCTTGAGCACCTCGGCCTCGCGCAGGGGAGAATGGCAGCTGTGCAGCAGGAGCGAACGGTCGAGGCCCTGCCGCAGGCGCTCGATCTGCTGGGGTGCGAGGGGTTGCAGGCAGTCGGCGGCGATGTCGGCCTGCAGGCTGGACAGGAGCGTGGGAGGGGCGGCGTGCGGCGCGACAGGGTCGGGGGGGCTGCCAGCCCCGGCCACGGGCTGTGCTGGCGCGCGATCGTCCGTCGCCCCGGAAACGGGGCCCTCCAGCAGCTCCAGTCCCACCCCGGCCAGGGCGGCCAGGAACTGGAAGCCGCGGAGGGCGCCGGCCTGGCTGCGCAGGAGAGGGTGGGCTTCGACCTGGCTCAGCGGCTCGGCCAGGCGGGCGACCGGCGGGGCGGGAAGGCCCAGCACCAGGCCGTCCGCGCCAGCCTGCCGGCCCAGGTTCCAGACGCGCCGGCTGTCCACCGGCGAGGGCGCCAGGGTGTACACCCGAACGGGCAGGTGCCGGCCCAGGGCGGCGAGGACGCGCAGGTAGGTGGCGGAGAGTGCGCTGAGACCGAAGACCGACAGGCGGGGGAGGCGACGGAGCAGTTCCTGGCGCTCCGGCGGCGTCTGCCCCGGTCCGGTACTCCAACGCTCCAGGGCCAGCAGCAGCTCCCGCGCTCGCCGCGCGGGATGGCGGGCAACCAGCTCGGGTCGCTCACACAGCAGGGCTCGCCACAAGGGGGCCTGCCAGGCGGCCTCCTCGGCGCCGCCGGCCAGGTCGGGGGGCAGGGCTGCGGCGCCGGGGTTCTGCTCCCAGAGGTCCAGCAGGTCCGGACGCTCGAAGAGGTAGCGGTCCAGGACGCGGGCGATGGGCTGGGCCAGCATCAGCAGGCGCTCGCCGCCCTCCTCCGGCTGCGCGCCCAGCCAGCGGCGCAGGGCGGCCAGCTCCGGCCGCTCCAGCAAGCCGGGCAGGAGGCCGGCCACGGCCCAGCGCAGGTCCTCCCCGGGCTCTTCGTCCCAGGTGCCGGCCCCCTCCCGCACGACCCGCCGCCACAGCCAGCCGACGAGGGCCTGGGGGAAGGGGAACCAGGCATCCAGCAGGACGCCCCGCTCGGCGCTGAGCTGCTGCTCCAGCCAGCGCTGCATCCCCCGGCTCTGGACCAGGATGCATTCCCGCACCAGCGGATCGCCGCTGCAGGGCTCCGCCAGGTGGGCGGCCAGGGCCGCGAGCAGCTGCTCGGTGCGCGGGGCCAGGTGGAGGGTGGGGGTGGGTTGGGGGGGCATGGAGGTGGGGGGCAGCGCGGTGTTGGCGGTGGGCTCCACCGGAACGGCGACAGCATAGGGGCCCCCCTTGAAGCTGTCAACCGATTCCCCGACCCCGTTGACCTGCCTGGGCCTGCCCCGCGCTGCAGGTGACCAGCCCCTTCCGATTGACCCCCGCCCCCGCCCCCGCTACCGTACCGATCCCCGCGCCTCGCGCGCGCACCCGCCCGCACCCCCGCGCAGGAGCCCCGCCCATGCACCCACCCATCGCCTTCCTGGAGCCGACGCCCGGAGTGGACCCGTCGGTTGCCGTCGCCCCTGCCGCCGCGGCCGCCCCTGACGCCCTGCGCCCCCCGGCCGCGGAGCCCGTCAGCCCGGAGCGGATCGCCCTGGGGCTGCATGCCCTGGGGGCGGTGAAGTTCGGGCGCTTCACCTTGAAGAGCGGCGCCCTGTCGCCCGTCTACATCGACCTGCGCCTCCTGGCCGGGGATCCCGCCCTGCTGGCCGACGCCGCCCGCGCCTACGCGCAGGTCCTGCGGGGCCTGAGCTTCGACCGCCTGGCCGGCATCCCCTTGGCCGGTCTGCCCATCGCCACCGCCGTGGCCCTGGAGATGGGCCGCCCCATGGTCTACCCGCGGCCCTCCGTCAAGCAGCACGGCACCGGCCAGACCGTCGAAGGCCCCTTCGTACGGGGCGAAACCGCGGTGGTCATCGACGACCTCATCTCCAGCGGCCTCTCGAAGCGCGAGGCCATCGCCCCCCTGGAGGCGGCCGGCCTGAAGGTGAAGGACGTGGTCGTGCTCATCGACCGCCAGGGCGGGGGGGCCGAGGACCTCGCCGGCGCCGGCTACCGGCTGCACGCCGTCCTCACCCTCAGCCAGGTGGCCGACACGCTCAAGGCCGCCGGCCACCTGGACGCCGCCACCGACGCCCAGCTCCGGCGCTTCCTGGCGGGCCAGCCCATCGACTGACGGGTCCGCGGCCCCTGCTACAATCCTCTCGTCGCAAGGCACCGTCTGGCTCCCGCGTCGTTGCCCCGCCCTCTCCATCGCATTCCCAAGGAGACGCCTACCCATGCCCCGCATCCGCATCGACGGCCACGGCAGCTTCGACGTCGCCCCGGGCACCCGCCTGGTCAACGCCATCGAGGACGCCGGGGTGGACATCCTGCATCGCTGCGGCGGCTTCGCACGCTGCACCACCTGCCGCGTGACCTTCCTGGACGGCGAGCCGGACCAGATGACCCAGGCCGAGTACGACAAGCTGGAGAGCAAGGGCGACTTGGGCGCCTACCGGCTCTCCTGCCAATGCCTGGTGCAGGAGGACATGGAGATCCAGTTCCTGAACCGCCTCTCCACCAGCGGCCTGGACGATGCCGGCCCCCGGCCCGAGGATCTGATCACCCCGGACCCCGTCTGGCTGGACGAGGCCTGAGGGCGGCGGGGGCGATGAGCCAGGGTGCGCCGGCAGCGGCCGGCACCGTCCAGGGAGCGAAGCCGGATGGGGTCGACCGCCCGGCCGCCCCGCCGCTGGACCCCGAGGCCTTCCGCACGCAGGCCGACGCCCTGCTGGTGCAGATGGGCCAGGTCATCGTCGGCCAGGAACCCGTCCTCAGGGCCGTGCTCATCGCCCTCTGCGCCGGGGGGCACGTGCTGCTGGAGGGGGTGCCCGGCCTGGGGAAGACCCTCATCGTCCGCACCCTGGCCTCCCTGATCCGCGCCGACTTCAGCCGCATCCAGTTCACGCCGGACCTCATGCCCGCCGACATCGTGGGCACCGATCTCCTGTCCGCCCGGGATGGCGGCGAGCGCGGCTGGCGCTTCGAGCCCGGCCCCATCTTCAGCCACCTGGTGCTGGCCGACGAGATCAACCGCGCCAGCCCCAAGACCCAGAGCGCCCTGCTGGAGGCCATGCAGGAGGGCTCGGTGACCGTCGGGCGGCGCAGCCACCGGCTGGCCGCTCCCTTCATGGTCCTGGCCACCCAGAACCCCCTGGAATCCGAGGGCACCTACCCCCTGCCGGATGCCCAGCTGGACCGCTTCCTCTTCAAGCTGCTGGTCGGCTTTCCCAGCCTGCCGGAGCTGGTGGCCATCTCGGACCGCACCACCGGCGACCCGCCGCCGGCCCTCGCGCCGATCACCGACACCGCGGGCGTCCTGGCCATGCAGGCCTTTGCCCGCCACCTGCCCATCGCCCCCCACCTGACCGAGCTGGCCGCCCGCCTGGTCCTCCTCAGCCACCCCGACCAGGCCGGGGCGCCCGAGTTGGTGCGGCGCTTCGTGGCCTGGGGCGCCAGCCCGCGGGCGGTGCAGGGCCTGGTCCTCGCGGCCAAGGTCTCCGCCCTCCTGGACGGCCGCTACAACGTGGCCGCCGAGGACATCCTCGGCCTGGCCGCCCCCGTCCTCCGCCACCGCCTGGCCCTGAACTTCGAGGCCCAGGTGGAGGGTCTCAAGGCCGACGACCTGGTGGCGGCCGTCGTGTCCGCCGCGGCCTGAGCCGGAAGGTGGCCCGCCCGGCGACGGTCGGCCCCGCCGGCGCGGTCGACGAGCGCGGCCGGATCGGCGAGGCCGGCGCGCTGGGCGAAGGCGTTTCACGCCGCAGGGCGGGCGAAGACGGCTCTGGCGCGAACCTGCTGCCCCCCGACCTGCGGGCCGCCCTCGACCGCCTGGCCTTGCTGCTTCGGCAGGGCCATCGGGGCCGCTTCCAGGGCCCCCGCCCCAGCCCGCGCCACGGCCAGAGCGTGGCCTTCGCCGACTTCCGCCCCTACAGCCCCGGCGACGACCCCCGGCGCATCGACTGGAAGGCCTACGCCCGCCTGGAGCGCCTCTTCCTGCGCCTCTTCGCCGCCGAGGAGGACAGCCTGCTGCACCTGGTCCTGGACCGCAGCCGGTCGATGGCCTGGGGCTCTCCCAGCAAGCTGGAGGCGGGCAAGCGCCTGGCCGCCGCCCTGGGCTACCTGGCCCTGGCCGGGCAGGAGGCCTGTCTGCTGACCGCCCTGCCCGTTGCCGAGGGGGATGCCGCCGACCCTGCCGATCCCGTCGATCACCCCGCCCCGCCGCCGCCCCAGGTCCTGCGCGGCCGGGCGGCCGCTCCCCTCCTCCTCCGCCGGCTCACGGACCTGCGGCCGGCCGGCGGGACGGACCTGGCGGCCGGCCTGGCACGGCACCTGGCGGCCCACCGCGCCACCGGCCCCCTCGTCCTGATCACCGACCTCCTGGACCCCGGCTGGGAGGAGGCCCTGCGCCGCATCCTGACGGCCCGGATGGAGCTGCGGCTCATCCACGTCCTCAGCCCCGAGGAGCTGCGGCCCGACCTGTCCGGCGACCTCCGGTTGGTGGACGACGAGACCGGCCAGGCCCTGGACCTCAGCGCCGACGCCTCCGCCCTGGCCGCCTACCGGGCCCGCCTGACCGCCTGGCAGGCCGAGGTGGCCGCCTGGTGCCGCGCCCGCGGCGCCCTCTACCTGCCCCTGGCCAGCGACCTGCCCACGGCCCGCGCGCTGCTGGGAATGCTGCAGCGGGCGGGCATCGTGGGTTGAGATAGGAGTCCACCATGCATGCGCTCTTCCCCGGCATCGCCGGCGTCCGGCGGATCGTCGCCCGGTCCGGCGCGACCGCGACCTGTCGTCTCGCCGCCCGCATCGTCGTCGCCCTGCTCGCCATGCTGCTCGCCGGCTCCGCCGCGGCGCGGCTCGCCCCGACGGCCCGGGCCCAGGCCCCCGCGACGCCGGACCTCTTCGACCAGACCGTGGTCCGCGACCTCTACGTCCAGTTCGCCGACCCGGACTGGCAGCAGCAGTTGGAGCTGGCCGGCGAAGGGACCAACGTGCGCGCCGACCTGACGGTGGACGGGCAGACCTACGGGGGCGTGGGCCTGCGCTACAAGGGCCTCAGCTCGGTGCGCGCGCCGGGGCCCAAGAAGCCCTTCAACCTCTCGCTCGACGCCTTCCGGCCCGGCCAGCGCCTCTACGGCATCGACACGGTGAACCTCAACAACAGCTATGCGGACCCCTCCTACCTGCGCGAGGTGCTGACCAACGACCTCCTGCGCCCCTTCATGCCCACCCCCCGCGGTGCCTACGCCCGCCTGTACCTCAACGGCAGCTACTGGGGCCTCTACATCCTCTCGGAACAGATCGAGGGCAGCTACGTGGACGACTGGTTCCCGGGCCGGGACGGCCTCCTGGTCAAGGCCGACAGCCCCAGCTTCGGCGAGCAGCGGCCGCGGGCCGCCGGTGTCGATCCCCAGCAGGCCTTCGGGCACCAGAGCAACCTGACCTGGCAGGGCGAGGGCCTGGCGCCCTATCGGCAGAACTACGAGCTGAAGACCGCGGCGGCGGGCGACAGCGGCTACGAGGCCCTGCGCGAGCTGACCCGCGCCCTGGACGGCCCGGTGAGCGCGGGCGGGATCCGCGACAGCCGCGTGGAGGCGGAGCTGCCCAAGAGCCTGGACGTGGACGCGGCCCTCTGGTACCTGGCGGGCACCAACGCCCTGATGAACTACGACAGCTACTACTTCGGCCACAACTACTTCCTGCACCGCCCGCAGCGGGATCCGCGCTGGGTGCCCCTGCTCTGGGACACCAGCCTCGGCTTCGGCGTCTTCAACATCGCCGGCGGCGGCTACGACGGCCTGGTGAAGACCACGCCCTTCCTGCAGGAGACCGACGCCACCCGCCCCCTGGTGCGACGCCTGCTGGCGGTGCCGCGCTGGCGGGCGGACTACATCGCCCATTTCCAGGCCATCCGCGCCGCCGCCCTGGACGCGGCGGCCCTGGAGGCCCACGCCCGCGCCCTGCGGGACCTGATCCGCCCGGCCCTGGCCGAGGACAAGAACCAGCTCTACACCCTGGAGCAGTTCGAGAAGAACCTCTACGAGGACGTGTCCCTGGGGCCAGGGGCGGTCATCGTCAGCAACGGCGAGATCCCGGGCATCCTCCCCCTGGTGCGGGCCCGCGCGGCCTGGATCGACAAGCAGGCCTCCCTGCTCCTGCCGCAGCACGCCCTGGCGTCGCAGGAACTGCTCCCGCCCGTCCCGGCGCCGGACGAGGCCCCTCTCCTTCGCGCCGCCTTCAGCGGCCCCCTCCAGCCCACGGCGGTGGAGGCGGTGCTCCGGGTGGCCGGCGGCCCGCCCACGGCCCATGCGATGAGCCGGGAGGGGGACGCCTGGTCGGTGCGCCTGCCGGGCCTGCCGGCCCGGACCAAGGTGACCTATTACCTGCACCTGGACTTCGCCAAGGGGCAGACGGCCTTCCATCCGGCGGCCAACTGGCAGCAGCCCTTCCGCTACCGGGTGGCGGGCCCCCAGTTGCCGGAGCGCCCGGGCGGCCCGCTGGCGCTCAACGAGCTGATGGCGGACAACGTCAGCACCCTGGCCGACGAAGCGGGCGCGTTCGACGACTGGGTGGAGCTGGTCAACCGCGGCCCCCTGCCGGTCTCGCTCGAGGGCATCTTCCTGGGCCCCTCGGCGGACGATCCCTGGGCCTTCGCCCTGCCGACCCAGACCCTGGAGCCCGGCCAGCACCTCCTGGTCTGGTGCGACGACGATGCGTCGGAGGGCCCCTTGCACGCCCCCTTCAAGCTCTCCAAGGCGGGCGACGGCCTGGTCCTGGCTTCCCGCGAGGCCCTCCTGGACGCGGTGACCTTCGGCCCCCAGGGCCCGGACCGCAGCTGGGCCCGCCTGCCCGAAGCCCAGGGCGACTGGCTGGACTGCGCCAGCCCCAGCCCGCTCGCCGCCAACACCTGCAGCAACGCCCCCACCCCCACCAGCCCCCCGCCCCCGACGCCCTCCCCGACCAGCCCCGCGCCCACGGCCACCCCGCCCTCCCCCGCGCCCACGGCGACGGACCGGGCGCAGCGATGGACCTTGTTCCTGCCCTGGGGGGAACGGTAGCGGGCGATCAACGCATCCCGAGCGCAACTGCCCTGCTGCCCAGGCCCCCTCCGCTCAGTCCAACCGCCCCACCACCCGCGGCGCCCCCTCCCCACGCACTCAGCCCGATTCTGGCCCCAACAAGGCGGAAGTTGACCCTGGACGAGCCCGAGCTTACTGTCCTTTCTCCACCATCCAGTACTAGACCCTGCGCACGGGTCCGGGGAAGCGGGCCAGTTGCGCGTCGGAAGTGACCAGGGTGATGCCCTCGCCGACCGCTTGGGCCAGGAGCAGGCGGTCGAATGGGTCCTTGTGCAGCAACGGAAGGCTATCGATGTCCACCGCATGCTGACTGGTGATGGGCAGCTCGGTGTATCCGTTGTCGAGCAGGCCACGGCGCAGCAGACGCGGCTCGACCCGAAAATCCTCTCGCCCCAGGGAGCGCTTGATGGCGATCTCCCACAAGCTGGCAGCGCTGAAGAGCAGTTCGCTACGGGGGTCCTCCAGCAGCTTGCGTGCCGCCACGGAGAGCCGCTCGGGCTGACCGGCGGCCCACAGCAGGATCTGCGTGTCCAGCAGGAACTTCACGTGCCGCCCGCGAACAGGGCGGCGATCTCAGCTTCACCCATGCTGTTGAAGTCGTCGGGCACGCTGATCTCGCCGGCCAGGAAGCCCAGCCGCTGCGGCGGGGCGGGGGCATCCAGCGCGGTCACCTTTACCAGGGGCTTGCCGGCCTTGGCGATCACGAAACTCTCGCCCTTGACGGCACGGGCGATCAGCTTGGACAGCTGGGTCTTGGCTTCATGGATGTTGACCGTGATCATGGCCACTCCAGAATCGACTCGCCATGCCGGCCGGAACACCTCCCGGCGCATCCTTCGTCAGAGGGAGTCCAAGTCAGGGCGACGAGAGAACCAAGGCAAGTGAACTAAGTCTATGCAGCCGTCGAGCACCCGTCAACCATGACCCCAGGAGTAGGGCTCGCGCCGCCGCATGGGCCAGCGCAGCTGCGCGTAGATAGCCCCTCCCGATCACCCATCGCCCACCGCCACCGGCTCCCGCTGCCTGAGCGCCTCGTACAGGGCCACCGAGCCCGCCACCGCCGCGTTGAGCGAGCCCACGCGGCCGCGCATCGGCAGGCGGAGCAGGGCGTCGCAGCGGCGCGCCACCGCCTTGGACAGGCCCTGGCCTTCGCTACCCACCACCAGGGCCAGGGGGCCGCTCAGGTCGGCCTCGGTCAGGAGGGTGGGGGCCTCGCCGGCCAGGCCCAGCACCCGCAGGCCGCGCTGGCGGAGCTGGTCCAGGGCCCCCACCAGGTCCGTGCGGGCCACCGGCAGGTGGGCCACCGCCCCCGCCGAGGCCTTGCGCACCGCCGGTGTCACCCCCGCCGCGCCCCGCTCGGCGATCAGGACGCCGTGCGCCCCCACCGCCTCGGCCGAGCGGATCAGGCTGCCCAGGTTGTGCACGTCCTGGATGGCGTCCAGCACCAGGATCAGCGGCGGCTCGCCGGCGCGGATGGCCCGGGCCAGGATGCTGGCCAGGTCCGTGTAGCCGAAGTCCGCCGCCCGGGCGGCGACCCCTTGATGGTTGGCCACCCCGCCTTCCGCACGGCCGACCAGCCGGTCCAGGGCCGGCCGCGGCAGGTGCTTCAGCGGCAGGCGCCGCTCGCGGGCCAGGCGCAGGATCTCCGCCACCGCCCCGTCCGGGCGCAGGCCCTCCACCAGGAAGACCTCGTCCAGGGTCTGGCCGCCCTGCAGGGCCTCCAGCACCGGGTGGCGGCCGTAGATCAGGTCGGACATGCGCGCAGGAGATGGGTCATGTCGAGGCCGGACTGCCGCCCGCATCGACCTCGGCCGGTAGGGGTGGCCCCAGGATCTCGTCGACCGCCAGGCTCAGGGCCGCCAGGGTGCCGGAAAGCACCGTTTCGCCGCGCACATGGCGGCGGTAGCGGCGGTAGCCTGCCGGATCGGGGTCCTGGTAGACCTCCACCGCCTCGCCCGTCAGGTCCACGATCCACAGCTCGGGGATGCCTGCGGCGGCATAGAGGGGAGCCTTGAGCTCGCGGTCCAGCGAAAGCGAACTGTTGGCCACCTCGATGAGCAGGAGGACGTCTGATGGGGTGGGGTGGGCGGAGCGGTAGTCATCAGGCGTGGATCGGAGGACCGCCAGATCCGGCTCAGGCTCGCTATTCGGCCCCAAGCGGACGGGGTTTTGGGCCGTGACCAGCAGCTCGGGCAGCAATCGCGACAAGAGTCGATTGAGGAAGTTGACACAGCCCGCATGACGGCTGTCGATAGGCATCTTGAAAAACACCTCCCCGTCCAGGAGTTCTGTCCGATCATCCTCGTCGAGGATCCCGCTATCGGCGAGTCGGTGATAGCTCTCGGTCGTGAAGCGCAAGGTCCGAAGTGCCTGCGTAGGGACGTGAGTCCCTTGACCGGCCCGACCGTTCGGCGGCACCGAGCCCTCCCCCTCAGGAGAGACAACTTGCCTTCGCAACGTCGTCAAGGTCGCCATAGCCATGTGCTCCCCTCAGCCTACCTGCCGCCAGCTGCTGCCGTCGGGTGTGTCCACCACCTCCAGGCCCAGGGCGGTCAGGCGGTCGCGGATGGTGTCGGAGGTGGCCCAGTCCCGGGCGGCGCGGGCGCCGGCGCGCAGGTCCAGGACCAGGTCCATCAGGCCGGCCACCAGGTCGCCGGCATCGCCCTGGTCCTGGCCGGCGGCCGCCGCGCCGCGCCGCAGGTCCAGGCCCAGGATCATGGCCAGGTCCACCAGGGTGTCCTGGGCCGCCGCCAGCACCTCGGCGCCCAGGCCGGCGTCGCGGGCGCGGTTGATCTCGGTGACCAGGCCGAAGAGCGCCGCCAGGGCGCCCGGCGTGCCGAAGTCGTCGTCCATCGCCGACTCCAGCTCGACGCAGGCCTGGCTGGCCGCCACCGCCAGGCGCTCCTCGTCCGCCGGATGGGCCGTGGCGCCCGGCCGGGCCGGCCGCAGGGCGCCCCAGAGCCGCTCCAGCCCCTTCTCGGACCCGGCGATGGCCTCGTCCGTGTAGTTGACCGGCTTGCGGTAATGGCTGGAGAGCACCAGCAGGCGCAGGACGTCCGGGTCGTAGCGGGCCAGGAAATCGTCCAGGGTAATGAAGTTGCCCAGGCTCTTGGACATCTTCTCGCCGTTGACCCTGAGCATGCCGTTGTGCATCCAGATGCGGCTGAAGGGGCGCCGGCCCGTGGCCGCCTCGGACTGGGCGATCTCGTTTTCGTGGTGCGGGAAGAGCAGGTCCATCCCCCCGCCGTGGATGTCGATCTGCTCGCCCAGGTGGCGGCAGGCCATCGCCGAGCATTCGATATGCCAGCCCGGCCGCCCTTGGCCCCAGGGCGTCTCCCAGGCCGGCTCGCCCGGCTTGGCCGCCTTCCAGAGGGCGAAGTCGGCCGGGTCCTCCTTGAAGCCGCTCTCCGGCTCCTGGCTCTCCGCGTCCTCGAAGCTGCGGCCCGAGAGGCGGCCGTAGTCGTGAAAGGCGCGGCTGCGGAAGTAGACGTCGCCGTTGGCCGCCGCATAGGCCTGGCCCTTGGCCACCAGGTCCTGGACCATGGCCACGATGGCCGGCATCTCCGAGGAGACGCGCGGGTAGAGCGTGGCCGGCAGGACGCCCAGCCGCTCCATGCCGATCAGGTAGTCCCGCGCGTAGCGGTCGGCGATCTCGAAGGCCGATACCCCGGCCTCCAGGCTGCGGGCGATGATCTTGTCGTCCACATCCGTGAAGTTGACCACATGCCGCACCCGGTAGCCGCGATGCTCCAGGTAGCGCCGCACCGTGTCGAAGACCAGGGCGCTCATCGCGTGGCCGATATGGGCCTGGTCGTAGACCGTGACACCGCAGACGTAGAGCCTGACCGCCTGCGGCTCCAGGGTGGTCAGGGGCTCCACCTGGCGGCTGAAGCTGTTGTAGATGCGGATGCTCATGGCGATGGCTCTTCCTGGGCGGGGGCTGGAACGGACGGCAGGGCGCGGCGGCGGCGTGCCGGTGACACCGGCGGACGGGGGCTGTCGAGCAAACGGCCGGTTGCCGGTCATGGCCCTCGCCCGATTATAGGCCGCGCCAGGCTGCCAGCAGACGGCCGTCCGCCACCGCCCGGGCCAGCCGCTCGGCGTCGGGCCATGGGCAGGGCTCGCCGGGCGCGCGGTCGTCGGGCGGGGGCGGGGGGCGCAGGAGGGTGTCGGCAGGGAGGGCGGGGCCGAGGGGAGACGAGGAGGATGCCGAGGGCGAGGCCGCTGCGGCCTCCGCCAGGATCAGCCCCGCTGCGTGGACCAGGTTGCGGGCGATGGACAGGCGCGGATCCTCCAGGATCTCCGGCAAGTCCTCCGGCGTCGGCCAGGCCAGTTGGCCCAGGTCCAGCAGGATGGCCCGGCAGCCGGCGGCCAGGCCGGCCGCCACGTCGCTCAGGTGATCGCCGACCATCCAGGAGCGGGCCAGGTCCAGGCCCAGGTCCGCGGCCGCCGCCCGCAGCATCCCGTCCCCGGGCTTGCGCGCCGCCGAAGGGCGGCTGAAGAGCGGCGCCTTGCCCGCGCTTTCGTGGTAGGGCGAGAGGTAGTAGCCGTCCAGGGGCGCGCCTGCCGCCCGGGTCAGGGCCGCCAGGTGGGCCGCCGAGCGCCGGGCCTCCGCCAGGCTCACATGGCCGCGGGCCACCGCCGCCTGGTTGCTCGCCACCACCAGTGCAAGACCGGCGCGGCGGAGGGCCAGGAGGGCCTCCGCCACGCCGGGCAGGAGTTCGAGTTCGGCCGGCTCGGCCGCCCAGGCCAGGTCGCGGACCAGGGTGCCGTCGCGGTCCAGGAAAACAGCGGGGCGGCCGGCGAGACGGCCGGCGGGTCCTGGGCCGGCGACCGGCCCGGGATCGCTGTCGCCGACCCTGCCGCCGACCCGCGCGCCGCCGCTCGCGCTGTCGGGCTCTCCGCTCAAGCCGCGGCGGCCGGCCGGTCCCGGAGCAGGGTGGCGTCCTTGCCGCTGCGCAGGCGGTGGATGACCAGGGCCGTGGGGCCTACCAGGAAGAGGGCGTGGTAGGGGGCGTGGACGTCGCCGGCCAGGCGCAGCAGGGCCTCGACGAAGGCCACCAGCACCACCACCCCGATCTGCTTGCGGAAGCCCGGCACGGTGGTGGCCGGGTCGGTGACCATGAACATGGTGAAGAGCTGGTACATGGGGCCGGTGATCGGCGCCACGTTGGCCAGGAAGGGATCGCCGCCGACCAGGGTCCGCAGGCCGGCGAAGACCACGAAGGACAGAGCGTAGGCGATGGAGATGTGGACCCGGCGCAGGCGCCAGAGCACCAGCAGGCCCACGCACCAGATGGGGATCATCAAGCTCAGGTCATTGCCCCATTGCACGGAGAGCGTGCTGATCAGGTCGGATGGGATCGCCAGCATGACCACGATCGCGAAGTTGGAGGGATTGAAGATGTGCCTGCCGTGCAGACGGATGGCGTACTTGGAGAGGATGCTGAGCAGCGCACAGATGGCAAATGGCCAGACAGCGGGTGAGCGCATGAGAATGCCCACGCTGATGCCGCTGATGTAGGCCGAGGCCAGGTGCGGCATCTTGCCTCGGGTGAGCTTGGAGAGCGCCGCCTCGGCCACGATGGAGGTGACGATGGCCGTGGCCGTCTTCCAGGGGCTCTCCAGGTTGCCGGTCAGGAAGTTGGAGCCCAGGAGGATCAGGGTGATCAGGATGGGCGGGAGGTAGCGCGGATCGAACTTCAGGCGGGGCGCGCCCTGCGGGGGCAGGGGCCGGACGATGGAAGGGCTGCTGGTGCTCATGGGAGATCCTCCTTGGGCGGGCGGGGCCGTCAGCGGCTGCCCTGCGCCGCGGCTGCGGGTTCCTGCAGGCGGTGCACTTGGTTGATGGCCGGGGCATCCAGCACCTGCTCCTGGCCCCCGGGCCAGCGGATGACCGCACGGGTCACCGAAGCCGCCGCCCCCAGGCCGAAGTGCAGGCGGCGCTGGTTCTGGGCGCAGAAGCCGGAGGCGCTCTGCAGCTCCTGCAAGGTCACGCCGGCCGCATGCTCCAGCCGAACCTGGGCGCCGATGGCCGAGCGGTTGCCCTTCGCCGCCTCCAGCTCGAAGGCGATCCAGTTGCGGCCCTCGGCGGGCACCTCGTTGCGGTAGATGAGCAGGGGGCCCTTCTGGTGGGCCACGATGACGTCCAGCACCCCGCGGTTCCAGAGATCGGCCAGGGCCACCGCCCGGCCGTCGAAGGTCTCGGTGACCCCCACCGCCTGGGCCACGTCCTGGAACTGCCCGGCGCCGTTGTTCACCCAGACCCGCTTGGTCTGGTGACCGCCCAGGCTGAGATTGCCCATCTTGGGCCAGTTGGCGGCGTCGGCGATGATGATCTTGTTGCCGCCGGCGATCTGGCTGTAGTCGTACCAGTAGTTCTCCTCCTTGTCGGCCGAGACGAAGCCGTTCGTCAGGAAGAGGTCCTGGAAGCCGTCGTTGTTGAGGTCGCCGAACTGGGCGCCGAAGCTCCAGCCCCCCATCTCCACGCCCATCGTCTGGGCCAGGTTGTCGTAGACCGTGGCGTCGGTCACCTGGTCGTCGCGGGGCACCCAGAGGTTGTTGCCCTGGACAAGAACACCCTCCTCCGAGATGTTGCTGATGTAGATGGCCAGCTTGCCCTGGTTGAAGACGTCGCCCATGGCCACGTTCATGCCGCTCTTGGGCCGCTTGCCGATGCCGGTGGCCTCGCCCACCTCGGTGAAGGTCCCTCCGTCGTTGCGGAAGTACTCGCTGACCCCGTAATCGTTGGCGATGATGAGGTCCGGGTAACCCGTGCCGCGCAGGTCGGCGGCGGCGGCGGCCAGGGCCCAGCGGCGGCTCACCAGGCCCACGGACTCGGCCACGTCCTGGAAGCGACCCTCGCCCAGGTTGCGGAAGAGGTACTTGCGGCCACCGTTCTGGGCGTACTCGAAGCTCTCCGGCATCATCTTGGTGTCGGCCAGCTTCCAGAGGTCGATGCGCTCGTCGTAGTAGCCGCCCAGGAAGAGGTCCAGGAGCCCGTCCTGGTCGTAGTCCAGCCACACGGCGCTGGAGGCGTTCAGCCAGGACGGCAGGCCGGAGCCCTCGGTGACCCGGGTGAAGGCCTTGCCGGCCTCGTTGCGGAAGAGCTCCGGGCGCCCCCACTTGTTGACGAAGAGGTCCTCGTCGCCATCGTTGTCGTAGTCGCCCCACAGGGCTCCGCTGACGATGCCGCTGCCCGGCTGGTTGAGGTCGGCCAGGCCCAGTCCCTCGGCCACGTCCTCGAACTTGCCGTCGCCCAGGTTGCGGTAGAGGGCGCAGCGGCTGCCCTCGCCGCTGTTGGCCACGAAGAAGTCCGACCAGCCGTCGCCGTCATAGTCGGCCACGGCCACGGCGGCGCCCATCGCGTTCATCTGCGGCATGATGTGGTCCAGTTTGGCATCGAAGGTGGGCGGCTGGTGCGTGAAATCCACCCCCACTTCCTTGGACACCTCGCGGAAGCTGAAGCCGTAGCGGGCCTGGGCCTCGCTCTGGGCCAGGGTGTCGGCGCCCCCTTGAGGCTGACCGGTCTGGCGGGCCAGGTAGGCGGCCAGGGCGATCAGCCCCACCAGGGCGAGGGGGAGAAGGATGCGTTGCGTGCGTGCCTGATTCATGGTCCTCGGTCTGTTCCTTCGATGCCTGGGGCGGCGCTCGATGGGCGATGCAGGTTGGTCTGGGTCCGGCCCGCGATCCGGTCACGGCCCCGGTCGGGGGCTGACGGGGGCCGGGGCGAGCTCAGCGGTCAGCGGACGGCTGCAGGGGCCGCCGCAGCCGCTGCGGCGGGACGTAGCGGGTATGGTAGTCCACCCAGTCCTGCGGGTGGGCCTGGTAGACGGGATCGTCCTGCAGGCGGCCCACCGGCCCGAAGCGGCGCGGGTCGGCGTATTCGGGCTTGTCGTGCGAGGGCAGGGGCAGAACGGTCTCGCCGTAGGCGGTGTTGAAGTCGCCATCCTTCTCCCAGCCGTCGCTGATGAAGACGAAGTCCCGCACCCAGCCGGCCGGCGGCTCGGCCGGGGCGGCGAAGCGCAGCAGGATCTCGTCGCCGGCGTTGAGGATGACGTAGCGGTCGTCCACCTGCTCCAAGAAGGGCTTCACGTCGCCGAAGCGGGTGTAGAAACCCTCCAGGTTCAGCCAGGGAACGGTGCTGGTCACCCGCTCGTAGTCCGGGATCTCGGGCCGGCTGTGCGGCGCGGGGTCGTCGCCCATGTGGCTGGTGACCGAGAGGCCGCGGTAGCGCAGCTCGGCCGACTGGGGGGCCAGACGCTGGCTGCGCTGGGTCTCCTCGGCCGGGGCCGAGGCAAGGCTGGTCAGGGCCAGCTGGTCCCAGTAGACCTCCAGGTTGGTGCGCAGGCGCAGGCGCGCCGGCGCCGCCGCGCCGTCCGGGTCGAGGCCGGCCAGAGGGATGAGGAGGCTCTTCTGCTTGCCGGCGGGGAAGCCCAGGCCGCTCCTGGCCGCCGTCCAACCCCCCTGGCCGTCGGGCAGCTCGATGCTCAGGCCCTGCGGCGCCACCGCCTTGCCCTGGCCGATGGCCACGTTGATGGAGCTGTCGGTGGGGTAGATGAAGCCGGTGGCGTAGAGGGCGAGGGCCGGGGCCGTCCCGCCGTCGCCCGTGGCCGCCGGGGACTCGGCGAGCAGCTTGGCGGCGGCCTCCCCCAGCTCCAGCTCCACCCAATGGTCCTCGGCGATGCCCTGGTAGGCGCCGCGGTCGAAGCTGTCCAGGTAGGCCTCGTCGCGCGCCGCCACCCGCTCGGTGGCGGCGCGACCGTCCTGGTCCAGGGCCTTGTCCACCGGCAGCAGCGGCCCGGTGGTCTGCACCGCCAGCGGCGGCGGCGGGATGCTGAAGCGCTCGTCGACGAAGGCCTCGGTGCCCGCGGGGTGGTCGACGACCATCAGGCTGACCAGGTCGAAGAAGTGGGTCTCCCAGAGCTCGGCGGTGATGCGCAGGTCGTAGAAGCCGTCCTTGGCCGCCAGCTGGTCGCCGCGCACCTTCACCCAGTCCTCCGTCTGCACCACGCCCGCCGTGTCCACGGCGTTGATGCGCAGGCCCAGGGGGGACTTCCAGAGGATGTCGGTGACGAAGGCGATCTCGGTTCCGTTGTCGGCGAAGAGCCAGGGGCAGGAGCCCTTGAGCCGCTGGGTGGCGGTGACCGCGCCGTCGCCCGCCAGGTCGAACTCGCCCTGCGGCAGGCCGTTGGGCCAGTGGATGTGGGCGGTCTCCACCCCCTTCCGGCTGCCCAGGCCGAAGTGCAGGGCCGGGCCGTCGATCAGGCGGGTCTGGGTGAGCAGGCCGGAGCGGATGCTGACCAGGCCGCCCTGGCCGAAGCTGTTGATGCGCTGGTCGCCGCTCTGCTGGCTGCCGTCCTGGCCGGGCGGCGCGGGCGGGATTTCCAGGCCCCGCGGGCGCAGCACCTGGTAGTGGTAGCCGGCCGCGCCGCCCTGGTTGTCCAGGCGCCGCGGCGCGCCGTTCTCCCAGGCAACCAGGTCCAGGCGGCCGTCGCCGTCCAGGTCGGCCAGGCCGCCCGCGGCCTGGCCGGCCAACAGCGGGAGGTCCTGCCAGCCGCCCTGCCCGTCCCCGAGCGAGATCCGGGTGCCCGCCTGGGACCCCTCGCAGCCCAGCACGAGGTCCGAGGCGCCGTTGTTGTCCACGTCGCCCCAGAAGAGCTTCCCACAGGCAGCGTCCGCGGCGACGGCCGGGCGGAGCGCCTCGGGTGCCCGGAAGGCCGGAGCCCCGGCGATGCTGGCCGCCGGATCGGCCCGCCGGACGGAGAGCGCGCCGTCGGCGGCCAGGGTGGCCAGGTCCAGCCAGGCGTCGCCGTCGCTGTCTATGGCCAGGAGGGCCGTCAGGCCGGCCGCCTGGTCGTCCGCCACCGTGAGCGGTTCGTAGCTGCCGCTGCGCCGGTTGTCGAAGAGCCGCAGCCGATCGCCGGCCAGGGCGGCCAGGTCGGCGTCG
>WBZV01000346.1_pt1 | contig 29544 bp, 30 predicted proteins | sample 5204221 | NCBI WGS metagenome assembly WBZV01 (sample SAMN12344360, study PRJNA552823) | activated sludge metagenome | biome: Activated sludge suspended growth; feature: Nitrification reactor; material: Wastewater; isolation source: activated sludge from nitrification reactor of wastewater...
GGGAGGGGAGGATGGCGAAGGGGGGCGATTCTCTCACGGGAGGACGCTCACCGTGCCCCGGGCTCAGAAACGCATCGCGCGACGCTTGCCGGGAAGCTGGCGGAGTTGCTCCCGGCGTTGCTGGCCGGGGGTGAGCGGTGTCGCCTTGGCGGCCGGCTGCTGTGCGGCGAGTTCAGGCGGGATGTTGGCCCCCACGCCCCGGGGGCAGAAGCCGGTGGTGGCGCAGGTGCAATTGACGCAGGGCTTCTTGCCGGTGGGAGAGGTCATGGTGTGCGCTCAGGCAAAGAGGATGAGGCCCCAGACCACGAGCACATTGAGCAGGGCGACGAAGACGGCGGCACTGCCGATATCCTTGGCGCGCTTGGCCAGATGGTGGTGGTCGAGGGAGATACGGTCCACGGTGGCCTCAAGGGCCGAATTGACCAGCTCGACGACGATCACCAGCAGAACGCTGGCGATCATCAGGGCCTTGCCGAGGACGCCGACGGGCAGGAACAGGGCCAGGGGTACAAGCACCGCCGCCAGCCAGACCTCCTGGCGGAAGGCATCTTCGTTGCGATAGGCGGCGGCCAGGCCGGCCATGGAATAGTGGAAGGCATTCCACACCCGGGTGAGGCCGGTCTTGCCTTTGAAGGGGCTTTCCTGCATGGCGGCGTTGGCGTGATAAAGAAGGGGACGCTAGAGCACGAAGGTGACAGGGGCGCTATCCAGCCCGGCCAGAAAGGCCTGCACCGCCGCGGCAAAGGCATCGGGCTCCTCGAAGGGGGCCAGATGACCGGCATCCAGTTCGAGGTAGTGGGCGTTGGGGATACGTTCGGCCATGCGTCGCAGCACCGCTGGCTGGGAAACACCATCGTGGGTGCCGGCCACCACCAGGGTCGGCATGGTCAGGGCGCCAAGGGCCGCCCGCCGGTCAAAGCCGATCACTGCCTGCATGGCGGCCCGGTAGCGTTGCGGCGGAATGGCCGCCATCAGGTCCACCGCGTCGCGCACCACCTGGGGGTCGCCCCCGGGGCCGACCATGGTGGGGATCAGCTCCACCGCCAGTTCGCGCATCGAGGCGCCTTCGTCCAGCGGGCCGATGCGCCGCGCCAGAAAGGCCTGCTGCTGCGCACCGTCACGGGCCCCGAAGGCCGGCGTGCTGCAGGCCAGCACCAGGCCAGAGACCCGGTTGGGGAAGGCCGCAGCCGTCTGCAGCGCCACCATGCCGCCCATGCTATGGCCCACGAGCACGGCCTGATCGAGCCCGGCGGCATCAAGCAGCGCCACCAGCGCAGCAGCGAGGCCATCGAAATCGAAGGGTTCAAGGGGCGCGCTGGCGCCGTAGCCGGGCATGTCCCAGGCCAGGCCGCGCCAGCCCGGTGGCGTGATGCGTGGCAGCAGGTCGCTGGCGCCCAGGGCGCCACCACTCACCCCGTGCAGAAACACCACGCCATGGGCCCCACGACCGGTTTCGATCCAGCGCGGGGGCGTCATGGCAGCGTGATTCACAAGCGCTCAGGCAAGGCGGCGGTAGGCGCCGCCCTGGAAGACGAGGGGCTTGCGCGCCTGGTCGAGTTCGAAGCGGACCACCTCGCCGATGAAGACGACGTGGTCGCCCCCCGGATGGCGGGCAAACTGGCGGCACTGGAACCAGGCGACACAGCCGGGCAGCAGGGGCACGCCGTCCACGCCCTCGACGTACTCCAGCCCGGCGAACTTGTCGTCACTGCGGCTCGCGAAGCGCTGGGAAATGTCCTGCTGGTCTTCGGCAAGCACATTGATCGCGTACACTGCCGCGTTTTCGAAGGCACGCACGCTGGGGAGATGTCCGGACAGACTCCAGACGATCAAGGGCGGCGTCAGGGACACGGAGTTGAAGGAGCTGACGGTGAGGCCGATGGGCTGGCCGCCGGGCGCCCGGGCCGTGATGACCGTGACGCCGGTGGGAAACATGCCCAGCGTGTCGCGAAAGGCGCGGACCGCCGGATCATTCTTGGGAACAGTCATGTCGGAGTCGGTTGGGCCACGCCACCGGGGCGGGCCGAAAGCCTGTAGGGGGCTCGCATTATCACCGCGCGGAGCCCCACCGTCGAGGGGTTAAGAGATTGAATACATTTGCAGAAACCCTGATCGCCTGGCAGCGCGGGCATGGCCGCCACGGCCTGCCCTGGCAGGTGCGGGATGCCTACCGGGTGTGGCTGTCGGAGATCATGCTGCAGCAGACCCAGGTGGACACGGTGATCCCCTACTACGGGCGCTTCCTCGCGCGCTTTCCCGACCTGCCCAGCCTGGCCGCGGCGCCGGTGGAGGACGTGCTGACCCTGTGGAGCGGCCTTGGCTACTACGCCCGCGCCCGCAACCTGCACAAGTGTGCCCAGGCCGTCATGGACCGCCATGGCGGCGCCTTTCCGGCCGATCCGGCCCTGCTGGCCGAGCTGCCGGGCATCGGTCGGTCCACGGCGGCAGCGATCAGCGCCTTCTCCCTTGGCACCCGGGCAGCGATTCTCGACGGTAACGTCAAGCGTGTGCTGACCCGCTGCTTCGGCATCGACGGTTTTCCGGGCAGCAAGAACGTGGAGAACGCCTTGTGGACCCTGGCCGAGAGCCTGCTGCCAGCGAGCGATGTGGATATCTACACCCAAGCCCAGATGGACCTGGGCGCCACCGTGTGCACCCGCGGTCGCCCGGCCTGCGGGCGCTGCCCGGTGGCCGGGCGCTGCGTGGCCCTGCGCGATGGCCGGGTGGGCGAGCTGCCCACGCCCCGCCCGAAAAAAGTGGTCCGCGAACGGGACGGGCGCTTCGCGGTGATTGTGGCCGACGGTGCCGTGCTGCTGGAACGCCGCCCGCCAACGGGCATCTGGGGCGGCCTGCTGAGCCTGCCGGAACTGCCCGAGGACGCGGACACCGCCCCGTGGGTGGCCACCCGCTTCGGCCTGCGGGTACGCAAGGTGGAACGGCTGGCCGGCTTTCGTCACGTATTCACCCATTTCACCCTGAACCTTCAGCCCGAGCTCGTGGACGTTGCCACGCCAGGCACCTGCAACGAGGCCCCCCTCCTGTGGCAGCCCCTCGACCGGCTGGACGAGGCAGCCCTGCCCGCCCCGGTGCGCAAGCTGCTGCTGCAGCTTACCCAGCGCGACCTGCTGGCCGGGGCGGACTGAAGGCCCGTGGGGTCGAATTTATTGGCGATGTTCGCGTTAAGTGTGGAAAGCGCTTTCGCTTCGACAGGTAAGGCCTGTGCCCTTACTTGCGGGCGCTCCGATGTTTTGCGTATCGTTGGCCGGGAATTCGCCCCGGCGGGCGACCTTCTTCTTTGCTTCGCCAAAGAAGAAGGCAAGAAAGGCGACCCGGCCACCCCGGTCATTCGCTACGCGAATGACTGCCCTGCGCTGCTCCCAGCAGGCGGCCGGCGCGGAACTCGCCCTTCGGGCTCAAACAGCCGCGCCGGACTTCCCCGCCTGCTGGTGCGCTGCTCGGCGGGTCGGAACGGGCTTTTCGGATGCACCGAGCCCCTGCGGAACTTGAGTTGGGCACCGGCCCTTGATCACCTGCATTTCCGGTCCCCTCTGGCGCGCCGACTGGAGGTGATGACGGGCGGAAAAAGGGCTTCGCATGTCTGAGCCCGCAGGGCGAGTTTGCGAAGACCCCGCCCGGCATTGCCGGAAGGCGGGAACCCCCGAAGGGGGCGCGACAGCGGGGTACGTTTCTTTGCCTACTTTCTTGTCGTACAACAAGAAAGTAGGTCGCCCGCCGGGGCGAAACCCGGCCAATGTGACGTAATACAAGGGAAAGCCACCCGCAAGACCTCACCGGTTCGAGGTCGAACAGAATGATGCAGCGACGCTCACGTAAAGTCCGAAAAGCGCTTCACCCCCGACAGGCAAGGCTCACCAAGCCCAGCGTGCCTGTCAGGGGCAGGGTTTACATACCTAACGCGAACATCGCCAATAAATTCGACCCCACGGGAACTGCGCTGCCGGTCAGGGCGAGCGCAGGCCTCGAACTGGGGGAAGCGGGTTTCTCACACCCTCTCAATCGTCCCCCAGCAGCTTGTGCTGGCGCAGGTAGGCCTGGATGATCTCCAGCCGTGAAATGGGTTCGTCCAGCTCGAGCAGGCGCTGGCGGGCCTGCACCGGGATGGGCAGGATCTCGGCCAGGCGGTAGCCCACCCAGGTGGCGTCATCGAAGCGATGAGGCAGCGGGAAAGCCTCCTCTCCCGCATCGGCCACGATGGCCCGGAGCAGGGGCAGCACGTCCGCCAGGGTCTCCGGCACGGGCTGCACCGGCGGCTCGGGCAGCAGGGCGATATGCGCGGTGAGCAAGCGGTCGGGTCGGGTGGTCTGTTCCACGATGCGGAAGCGCTCACCGCCCCGGGTGGTGATGAAGAGCAGGCCGGGCTTGTCCATGTCCCATCCGGTGATGCGGGCAATCGACCCTACCCCGTGGGGCACCGCTGGCGCCCCCACCTCACCGCCCTCGCGGATCAGGCACACCCCGAACGGGGCGTTCGCCCGCATGCAGCGGGCCGCCATGTCCAGGTAGCGCGCCTCGAACAGCTTGAGGGGCAGCACCCCGTCCGGAAACAGAACGGTACCCAGGGGAAAGAGGGGGATCTCGACAGTATCGACGGTGGTTATCATGCTTGGCGCTCCTGACAGCCTGCACCCAGAGGGTGCAGGAGGATGTGTCACTGCTGCGACGAGGGTGCCGGAACGACGTCGACCGCCGCCTGTGCCTCCCCCCAGCGCGCCATCAGGGCGTGGGGCACGGCGAGTTGATCGAGGATGCGGGCGACGACGAAGTCCACCAGGTCGTCCACGGTTTTCGGGTGATGGTAGAAGCCCGGATTGGGGGGCAGGATGACCACCCCCATGCGCGCCAGGCGCAGCATGTTCTCCAGGTGAAGGGCCGAAAAGGGCGTCTCCCGGGGCACCAGGATGAGCTTGCGGCCTTCCTTGATGACCACATCGGCGGCCCGCTCGATGAGGTTGCCGGCCAGACCGGCGGCGATGGAGGCCAGGGTGCCCATGGTGCACGGGCACACCACCATCGCATCCGGCGGGTTGGAACCGGAGGCCGGCGGGGCAAACCACTCCTCCCGGCCGAACACCCGCAGCTGCCCCGGCGCCGCCTTGAAGCGGGCACCAAGCTGGGCTTGCACCTCCTCGGGGCGGGCGGGCAGGGCCACATCCATCTCCTGCCGGGCAACGATCTGGGCCACCTGGGAATACAACAGCCACACCCGGCAGCCGGCGGACAGCAGACACTCCACCAGGCGCAGGCCATAGGGCATGCCCGAGGCCCCGGTAAGGGCGACGGCGATGGTCTTGTGGGCGGACGGCAACGGGGTTGGGGTCAAGGCTGAAGAGTCCTGGTTATCGACGGGCATCCGGAGAAGAGACGCGCCGCCGCGCCCGGGGTTCCCCGAATCACGCTCAATGGCGGTGGATGGCCCCGATGCCTTCGTGGGCGACACCGTGGGAGGCCGCGGCATGGTGGCCGTGGCGCAGGCGCTCATGCACCCCATGGTCGTGGGGCAACCACTGCTTCACCAGCGAACCGGCGATCATGCCCACGGCACTGGCCAGCAGGCCGGCCAGTTGGGCGGGGATGAAGGGGTCTTCGCCACCTGCGGCATGCACCGCCAGCCACACACCCACACCGCAGAAGATCGAAGCCAGTGCACCCTGGTTGGTGGCGCGGCGCCAGTACAGCCCGCACAAGAGGGGAATGAAGGCGGCCACCAGGGTCACCTGGTAGGCGTTCTCCACCATCTTGAAGATGCTGGCATCGGAAACCATGGCGTAGAGGGTGACCAGCACGGTGAAGCTGAAGGTCACCACACGCATCCAGAACAGCAGCTTCTTGTCGGTGAGATCGGGCAGCGCCGGCTTGAGGATGTTCTCGGTGAAGGTCACCGAGGGGGCCAGCAGGGTGGCCGAGGCACAGCTCTTGATGGCCGACAGCAGGGCGCCGAAAAACAGGATCTGGGCCACCAGCGGCGCCTTGGACAGGACCAGCTCGGGCAGGATCATCTGGGAGTCAGTGTCAATCAGGCGCGACACCATGGCCGGATCGATGAGGGTGGCCGAATAGGCCAGGAACATGGGCACGAAGGCGAAGGCGAAATACAGGACGCCGCCCAACACCGAGCCCCACACCGCGATCTTCTCGGACTTGGCCGACTGGACCCGTTGGAAGACGTCCTGCTGGGGGATGGAGCCGAGCATCATGGTCACCGCGGCGGCGATGAAGGCGATGACTTCCTTCGGATCGGCCGCCGGAAAGAAGGCGAACTTGCCCTCGTTCATGGCGTGATTCACCACCACCCCGACACCACCGGCCAGGCTGCTTACCTCCCCGCCGATCCACAGCATGCCGATGACGATGATGATCATCTGCAGGAAGTCAGTGACGGCCACCGCCCACATACCGCCGAACAGGGTGTAGACGAGGATGGTGATGGAGCCGATCCACATGCCCGCCACCTTGCTGATCTCCCCCCCCGACACCACGTTGAAGACCAGCCCCAGGGCGGTGATCTGCGCTCCGACCCAACCCAGGTAGGAGATCACGATGGCGACGGTGGTCAGCACCTCGACACCGCGGCCGTAGCGCTTCTTGTAGAAGTCGCCGATGGTCAGCAGGTTCATGCGGTAGAGGGGCGCGGCAAAGAACAGCCCCACCAGGATCAGGCACATGGACGAGCCGAAGGGGTCTGCCACCACGCCACGCAGACCTTCGTTGAGGAAGGTGGCCGGCACGCCGAGCACGGCCTCGGCCCCGAACCAGGTGGCAAACACCGTGGCCGTGACCATGTAAAAAGGGAGATGCCGGCCAGCGACGGCAAAGTCCCGGGTGTTGTGGACCCGCGTGGCGGCGATGAGGCCGATGGCGACCGAAATCAGCCAGTAGGCGATGACGAACCAGAACAACATGGGGCAACGGAATCGGGGTTGGGAGTGGACCGATTATAGGGGCGCTCGGGCCTGCGAGGGTGAGCGCAGCGCGTGCGAAGGAATCATGGCGAACCGGCCGGATTCACGACCGGAAGCGCAGCCACGCAAGGCTTGCGGAAGGCAAGGCAGGGGCGAAATAAGACCGCGCAGTCGATCTGCTTCACAGGCGCCTGTGCATCCTTGGCCTCACGCGCTGACCACGGCACCGGCGATCAGCTCCCGGGCGATGAGGAAATCCTTGAGGGTCCGGCTCTGGCGTAGCTGGGCCAGTGCCATCATGGCCCCCTGCAGGCGGCTAAGGGAGTGCTCCACCGGACCGCCCGGAGAAAGCAGTTCCAGTTGGGCCTCGCGGCTCACGTAGCGCAGGCCGGCAATGGTCTGGCGCAATTCGTCGACGCTCATGTTCTCGCGCCGGGCCATGATGGCATGGGCTTCGTCCGGGTTGGTGGCCATGAAGCCCATGGCCCGGTAATAGGCGCCGACAAAGGCCTGCACCTCGTTACCCCGGCGGGCCACGAAGGCGCCATCGAACACCAGGGTATCCACCACCTCGCCCGGCACCTGTCCGCTGTGGAAGACCACCTTTCCACCCTTCTCGAGGAGTCGGTTGGACTCCGGCGGAAAACACACGGCCGCGTCCACCAGGCCATCGGCAAAGGCTGCCGGCATGGCGCTCTGGGGCATGGGCACCAGGGCGACGTCACGGACCGTGAGCTGCACACTGTCAAGGGCCAGGGCCAGAAGCTGGATATGCAGGGTACCGGGTTCGATAGCCACCCGACGCCCCCGCAGGGCCGCCAGATTCTTCACCGACCCGGCGGCAATCAGGACGTCGGCACCGCTTGAGTAATCGACCACCGCCGCAATCTGCGGCCGCAACCCGGACTGGTCAGCCGCCAGCAGGATCTCCACCAGGGTGGCCCCGCAGCCATCCACCTGACCCCGCTCGAACGCCCGCCGGGAGGCGCCGATGGAGGTGAGGTCCACCAACGCGACATTCAGGCCGGCGTCGTCGAAATACCCCTTGTCGCGGGCAATATAGAGCGGGTCGTAACCCGGCCAGGGGTTGGTGGCGAACCGGATGGGCTCCCGATGGCGTGCCCTGCAACCACCGCCGCTACCCAGCAGAAGCAGGGCTGAGCCGAGTCCGGCAGTCAGAAATCGGCGACGGGGCAGGGATGCGGACATGACAGGCATGAATCAAATAGATACACCCAAGTATGCACGCGCCGACGCCAAAAGCCCATATTGGATATATGGGCTTTCAAGCTCCGCCGTCTCCGCGCCCCCGTTGACGTCGGTCAAGGCCGGTGGAAGCGGCCCCGCCTATAGTCCGCCCGCGCCATCCTCGCTGCCCCGCCCATGACTTCCTCCCGTCCCATTGAGCTGGTCTGCCCTGCCGGCAGCCTCCCCGCCCTCAAGTCCGCCATCGACCACGGCGCCGACTGCGTCTATCTCGGTTTCAAGGACGCCACCAACGCCCGCAACTTCAGCGGTCTAAACTTCGACGACAAGGGCATGGCCGAGGGCATCCGCTACGCCCACGACCGGGGCCGCAAGGTGCTGCTGGCCCTCAACACCTATCCCCAGGCCGACAACTGGCAGCGCTGGACCGGCGCCGTCGACCGGGCCGCGGCCTTCGGCATCGACGCCGTGATCCTCGCCGATCCGGGCCTGATGGCCTACGCCCGCAAGACCCACCCGGACCTGCGCCTGCACCTGTCGGTGCAAGGCTCGGCCACCAGCTACGACGCCATCAACTTCTACCACGCGCACTTCGGCATCTCCCGCGCGGTGCTGCCCCGGGTGCTGTCCCTGGCCCAGGTGGAGCAGGTGATTGCCAGCACCCCGGTGGAGATCGAGGTCTTCGGCTTTGGCGGCCTGTGCGTGATGGTGGAGGGGCGCTGCGCCCTGTCGGCCTACGCCACGGGTGAATCCCCCAATTGTGACGGCGCCTGCTCGCCCGGCAAGCATGTGCGCTGGGAGCAGACCCCCAAGGGCATGGAGACGCGCCTCAACGGCATCCTCATCGACCGCTTCGCCGACGGGGAGCGGGCCGGCTACCCGACCCTGTGCAAGGGCCGCTTTGATGTCAACAACGAGACCTACTACGCCATCGAGGAGCCCACCAGCCTCAACACCCTGGAGCTGCTGCCCGAGCTGGCCCGCATCGGCGTGCGTGCCATCAAGATCGAGGGCCGCCAGCGCAGCCCGGCCTACGTGGCCCAGGTCACCAAGGTGTGGCGCGCAGCCATCGACCGCGTCCTTGCCAGCGGCCAGCCCTTCCGCGTCGAAGCGGCCTGGATGGCCGAACTCAACAAGGTCTCCGAAGGCCAGAGCCACACCCTTGGCGCCTACTACCGCCCCTGGAAATAAGCACGATGAAGATCGCCCTCGGCCCCCTGCTCTACTACTGGCCCCGCCAATCCACTCTGGCCTTCTACGCCGACATGGCCGACGCCCCGGTGGATGTGGTCTACCTGGGCGAGACGGTGTGCTCGCGCCGTCATGAACTGCGCCTGTCCGACTGGCTCGAAGTCGCCGAGATCCTCGCCGCGGCCGGCAAGGAGGTCGTGCTCTCCAGCCAGGTGCTGGTGGAATCCGAATCCGACCTGAAGACCCTGCGCCGCATCGTCGCCAACGGCCACTTCCGGGTCGAGGCCAACGACATGGGGGCGGTGCACCTGCTCCATAGCGGCGACACCCCCGTGCGCGACTGGATCGCAGGCCCCACCCTGAACATCTTCAACCCGACCACCCTCGACCTCTTTGCGGGGCTCGGCGCTACGCGCTGGGTCGCCCCGCCGGAGATGTCGCGGGAGCAGATCCGCGCCCTGCGCGACGGGCTGGGCCACCACATGGAAGTGGAGATCTTTGCCCACGGCCGCCTGCCCCTGGCCTACTCGGCCCGCTGCTTCACGGCCCGCCACTACAACCTGCAGAAGGACACCTGCGAGTTCCGCTGTCTCGAATTCGCCGACGGCATCCCCCTGAAGACCCGCGAAGGTGCCCCCTTCCTCACCCTTAACGGCATCCAGACCCAGTCCGCCCAGGTGCATACCCTGCTCGGCGACCTGCCCGCGGTCTGCGCCGAGGGGGTCGACATCCTGCGCATCAGCCCCCAGGGCGCCAACACACCCGAGATACTGCAGCTCTTCCGCCAGGCCCTCGACGGCCTCATCCCCCCGGCCGACGCCCTCCACGAGGCCCTTCCCCTGCTGCCCGCCGAGCCCTGCAACGGCTTCTGGCACGGCCGGCCGGGTGTCGAACTGCGCCGCCCCAACTGACCCCTGCAAAGCCCCGCACATGAAGATACCCGCCTTCACCCTGCCCGCCCCCCTGGCCCGCCTGGGCACCCGCCTGCCCCAGCTTCCGCCGACCCTGGCCCTGGTCGCGGGTCTCAATCTGGCCCTCGACCGGGTGCTGCCCCGGGATACCCTGGAACCCCTCATCGGCAAGCGCCTGCTGCTGCGGGTCACCGATGCGGGCATGGCCCTGCGCTTCACCCTCACGCCCCGGGGCTTCCGGCCCCTCTTCGACGGCCATGCCCCCGATCTCACCATTTCCGCCAGCACCCGCGACTACCTGGCACTGGCCCTGCGGGAGGAAGACCCGGACACCCTGTTTTTCAGCCGGCGACTCCTGATGGAAGGCGAAACCGATCTGGGTCTGCTGGTCAAGAACACCCTAGACGCGGTGGACTGGGACAGCCTGACCGCCCGGCTTGCGACCCTCAAGCTGCCTTTCGCCGGACAACTATTTGCCCGCGGGCACTGATCCCCATTGTCCACCACCGGCAGGGGCAAGCTCGCGGATCCTTGCCCCACCTCATCCTCGGGCTAGAATGGCCGCGACGCGCCACTCCCCGAGCCCATGCCCCTTCAACGTCGCAGCTCCCCTCTTGCCGCCTATTTCGCCGCCGCCATCGGGGTGCTGATCGTTTACGCCTGTCTGCACCCCTTCTCGGGGTGGCGCGATCCGGGGCTACCGGTCTTCGAGTTTCTGTCGGCCCCGTGGCCGCGCTACTACACCTGGGTGGACCTGACGGTGAACGTGATCGGCATCGTGCCCTTCAGCTTCGCCCTGGTCTCGGCCCTGCCCGGGCGCCTGCCCCGCGCTGGCGCCGTGGTGCTGGCGGTGATCCTGACCTTCCTGCTCAGCCTGTCGGTGGAGACCCTGCAGAACTTCCTGCCCAGCCGGGTCCCCTCCAATGTGGATGTGGGCTGCAACACCCTGGGTGGCCTGCTCGGCGCAATGGCGGGTGGGCGCTGGGGTGGAGGCCTGTTCGACCCCCACAGCGGCCTGACCCGCTGGCGCCGCAAGAACATCGTGGCCGGCCACCCCGGTGAGATCGGGCTGACATTGATGGGGCTGTGGTTGCTGACCCTGCTGACCCCGGAAAACCTGCTCTTCGCCAGCGGTGACCTGCGACGCCTGTTCGATCTGCCCACGCCCCTGCAATTCAACCCGGTGCGCTTCGTGAAGGTCGAGGCCGCCATTGCCGCCTCCCAGCTGGTTGCGGTGGGGCTGACCCTGCGCTGCATGATGCGCCAGTTCAGCCCATGGCCGCTGGTACTGCTGGTGGTTCTTGGCCTGGGCGCCAAGACCCTGGCCGCCGCCGCGTTCTTCTCCCCAGGCAACCCCTTCCACTGGGCCACCCCCGGCGGACAGATCGGCCTCGCCGCCGGCACCGCGCTGCTCGGTCTGTGCCTGCTGCTGCCAGCTCGTAGCCACACCATGCTGGCCGGGCTGGCCCTGCTGCTGGGCACCGCCCTGGTCAACCTGGCCCCCGACAACCCCTTCCTGCCCAGCGACGCGACCCTGATCCGGCAGGGCAACTTTCTCAATTTCCATGGTCTCACCCAGCTCAGCGCCAGCCTGTGGCCCTTCATCACCTTCATCTACCTGGGCGCGCTCGGAGCCAGCAGCCAGCGGGACGGTTTCCGCAACCACTGAAAGGCACCAACGGGAATGGTGATTGACTGATAATCGCGGACACATCCAGAACCAGATTTGGCGCCCCAACCCGGAGAACCCATGAGCTACTTCAAGCACCACGTTTTTTTCTGCTGCAACCAACGCGCCGAAGGTGAAAGCTGCTGCGCCGCCCAGGGCGCCATCGAGCTGCAGACCTATGCCAAGGACCGCATCGCCGCCCTCGGCCTGAAAGGCAAGGGCAAGGTGCGCATCAACAAGGCGGGCTGCCTCGACCGCTGCGACGAGGGCCCGGTGCTGGTGGTCTACCCGGACAACGTCTGGTACACCTTCGTGGACAAGGCCGACGTGGACGAGATCATTGCCGAGCACCTGCAGAAGGGCCGCATTGTCGAACGTCTGAAGATCTGACCATGGCCACGGAGAACGCCCTCATCAATGGCCCGGACGGCCCCATCGACCTGATCATCGACACGCCGGACCACGTGCGCGGCATTGCCCTGGTGTGCCACCCGCACCCGCTCTTCCACGGCGCCAACACCAACAAGGTCGCCCACACCCTGGCGCGGGTGTTCCGCGACCTGGGCTACGCGGCGCTGCGCCCGAACTTCCGTGGCGTCGGCAAGAGCGTCGGCGAGCACGACAATGGCATCGCCGAGACCGAAGACATGCTCTCCGTGATCAGCTGGGCCCAGAGCCGCTGGGGCGGCCTGCCCCTGGCCCTGGGCGGCTTCTCCTTCGGCGCCTACGTGCAGACCCGCGTCGCCGCCCGCCTGGCCGAGGGAGTCACGCCGGCCGGGCGCATCGTGCTGGTGGGTACCGCGGCCGGCCAGGTCACCGGCGCACGCAGCTACACCACCCTGCCGGTGGCAAAGGACAGCCTGATCATCCACGGCGAGAAGGACGAGACGGTCGCCCTCGCCAACGTGCTGGCCTGGGCCGACCCCCAGGAGCTGCCGGTGGTGGTGGTGCCCGGCGCCGACCACTTCTTCCACGGAAAACTGCACATCATCCGCAGCATCATTGACCGCGCCTGGGAGCCCCTGCCATGAAACTCGTTGTATCCCTTACCAGCCCCTACGCCCGCAAGATCCGCATCGCCCTCGCCGAAAAGGGCCTGCCCTTCACCCTCGAGGTGGACATCCCCTGGCTGCCGGAAACCACCGTCCCCTCCTACAACCCGCTTGGCAAGGTACCGGCCCTGGTCGCCGACGACGGCGAGGTGTGGTACGACTCCCCGGTGATCGCCCTGTACCTCGAAACCCTCGGCGGCATCCCCCTGCTGCCCGCCGAACGCACGGCCAGCCTGCCGGTGCGCCAGACCGAAGCCCTCGCCGACGGCATCGCCGATGCGGCGGTGGCCGCCTTCCTGGAAGGCCGCCGTCCGCCGGAGCAGCAGGATGCGGCCGCCATCGAACGCCAGCTCGCCAAGATCCACCGCGGTCTGGCCACCCTGGAAGAACGTCTGGCACAGCGCAAGGGCTTCGGGGGCAGCAGCATCAACATTGGCGACATTGCGGTCGGATGCATGCTCGGCTACCTGGATTTCCGCTTCGCCCACCTCCACTGGCGCAGCACCCATCCCACCCTCGCCGCCTGGGCCGCCGACCTGATGGCTCGGCCCTCCTTCGTTGACACCGTGCCCCCGCCGGCCTGATGCCCCTCGAGATCAGCGGCCTCGTCAAACGCTACGGTCGCGGTGCCGACGCCCGCGAAGTCGTGCGCGGGCTCGACCTGAAACTGCAGCGGGGTGAGTGCTTTGCCCTGCTCGGCCCCAACGGCGCCGGCAAGACCACCACCCTGCGCTGCGCCCTCGGCCTGACGGAGGCCAGCGCCGGGCGTATCCGCCTGTGCGGCCTGCCGGTCCCCGGGCAGGCCCGCGAGGCCCGCGCCCGGGTCGGCGTGGTGCCCCAGATGGACAGTCTCGACCCGGACTTCACCTGCGCCGAAAATCTCATCGTCTTCGCCGGCTACTTCGGCATCCACGAACGCGAGATCCGCCCCCGGGTGCCCGAACTCCTCGCCTTTGCCGGCCTGGAGGGCAAGGAGACGGCCCGCATCCAATCCCTTTCGGGCGGCATGAAGCGGCGCCTGACCCTGGCCCGGGCATTGGTCAATCGCCCCGAACTGCTGGTCCTCGACGAACCCACCACCGGCCTCGACCCGCAAGCCCGCCATCTGATCTGGGAGCGCCTGCGCCGGCTTACCGCCGAAGGCACCACCATCCTGCTGACCACCCACTTCATGGACGAGGCCGAGCGGCTGGCCCATCGCCTGGCCATTCTCGACACGGGCCGCATCCTCGCCCAGGGCAGCCCGCGGGAAGTGATCGCTGCCCATATCGAACCCCAGGTGGTCGAAGTGTTCGGTGACTGGACGGAAGCGGAAAGCGCGGGCGGCTCCGGCGCCGCCGCGTGGGCCGCCGCCCATGCTGGCGCCCTGAGCCGCCGCTGCGAGATCAGTGGCGAAACCGCCTTCTGCTATACCGACGATGCGGCCCCCCTGCTGGCTCATCTGGCCCGCCAGCCCGGCCTGCGCACCCTGCACCGGCCGGCCAACCTGGAAGACGTCTTCCTGAAACTCACCGGCCGGGAGCTGCGGGATTGACCCCCGGGAAAGACCTGGCGTGTGCACCAGGCAGGGTCTGCCACAATGGACAGCCCGGAACGGGCCGCCTATCCTGAACCCATGCCAAAGGGCTTCTACCCCCTCCCGGACACCCTGGACTGCGCCGAGATCCTCAACCGGCTGCCGGTAGCCCTCGCCCTTGTGGACGCCGACAGCGGGCGATTCACCGCGGCCAACGAGGTCTTTCGCGAGACTTTTGGCAGCCCCGACGGTGATTTTTCAGCCTGGTGGCAGGGGGTACACCGCCCTCCCGCATCGACAGCCAGCCCTGCCGCCCCCCCAGCACCGCCCGACAGCAGTCTGCGGGAAAGCATCGAGTCCGACATGTATGGGGCCGACGGCAGCCCCCGCCACATGCGCACCGAGGTCAGCCTGCACGGCCGCCATCTCCTCGTATGCCTGGTTGACCTCACCGACAGTGACAATCGTCAGGATCTCCTGCGCCAGGCCCTGGCGGAGATGGAAGCCCGCTCCATCACCGACCCCCTGACCGGTCTGCTGACCCGCCGCCGCCTCGAAGAGGCGTCCCTGAGCGAGATGCATCGCTTCCGCCGCTTCGGCCACCCAATCTCCCTGATCATCGCCGACATCGACCACTTCAAGCTCATCAACGACTCCTTCGGCCATCCGGTGGGTGACCAGGTGCTGGTTGAGTTCGCCGTGCGCCTGAGCAGTGAATGCCGCGATCTCGACGTGATCGGGCGTTATGGCGGCGAGGAATTCGTGATTCTCCTGCCCAGCACTCCGCTGGCAGGGGCGTTCACCCTGGCCAACAAGCTGCGCAGCGCCATCATCCAGGCCCCCTTCGACCGGGTCGGCCCGCTCAGCGCCAGCTTCGGCGTAGCCGAGTGCGTTGCCGGTGAAGACTGGAATAGCTGGGTCACCCGGGCCGACCAGGCCCTCTATCGGGCCAAGAGCAGCGGCCGCAACCGGGTCGTCGCCGCGCCCGAAAGCGCCTTCAACGAGCGCGACATCAAGCACCGCAACCGTCTCGACCGCCTGACCTGGGAAGACGGTCATTGCGTGGGCGATCCCGTCATCGACGCCCAGCACCATCACCTCTTCGAACTGGCCAACCGCCTGCTCACCCTGGTCCGCGAGGCCGGCCCCCCGGCCGACCTGCATGCCACCATCCGCGCCCTTGTGCAGGCCACCAGCCGCCACTTTCGCGACGAGGAGGCCATCCTCACGGCCATCGACTACCCGCGTCGCGATCAGCACGCCAAGGCCCACCGCATTCTGTCGGCGAAGCTCGACGCCCTCTCCAGCCAGAGCGCCCTGGGCACCCTGCCCACCTCCAAGTTGATCGAGTTCCTCGCCTACGACCTGGTGGACCACCACGCCCTTGGCGCCGACCGGGATTTCATTCCCTGGCTGCGCCGCCCCCCAAGAACAGAGGAATCCGGTGCCCAGGAGTGAAGCCCCCCCGATCCCCGCCACCGCCCATTTCGCCCCACCGCGCCTGTCCCTGCGCCTCGTGGCCGTATGGCGGCGCAACTTCCTGGTGTGGAAGAAGCTGGCCCTGCCCTCCATCGTCGGCAACCTGGCCGACCCGGTGATCTACATGCTCGGCCTGGGCTACGGCCTCGGCCTGCTGGTGCCGGAAGTCGAAGGTGTCTCCTACATCGCCTTCCTGGCCGGCGGCACCCTGGCCTACTCCACCATGAATGCCGCCACCTTCGAGGCCCTGTACTCGGGTTTCTCGCGCATGCACGTGCAGAAGACCTGGGAGGCCATCATGAACGCCCCCATCGCCCTCGACGACATCGTGGCGGCCGAACTGGTGTGGGCGGCCTCCAAGTCCTGTCTGGCCGGGGTCGCCATCCTGGCGGTGATCGCCGCCTTCGGCTTCACCGCCTCGCCCCTGGCCCTGGCCGCCATCCCGGTGGTCTTCCTCACCGGCCTGTGTTTTGCCGCCCTCGGCCTGATCATGACCGCCCTGGCGCCGAGCTACGACTTCTTCATGTACTACTTCACCCTCTTCATCACCCCGATGACCCTGCTGTCGGGCGTGTTCTTTCCCCAGGGCCAGCTTCCCGACAGCGTGCAGACCATCGCCGCCGCGCTGCCCCTGAGCCATGCGGTCAGCCTCATCCGCCCCCTTCTGCTCGGCCAGGTGCCGGCCCACATCGGCCTGCACCTGGGTGTGCTCGCCCTCATCACGGTGCTGGCCTTCTGGCTGGCCCTGGGCCTTACCCGCCGCCGCCTGCTCAAGTAAGCCATGACAACGCCCGAAGAAGCCCTGCTCGTCCTCACCAATCTTCCCGACGCCGACACCGCCGCCCGCGTCGCCCGCCTGCTGGTGGAGCAGCGCCTGGCCGCCTGTGTAAATATCCTCGCCCCGTGCACCTCGATCTATCGCTGGCAAGACCAGATCGAGCGCGCCAGCGAAGTCCCCATGCTGATCAAGACCACCCTGCTGCGCTACCCGGCCCTGCAGGCGGCCCTGACCGAGGCCCACCCCTACGAACTTCCCGAGATCATCGCGATCCCACTCCACAAGGGTCTGCCCGCCTACCTGGCGTGGATCGGCAACGAGACCCTGGAACACCCCCTCTGACCACCGACTCCTGACCCCTCCGGGCGCAGCGCCCGGGCCGTCCCCCGAACTGCCGGCAATGAACCGACTCCCCACCTTCCGACTCCCCATCCTCCTTTTCGCGCTGCTGCTGTCCCTGTGCAGCCTGCTGGCCCATGCCCAGGAGCCCCTTCCCGCCGAGCAGGCCTTCCGCGCCTCGGCCCGCGCCCTTGACGACAAGACCGTGGAAGTACGCTTCCAGGTGGCCGACGGCTACTACCTGTACCGTCATCGCTTCCAGTTTGCCGCTGCCGGCATCGAATTCGGCGAGCCGGCCCTGCCCCCGGGCAAACCCAAGAAGGACGACGCCTTTGGCGAAGTGGAGATCTACCGCAAGGAACTGGTGTTCACCCTGCCGGTGAGCGCCGGCCAGCCGCCCTTCGACCTCCAGCTCACCAGCCAGGGCTGCGCAGACATCGGCATCTGCTACCCGCCCCAAACCACCACCGTCAGCGTGGCCTTGGCCAGTAGCGGCAGCGGCACGGGGGGCTTCCTGGCCCGCGCCCTGGGCAGCGGCGACAGCCCGACCCGCAGCGCCGCCCCCGCCGCCGAGCATGACGAATCCGGGCGCATTGCGCGCCTGCTTGACGGCAGCGGCACCGCCGTCATCCTGGCCACCTTCTTCGGCTTCGGGCTGCTCCTCACCTTCACCCCCTGCGTCTTCCCCATGATCCCCATCCTGTCCGGGATCATCGTCGGCCACGGCCATGCCATCTCCAGGGGCCGCGCCCTGGGCCTGTCGAGCCTGTACGTGCTGGGCATGGCCCTCACCTACGCCGCGGCCGGCGTGGCGGCCGGCCTGTCCGGCACCCTGCTATCGGCAGCCCTGCAGAACCCCTGGGTGCTGGGCGGATTCGCCCTGGTCTTCGTGGTCCTGGCCCTGTCCATGTTCGGCTTCTACGAGCTGCAGTTGCCCACCGCCCTGCAGAGCCGCCTGTCGGACAACGCCAACCACCAGAAGGGCGGCTCCCCCGGCGGTGTCATCGCCATGGGCGCCCTGTCGGCCCTCATCGTCGGCCCCTGCGTGGCCGCGCCCCTGGCCGGCGCCCTGCTGTACATCGCCCAGACCGGCAACGCCGTACTGGGTGGCGCGGCCCTGTTCACCATGGCCCTGGGCATGGGCGCACCCCTGATCCTCGTCGGCGTGCTCGCCCGCAGCGCCCTGCCCAAGCCAGGCCCGTGGATGGAAGGCGTCAAGCGTGCCTTCGGTGTGATGCTGCTGGGCGTCGCCATCTGGCTGCTCACCCCGGTGCTGCCGAGCATCGTGCCCATGCTGGCCTGGGCCGGCCTGCTGGTGTTCTCGGCCATCTACCTGCACGCCCTCGACCCCCTGCCCACCCACGCCAGCGGCTGGCAGCGTTTCTGGAAAGGCTTCGGCGTGATCGCCCTGCTGGCCGGCGCAGCCCTCTTCATCGGAGCCCTGGCCGGCTCCCGCGACCCGCTGCAACCCCTGGCCGTCCTGCGCGCCCAGGCCGCCAGCGCGCCGGCCGCCGCCGAAACGAAGTTCCAGCGTGTCGCCTCGGTGGAAGAACTCGACCAGATCCTCAAGACGGCCACCCGCCCGGTGATGCTCGATTTCTATGCCGACTGGTGCATCTCCTGCAAGGAGATGGAGCGCTTCACCTTCGCCGACCCGGCCGTGGCCCGCCGGCTGGAAGGCTTCCAGCTGATCCAGGCCGACGTCACCGCCAACTCCGAGGCCGACAAGGCCCTGCTCAAGCGCTTCAAGCTCTTCGGCCCGCCGGGCATCATCTTCTTTGACGCCACCGGCGCCGAACGCAAGAACCTCCGCGTGGTGGGCTTCCAGAATGCGGAGACCTTCGGCAAGGTGCTCGACGCGGCGCGCGCCCCCTAGGCGTCGTGCTGGCCTCCCCCCGCTGCAGCTTGCATGTTCGAGAGCGCAAGGGCAGAGGAGATCAGGGCAAATATTCGCGCAACTTTCTAAAGATGCCGCACTCCTATCCGCTATAATCCCCGACCTTGATTCGAGGAGCGCTGCAAGACCGCCGGGTGCAATGCCCGCAGTCCCAGGCTCGATGTCAGTGTCCGTGGCAGCCCATCGCCGTCGGCACCAGCAACCGCGCTCACCCGTCCATGCTTTGTTTGCAAACCCGTGCCGGGCACGGGGAGACGTGGTGAGCCATCAACGTACCGCCACCCGTAGTCCCTTCCCGGCCACACGTTCGAGGAGTTCTCATGAACACTGTGGCTGAAAAGTTCACCGATTTTGTCATTGCCGATCTCGCCCTGGCCGACTGGGGCCGCAAGGAGATCCGGATCGCCGAAACCGAAATGCCGGGCCTGATGGCCATCCGCGACGAGTTCGCCGCGGCCCAACCCCTCAAGGGCGCGCGCATCACCGGCTCCCTGCACATGACCATCCAGACCGCCGTACTGATCGAGACGCTGACCGCCCTCGGCGCCGAAGTGCGCTGGGCCTCGTGCAACATCTTCAGCACCCAGGACCACGCCGCCGCGGCCATCGCTGCCCAGGGCATCCCTGTGTTCGCCGTGAAGGGCGAGACGCTGGTGGACTACTGGGACTACACCCACCGCATCTTCGAGTGGGCCGACGGCGGTTTCTCCAACATGATCCTCGACGACGGCGGCGACGCGACCCTGCTGCTACACCTGGGCGCCCGCGCCGAGAAGGATCTGTCGGTCATTGCCAAGCCGTCCTCGGAAGAGGAGACCATTCTCTTTGCCGCCATCAAGGCCAAGCTGGCCGTGGACCCGACCTGGTACTCCGTGCGCCTGGCCGCCATCAAGGGCGTGACCGAAGAAACCACCACCGGCGTGCATCGCCTGTACCAGATGCACCAGCGCGGCGAGCTGCGCTTCCCGGCCATCAACGTGAACGACTCGGTCACCAAGTCCAAGTTCGACAACCTCTACGGTTGCCGCGAATCCCTGGTGGACGGCATCAAGCGTGCCACCGACGTGATGATTGCCGGCAAGGTCGCCGTGGTGTGCGGCTACGGCGACGTGGGCAAGGGCTCCGCCCAGGCCCTGCGCGCCCTGTCGGCCCAGGTGTGGGTCACCGAGATCGACCCCATCTGCGCCCTGCAGGCCGCCATGGAAGGCTACCGCGTGGTCACCATGGAATACGCCGCCAGTCTGGCCGACATCTTCGTCACCACCACCGGCAACTTCCACGTCATCACCCACGACCACATGGCCGCCATGAAAGACCAGGCCATCGTCTGCAACATCGGTCACTTCGACAACGAGATCGACGTCGCCTCCATCGAGAAGTACCAGTGGGAAGAGATCAAGCCCCAGGTGGACCACGTCATCTTCCCGGACGGCAAGCGCATCATCCTGCTGGCCAAGGGGCGCCTCGTTAACCTGGGCTGCGGCACCGGCCATCCGTCCTACGTGATGTCCAGCTCCTTCGCCAACCAGACCATCGCCCAGATCGAGCTCTTCACCCGTACCGCCGACTACCCGGTGGGCGTCTACACGCTGCCCAAGCACCTGGACGAGAAGGTGGCGCGCCTGCAGCTCAAGAAGCTCAACGCCCAGCTCACCGAGCTGACCGACGAGCAGGCCGCCTACATCGGCGTACCCAAGCAAGGCCCCTACAAGGCCGAGCACTACCGCTACTGAGCCCGGCTGCCGGCGGGCTCGCCCCCGCCCCGCCGCCGTGATCCACGCCCGCCCGGCATGCCCTGCCGGCGGGCCTGCGAGGAACCACCGTGTCCACCAAGACCCCCATCTCCATCGAATTCTTTCCGCCCCAGACGACCGAGGGCGCCGACAAGCTCAAAGTCGTGCGCAGCAAGCTGGCCGTGCTCAAGCCCGAGTTCTTCTCGGTCACTTTCGGGGCCGGCGGCTCCACCCAGGAACGCACCTTCGAAGCGGTATCCGAGATCCAGCACGAAGGTCACCAGGCGGCGCCGCACCTGTCCTGCATCGGTTCCACCCGCGCGCACATCCGCGAGATCCTGCAGCGCTACCAGAGCAGCGGCATCCGCCGCATCGTCGCCCTGCGCGGTGATCTGCCGTCCGGAGTGGGTTTTGCCGGCGAACTGCGCTTTGCTAACGAGCTGGTGGAATTCATCCGCGCCGAGACGGGTGATCACTTCCACATCGAAGTGGCAGCCTATCCGGAATACCACCCCCAGGCCCGCAGCCCCCGGGACGACCTGCTGGCCTTCAAGCGCAAGGTGGACGCCGGCGCCGACTCGGCCATCACCCAGTACTTCTACAACCTGGACGCCTACCTGCACTTCCGTGACGAGTGCACCGCCCAGGGCATCACGGTGCCCATCGTGCCGGGCATCATGCCCATCGTGTCCTTCTCCAAGCTGGCGCGCTTCTCGGATGCCTGCGGTGCGGAGATCCCGCGCTGGATGCGGCGCAAGTTCGAAGCCTTCGGCGACGACAGTGACGCCATCAAGGCCTTCGGTCTCGACGTGGTCACCGAACTCTGCGAGAGATTGATCGCCGAAGGGGCACCCGGCCTCCACTTCTACAGCATGAACCAGGCGGGGCCGACGCTCGCCCTGTGCCAACGCCTCGGGCTTGCCGCCTGAGAAACCGCCGCCCCGCTCACCCGGGGCGATCGTTTCAAGTTTTGGCAGACCATGCCGATATTCGGGGAAATCCTCATTCCCCGATCATGGACCTGCCACTCCCCTTCCACCCCCCGCTCGGGCCGCCGAAAGCCGATCGGGACAGGGTACACAGCGAGCTCATCGCCCGGACAACGGACGGTTGTTTCGTTACCGACGCGCGCGGTTGCTTCGTTGCCGCTGACGACACCCTGGCCAGGCTGCTGGGTCACAACGTTCGTGACCTCATCGGACGCCACACCACCGATTTTGTCCACGCGGGAAGCCGGGGCCTGCTGCGCCGCCAGATCGAGCGCATCGCCAGCAGTGATCGACGCAACTACCGCCTCGAACTCATGCACCGGGACGGCAGCGTCATCCCCACCCTGATCAGCACCATCACCATCTACAACGAAGCCGACGGCACGGTCAGCGGCTCCGCCGGTTTCATCACCGACCTGCGCGCCGTCGAAGCCCTCGCGGCGCCCCACGAAGCAGAGCTGCGCGCCATCCTCGACAACCTGCAGGACACCTACTACCGCACCGATGCCTCCGGCCGTCTGCTGCGCCTGTCCCCATCGATCCAGCAACTGCTCGGCTATCACCCCGATGAACTCATCGGCACCCTTGCCGCCGACCTCTACGTGGGGGGCCATGCCACCCGCAACGCCTTCATGAATGCCCTTGCCGCCTCCGGCGGCCGCCTGCACGGCTATGAGTACAGTCTGCGCCACAAGGATGGGCGCGAAGTGTGGCTGTCCACCAACGCCAACTACCTGCGCGACGCGGATGGCAAACCCGTTGGCGTCGAAGGCACCTCCCGCGATATCAGCGCCACTCGACGCCAGCACAGCCAGCTCCAGCTCGCGGCCACGGTGTTCAGTGAAAGCCGCGACGCCATCCTGATCACCGATGGCGAACGCCGGGTCATTTCGGTCAACCGGGCATACACCGGCCTCACGGGCTACGCCGCCGAAGAGGTCATCGGCACCGAAGCGACGCTGATCGACCCCGGCCACCATGCCCCCGGCTTCCTCGACGCCTTGCTCAACGAGCTTGCCCACACCGACCACTGGAACGGCGAAGCCTGGAACCGCCGCCGCAACGGGGCGATCTTTCCCCAATGGCTGTCCATCTCCACCGTCCGCGACGATGATCAGCGCATCCTCCACTACGTGGCGATGCTCTCCGACCTCACCGACCGCAAGGCCGCCGAGGAACGCGCCGAATTTCTCGCCCGCCACGACCTGCTCACCCGCCTGCCCAACCGCTTCCTGCTCCGCGACCGGGCCGAACAGGCCTTCGCCCATGCGGTGCGGGCCGAGACCCGCGTTGCCCTGCTGCTGCTCGACCTGGACCACTTCAAGCACATCAACGACAGCCTCGGCCACCCGGCAGGCGACGCCTTGCTGCAGACCTTCGCCGACCGCCTGCGCAGCACCACCCGCGACACCGACACGGTCAGCCGGCAGGGGGGTGACGAGTTCCTGGTCCTGCTCACCGACATCCGCGACAGCGACGACATCGCCCCCATCGTCGAGAAGATCATGCACACCCTGGCCCGCCCCTGCGCCCTCGCCGGCCAGGAGATGAGCCTGTCCTGCTCCGTCGGCCTGGCCGTGTACCCGGAGGACGGCACGGATTTCGACACCCTCATCCGCAACGCGGACGCGGCCATGTACAACGCCAAGGAAGCGGGCCGCAACACCTTCCGCTTCTATTCCCAGCAGATGAACGAAGATGCCGTGCATCGTCTCGACATCCAGAACCGTCTGCGCCGCGCCCTTGAGCGCAACGAATTCGTCCTCCACTACCAGCCCCTGATCGACCTGGGCAACAACGCGGTCGTCGGCGCCGAAGCCCTGATCCGCTGGAACTGCCCCGAGCTGGGCATGCAGCCCCCCGGCGTCTTCATTCCCGTTGCCGAAGACAGCGGCCTGATCGTCGAAATCGGCGAATGGGTACTGCGCGAAGCCTGTCGCCAGGCCCGCGCCTGGCAGGACGCCGGACACCGCGACCTGGTTCTCGCCGTCAACCTCTCCCCTCTCCAGTTCGCCCGTGGCAACCTGGTGGAGACCGTGCGCCTGGCCCTGGCCGACAGCGGCGCCAACCCCGCCCTGATCGAACTCGAAATCACCGAGAACGTGCTGGTCAAGGACACCGAGCAGGTCCTCGCCACGGTGCGCCAGCTCCATGCCATGGGCCTGCGTCTGGCCATTGACGACTTCGGCACCGGCTATTCCAGCCTTGCCTACCTGCGCCGCTTTGCCGTCGAAAAGCTCAAGATCGACCAGTCCTTCGTCCGCGACCTGCCCACCGATCCGGATGCCGGCGCCATCGTGCGGGCGGTGATCCAGATGGCCAAGAGTCTCAAGATCGCCGTGCTCGCCGAAGGCGTGGAGACCGCCGACATCGCCCACGACCTGCGCCTGCTCGGCTGCGACTACGCCCAGGGCTACTACTTCGGCCGCCCCATGCCGGCCGCCGCCTTCGCCGATCAGCTTCCGCCTCCGCGCTGAACGCGGCCCCCGGCCAACGGCCGAAGGAAGTCGCCCCCTGCGGCGGGCGCGGTAGAATGCCCTCCCGCTTCACCCGATGCACACCCCCATGTCTGCCCTGCTCCTCAACGCGCCCCAACGCGAAGCCATCCACTACCTGGACGGCCCCAGCCTGGTGCTGGCCGGCGCCGGGTCGGGCAAGACGCGAGTGATCACCCAGAAGATCGCCTACCTGATCACCGAGTGCGGCTTCAACCCCCACAACATCGCCGCCATCACCTTTACCAACAAGGCGGCCAAGGAGATGCTGGAGCGCATCAACAAGCTCATGGGCGGCCGCGCCACCAAGGGGCTGACGGTGTGCACCTTCCATGCCCTCGGGGTGCGCATCGTGCGTCAGGAGAGCAAGCTGCTCGGCCTCAAGCCCCAGTTCTCCATCCTCGACGCGTCGGACACCACCCAGATCATTGCCGAGATGACTGGCAACACCGACAAGAACCGGGCCAAGGCCCTGCAGTGGCAGATCTCCAGCTGGAAGAACGCCCTCATCGAGCCCAACGAAGCCGCCCACCTGGCCAACGACGAGATCTCCTCGTCGGCTGCGCTGCTCTACCAGGAGTACGACAAGACCCTGCGCGCCTACCATGGCGTCGATTTTGACGACCTCATCCGCCTGCCGGTGAAGCTCTTCGACGAACACCCCGAGGTGCGCGAGCGCTGGCAGAACAAGCTGCGCTACCTGCTGGTGGACGAATACCAGGACACCAACCGCGCCCAATACCGCCTGCTCAAGCTGCTGGCCGGCGTGCGCGGCGCCTTCACCGCCGTGGGCGACGACGACCAGGCCATCTACGCCTGGCGCGGCGCCGACGTGGAGAACCTGCGCCAGCTACCGGTGGACTACCCCAGGCTCAAGGTCATCAAGCTGGAGCAGAACTACCGCTCCACCACCCGCATCCTGCACGCGGCCAACACGGTCATCGCCAACAACGAGAAGCTCTTCGAGAAGAAGCTGTGGTCCGAGCACGGCGCCGGCGAGCCGGTGACCGTGGTGGCCTGCCAGACCCCTGAGCACGAAGCCGAATCGGTGGTGATGAAGATCTCCGCCCACAAGTTCGAGCACCGCACCCATTTCAAGGACTACGCCATCCTCTACCGGGGCAACCACCAGGCCCGCCTGTTCGAGCAGCAGCTACGCAACCACAAGATCCCCTACGCCATCTCCGGCGGGCGCAGCTTCTTCGAGAACGCCGAGATCAAGGACCTGTGCGCCTACCTGCGCCTGATCGCCAACGAGGATGACGACCTGGCCTTCATCCGCAGCATCACCGTGCCGCGCCGGGGCATTGGCCCGGCCACCATCGAAGCCCTGGGCCACTACGCCGCCAACCGCCACATCAGCCTGTTCACCGCGGTCTTCGAGGAAGGCGCCGCCGAGCACGTGGCCGCGCGCCAGTTGGAGAGCCTGCGCGAGTTCTGCCACTTCATCAACCGCATCGCCCACCGCGCCCCGCGGGAGCCCGCCGGGCAGGTCATCAACGACATGCTGAAGGCCATCAACTACGAGGCCTGGCTGTACGAAAGCTGCGAACCCCGCGAAGCCGAGACGAAATGGAGCAACGTGGGTGACTTCACCGGCTGGCTGGGCCGCAAGGGCGAGGAAGACGGCAAGACCCTGTCGGACATGATCCAGACCATCAGCCTGATCACCATGCTCGACAAGGACGACGAAGAGCTCGACCAGGTCCAGCTCGCGACCCTGCACGCCTCCAAGGGCCTGGAGTTCAAGCACGTCTTCCTGGTGGGCGTTGAAGAAGGCCTGCTGCCCCACCAATCGTCCATCGACGAAGACAAGATCGAGGAAGAGCGCCGCCTGATGTACGTGGGCATCACCCGCGCCCAGCGCAGCCTGACCATCAGCTACTGCGAACGCCGCAAGGCAGGCCGCGAGGTGCGCACCTGCGACCCGTCCCGCTTCATCGACGAGATGGGCGCAGAGGGCATCCGGCGCAACGACCGCAAATCTGCCGAACCGGTGACCAAGGAAGACGCCAGGGCCCGCATCGCCAACCTGCGCGCCATGCTGGGCAACAAACCGGGAACGATCGGCTAGCCAGAACCTGCCCACTCGCCAACCCGTCCTCGGCGCTTGCCCCGGGGCGAGGATCACCCCGGGCCGGTCAGGCCCAGCCTTCGTTCATGCCAAGGGCGCGTTCGCGGTGCGCAAGATAAAGCGGAAGGGCAATGGCCAGGCCCACAAGGAAACAGAGGGCCAGGTAAAGCCAGGGCCGCTTCAGGCCGTTGCGCCGTGCATCGACGACGACCCACACGGAGAACGTGACCGCCGAGAGGTAGACGTCGATGGTGATGGCCGTCGTAAGGACGTTGGCAAACGCGGCTCCAAAGAACTCGGCGGGCGCCAGACCCCCTCCGCCCAGAATGTACTGGCCGTTGTAGTACCAGGTGGCCAGCAATCCGACCACTGCAAGCGCATGGTAGAGGGGGATGAGTGCGGATTTCTTGTGCATCGGCTTTCAATGGGGTGCGGTTGCTGGAGGCCATCCCGCCCGGGATGGCCGCTGGCTCCGTAAGCGCCGGACAGATCAGGCATCTTCACCGGAGAAGCTGGATTCTGCACAACATCCTGGCGGGAGGCCAGCATGAGAACGGCATTCACCGCCGTCGCCGGCGGGTATGCCTCGCCATGCCTGGGGCGCCCCGCTGCGCGGGAACGCCCGTCAGCATCAGGCACCGGACAACGGTGTCGGCCCTGGTGCTTGCCCCGCCTCGGCGGCGTCGGGTGGCGCCGCAGGAAGGACGACGGCCTGCACGCCGACGCGCACGGCCTGCCCACCCTGTTCCGCGGCGAAACGCCTCGCTGCCGACGTATCGGAGAACCAAAGCTTCAGAACCGAGGTGCCGCGCTGCACTGAGGCGAGCTGCTGAAGGTGGCTGACATCGATATGCGGAAGGGCGTGGCGGTAATCCTCCCAGCTGGCGTACCCGGCCTCGCGGGCCAGCGCCCGGAGTACATGTTTGCGCTGCACGGTACCGCGGGCGTGGAAGAGGCCGGGTAGCGGCCGGTCCGTCACGGCACGGGTTGCCAGGAGCCGCCGAAGGACGGGAAGCGCCTCCGAAAGGGTGTCCGAGACGGCGGCGCGATGAAGGCGTCTTGCCTCGCGCAGCACCAGTTGAACGGAAGAGATCTGACCCGCGCACGGCGGCTGGGATGATGAAATGGGCATACCGACTCCGAAGTCGAGTGGCCGCTCTCGCCGTTGGCCACGGAGGGTATGCAAGCAAGGCTTGCGTTGTAAGGTGCTTGCGCTTTCGCGAGGTGGGCGTCCTGGCAGCCCGGAGCGCATTCTAGCCTTGTCCAGCCGTCGACAGGAAGATGCCCGCGCTCAAGGTTCTGCCGCCAGCCCACGCGCCAGGACGAGATAGTCCCGGACATGCTTGCCGCGGATATCTTCGACCGACAGCAATTTGATGTGGCGACGAAACTTGCCCGCGCCTTCCAGTACCTTGAACGCATCGGGCAGCGATGCGCCCTCACCGAACTCCAGCGAAACGTGCTTCGCGTAGGAGAAGACGCCGCAAAAAGGCTTGCCCGACGAGAACAGAAGCCCGCCGTACTTCACCTCTTCGGAAATCGAAGGGTCGAGATCGAGGATGATCCCTCTCAGTGCTTGAACCAGTTCGAAGCGCCCCGCGTCGAGAAGGCGGATGTCGTCGAGGAGTTTGGAGATACGCTCTGTGGGCATGATTTGTGGGACCGAAAAAAGGGGGGGGGAAGCCCCGGGGCCGGGCAACGGGGTGAAATGAAGCCCCATGCGCTGCTACCCCCGGGAAGCCGACGCCACCCGCACGAGCAAGAGGGGCATGGCCGCGAACAGTGCCAGCATGGCCAGATAGACGGCGCCGGAAACCGGATCGCGACTGGCCACATACTCGCCAAGGGTCCGATCCTGGAGCATGACCGCCAGCAGGACTTCGGCGCCGAGCAGCAAGGCCAGCGCCAAAAGGCCGACACCCAGGCGAGCCGGCGCAATGCCGGGCAGGCCAAAACGCCGGACGATGAAGCGTGCCGCCATCACCATCACCACGAGCATGAAGGGCATTTCGATGAGTTCCGCCATGCGTTCGCCGAGGCGGGGCACCAGAAAGGGCACGCGCAGCGCGCCCAGCACAAAGCCTGCGCCAAAGACCAGCGCAAAATAGGCCATGCCTGCCTTGATGCTGCGGATGGCGAGGGTGTCCATCAATGGCTCATCGCTTGCCGTGCCGGTTCAAACTCGCATGCCCGCCATGGGTGCCCAGTGACCCCCAGCGCGGCGGAGATAAAGTCTCTTCGTGACGGCATGGCGTGCTCCACCTCGGCAAAAAGCTCAGCGCGCGGCGTCAGTCAAGCCACGGCTCAGAGGGTGTGAGTAAATCTGCTGCGCGACCCGATTTCGCCCCTGGGATGCTCACCGTACCCGTGTACGGCTGCGCTTCTCGGGGCGAACTCGAACCGCTCGCTACGACTTCTTCACTCCCTCTCAATTCTCGGGCTGATGGCACACGGCTTCAATATTGTTGCCTTCCGGGTCGAGGATGAAGGCGCCGTAGTAATGCGGGTGGTATTCCGGGCGAAGCCCGGGGGCACCGTTGTCTTTGCCACCGGCGGCAATCGCTGCGCGGTAAAAGGCATCCACCTGGGCGCGGTCCTGGGCTCGCCAGGCCAGGTGGCAGCCCGTTGTTGCCGGGGGGCCGCCATAGGGAGAGGGGCCATCGATAAACCACACGTCGGCCTTCTTGCCATCGGGCTCGGCGGCGTCCGGGTAGGCGAAGCCCAGGATGTTCATGCCATAGTTGCCCTCGAAGACGACGCTGTAACCCAGGGGGGCAAGCGCCGCGCTGTAGAAGGCCTTGGCCCGGGCAATGTCGGTTACGCGGAAAGTCATGTGGTCAAGCATGCTGCGTTGCTCCTGGCGTGAGGTGGTAGCGGGCGAACTGCCAATAAAACTGTACACATATACAGCATTATTGGCAAGAGCTCGAGCCGGGACTGCTCAGAGGGTGTGAAGAAATCGTAGCGAGCGGTTCGAGTTCGCCCGGAGAAGCGCAGCCGTACAAGAGTACGGTGAGCATCGCAGGGGCGAAATCGGGTCGCGCAGTAGATGTATTCACACCCTCTCAGAGGGTGTAGCCAAAATAAACAATTCCGTCTATGCTCACTCCGGACCCAGAATGGATGGAGCGCTCGGTGGAGAACGACGGAACAAATCAAGGCAGAGTAGGGCGCAAGCCGGCGTTGAACGCGCAGCACATCGAAACGCTGCGCGCGATCACGCGTGAGCAGCCGCGCTCGTCGCTGGAGGAAGTGACGCGCGAGCTGCACCGGCGCACGGGCGCTGAGGTGTGCA
>WBZV01000347.1_pt1 | contig 29468 bp, 25 predicted proteins | sample 5204221 | NCBI WGS metagenome assembly WBZV01 (sample SAMN12344360, study PRJNA552823) | activated sludge metagenome | biome: Activated sludge suspended growth; feature: Nitrification reactor; material: Wastewater; isolation source: activated sludge from nitrification reactor of wastewater...
CTACGCCAACATGCCCCTGGACGGCATCTGGCTGCGGGCGCCCTACCTGCATAACGGCTCGGTCCCCAGTCTGCGTGATCTCCTCGAACCTGCGGCACGTCGGCCGAAGGTCTTCTGGCGCGGCAACGACGTGTTCGACCCGCACAAGGTAGGCTTTGTCTCCGATCAGCCCGAGGCCCAGGGGCGTGCCCTGTTCCGCCTCGACACCGCCGAGCCGGGCAACGGCAACGGCGGCCACGAAGGGCGGGCCTATGGCACCGAACTCTCCGCCGACGACAAGCTCGCCCTCGTCGAATACCTGAAGACCTTCTGACCGGGAGCCCGCCATGTCCTTCCCCCTCTCTCCCCAGCGCCGCATCTGGCTGCGCGCCGCCCTCGCCGCCCTGGTCCTGTTGCTGGTGGCGGGCGCCTACCTGGGCTGGAGCCGCGGCTTCCGCGAGGAGCCCCAGCCGGCCTGGGTTTTCGAGTCGGGGGAGAGCCGCTTCCGCTACGGCTCCATCGGCGCCGAACACGATGCCGGCATCCCCTACTGGATCTTCTACGTGTTGCCCCGGGTCTTTCCCGAGAAATTCCGCCAGGACGGGCAGCAGGTGGCCGGAGGCTACGCCGCCCTGGGCGTGGCCTGGGAGCAGGGGCAGGAGCTGCCCGCCGGCTTCACCAAGAAGACCATCGGTTTTCCCCGGGTCGGCAACAACTGCGCCGCCTGCCACACCGCCAGCTACCGGCGCAGCGCCGATTCGAACCCGGTCTTTGTCAGCGGCGGGCCGGGGCACACGGTCAACATCGAAAACTTCTTCCGCCTGCTCATCGAGTGCGCCCGTGACCCGCGTTTCAACGCCGACATCCTGATGGCCGAGATCAACCGGGTGACGCACCTGGACGTGATCGACCAGCTGCTCTACCGCTACGTGATCATCCCGGTGACCCGCAAGCGCCTGCTCGAGCGGGAGGCCCAGTTTGCCTGGATCTTCCGCCCGGACTTTCCGGAATGGGGGCGTGGGCGGGACGACGGCATGAACCTGACCCGCTATTTCATGCTCAAGGCGCCCATGGACGACCGCTTCGGCCCTGCCGACATCCCCGCGGTGTGGAACCTGGCCAAGTACAAGGCCGAGGCCGGGCAGCACCCCAACTACGCCGGTGACACCCACGACGTGCATTCCGTGATCATCGATTCGGCGCTGGGCGTGCTCGGTGCGCCGCCCGCCGACAAGGCCGATTTCCTGGCGCAGGTGAAGTGGTTGCAGGACTACCTCAGTGCCCTCGCTCCGCCGGTCTATCCCTTCCCGGTGGACGCGGCGCGGGCGGCGGCGGGCAAGGTGGTGTTCGACGCCCAGTGCGCCGCTTGCCACGCCAGTCCGCGCACCGGCACGCGCATTCCCCTGGCCGAAGTCGGCACCGACCCGGGGCGCCTGGATACCTGGGACAAGGCCTCCGCCATCGAGGCCAACCGGGTGGTGGCCGCCATGGGCATCACCCGCAAGGGCCTGGTGGAGGAAGACCTGCCCGGCTACAAGATCCCCTTCCTTGACGGCATCTGGCTGCGCGCCCCCTATCTTCACAACGGCGCCGTGCCCACCCTGCGCGATCTGCTCGAACCGGTGGAACGCCGCCCGCGGGTGTTCTGGCGCGGCTATGACGTGTACGACCCGACGAAGGTGGGTTTCGTCACCGAGGGCGACGAGGCGAAGCGGGTCGGCACGCGCATGGACGTGGCCGAGAAAGGGAGTGGCAACCAGGGCCATGAGTTCGGCACCGGCCTCCCGGCGGCGGACAAGGACGCACTCGTGGAGTATCTGAAGACGCTGTGAGGGTGATCGCGGCGGGAAAACCGTCGGAGGGGCTGGCACCGGGGCGCCATAGGCCCTAACATGGTGCGCCCCGTCCGCCGCATGGCGAGCCGGCCTACAACAACATCACTGATCCCCAGGAGTCCTTTCATGTCCAGTACCGTTACCCTTGGCGGCAACCCCGTGCAAGTCGAAGGCAATCTCCCCGCCAAGGGCCAGACCGCCCCGGCCTTCTCCCTCGTCGCCAAGGACCTCGCCGACACCCCGCTGGCCAGCTTTGCCGGCAAGCGCAAGGTGCTCAACATCTTCCCGAGCGTCGACACCCCCACCTGCGCCACCTCGGTGCGCAAGTTCAACCAGGCCGCCTCTGACGTGGCCAACACCGTGGTGTTGTGCATCTCCGCCGATCTGCCCTTCGCCCAGAGCCGTTTCTGCGGCGCCGAAGGCCTGAACAACGTGGTCACCCTGTCCACCCTGCGGGGCGGCGCCTTTGCCCAGGACTACGGTGTGGCCCTGGCCAGCGGCCCCCTGGCCGGCCTGACCGCGCGTGCCGTGGTGGTGCTGGACGAGAACGATAAGGTTGTGCACAGCGAGCTGGTGGGCGAGATCAAGAACGAGCCCGACTATGCCGCCGCCCTGGCTGCACTGGCCTGATCGGGTGTGAATCAATCGACTGCGCGGCCCGCTTTCACCCCTGCGATACTCACCGTACCTATATGCGGTTGCGCTTCCCGGGGCGAACTTGAACCGCTCGCTACGGTTTCATAACACCCTCCGAGCCGTCGCGCAGTCAAGTAAAACGGGAGCCCGTGGGCTCCCGTTTTTCATGGGGTGAGGCTGGGTGGTGTCGAAGATCAGTTGATCTTGGCAGCCTTGGCCAGTTCCTGGATGTGCTGGTCCACACCCTGGGCCTGTAGACGCTGGATGATCTGGGGCTTGGTCTCTTCGAAGCTCGGGGCCTTAAGGTCGCGGACTTCGTCGAGCTGGATGATGTGATAGCCGAACTGGGTCTGCACCGGGTTCTGGGTGTAGGTGCCCGGGGTGAGGGTGGCGAGGGCCTTGCCGAAGGGCTCGACGAAGCCGCCCGGCACCGCCCAACCCAGCTCGCCGCCCTTGTCCTTGGAGCCCGGGTCGAGGGACAGGGTGGCCAGCTTCTCCATCTTCTCGCCCATCTTCAGGCGTTCGATGATGTCGAGGGCTTCCTTTTCGTCCTTCACCAGGATGTGGCGGGACTTGTATTCCTTGCCGCCGGCCTGGGCCACGATGCGGTCGTATTCGGCCTTGGCGGCGGCGTCGCTGATCGGGTGGCTCTGGACGTACTCGGCCACGTAGGTGCTGGCCATGATCTGCTGGCGGGCCATGTCCAGTTGCAGGGAAACCTCGGGCTTGCGGTCCAGGTTCTTCTTCTTGGCGGCCTGGTTGAGCAGCTCGGCCTGGATCAGGCGGCCACGCAGGTCGGCAGCCAGCTGCGGGCTGTCCTGGGCACCCTGGGCCTTGGCCCGGGCCGCGAGCAGATCATACGCAGCCTGGGGGATCACGACGCCATTGACCGTTGCCACAGGCTTGCCCTGCGGGGAGGACTTGACCGGCTCTGCCGCAAAGGCAGAGGCCTGGGACAGCAGGCCGGCAATCAGGGCGACGCGAAGCAGGGAGGGCGAAGACTTCATGGTATTTCCTTGGTGTGGAGTAGCGGGGCCCCATGACCTCTCGGGGGCTGCGGGCCGCGGTGGTATGAAAAACGGATGACAGCGAGTGTGTCGCGCCCGGCAGTATTCCGAAGGCGAGGGGGTTCCGTCAACGCGCTTCGGAAGGTGGGCCCTTGCTGGCGTCGGCGCGGGCCAGCAGCAGGGCCCTTTCCCGGGCGTTGCGGGTGAGTCCGGCGGCGCGCAGGAACTCGGCGCGGGCTTCGTCGTGGCGCCCAAGGCGGGCCAGCAGATCGCCGCGCACGGCGGGTAAAAGGGGGTAACCGTCGAGGCCGCCGCCGGCACGCACATGGTCGGCAATCTCCAGCCCGGCGGCGGCACCAAAGGCCATGCCGACGGCGACCGCCTGGTTGAGCCGGACCACCGGCGAGGGGGCGATGTGGGCCAGGATGTCGTACAGGGCGGCGATGCGTGACCAGTCGGTGTCGGCTGCCCGGGCGGCGCGGGCGTGGCAGGCGGCAATGGCGGCCTGCACTGCGTAGGGGCCAAGGGGGCCGGGCAGGGCTTCGGCCCGGGCCAGGGCGTCAAGGCCGCGGCGGATCAGCAGGGGGTCCCAGCGGCTGCGGTCCTGGTCCATCAGCAGGATAGGCTCGCCGCTGGCCGACAGGCGGGCGGCAAAGCGCGAGGCCTGGATCTCCATCAGGGCCAGGAGGCCCAGCACTTCCCCCTGATCCGGCAACAGGCTGGCCAGCACCCGGCCCAGGCGCTGGGCCTCCTCGGCCAGGGCCGGGCGCATCCAGTCCTCGCCCGAGGTGGCGGCGTAGCCTTCGTTGAAGATCAGGTAGATCACCTCCAGTACCGAATCCAGCCGCGCCACGAGCTCCGCGCCGCGGGGCACTTCGCAGGGCACCCGGGCGGCGGCGAGGCTGCGCTTGGCCCGCACGATGCGCTGGGCGATGGTGGCCTCCGGCTTGAGGTAGGCCCGGGCGATCTCGGCGGTGGACAGGCCGCCCATCACCTTGAGGGTCAGGGCGCAGCGGGCCTCCGGGGGCAGCACCGGGTGGCAGGCGGTGAAGATGAGGCGCAGCACGTCGTCGCCCACCGGGTCGTCGAGGGCGGCGTCCACCCGTTCGGCGGCTTCCTCGGCGGCGGTCTGGTGGTGAAAGTCCATGTCGTGGCCGATGGCCCCCTCCTTGCCGGCCGCCATGGCGGCGTGGCGCAGGTGGTCCAGGGCGCGATGGCTGGCGGCGGTCATCAGCCAGGCGGCGGGGTTGGCCGGCATGCCGTCCACCGGCCAGCGCTCCAGGGCGGTGAGGAGCACATCCTGGGCGATGTCCTCGGCCAGGCCCACGTCCCGCACGATGCGCGTGACCCGCCCGATGACCCGGGCTGCCTCCAGGTGCCACAGGGCGGCCAGGCTGCGGGCGGGGTCGGCGGGCACGGTCACGCGGCCTCCCTGCAGCCCGGCCGGCTCGGGTTCAGCATTCCACCAGGACGCGGAAGCCTCCGTAGGCCATGCGCTTGCAATCAAAGGGCAGTGCGGCATCCGCGGACTGCATCGGCAGCATGCGCGGGTCGGCCATCACCGCGGCATTGATGCGGTCGCGGGCTTCGCGGGAGGGGTAGACGATCCAGGCGAACACCACGGTCTCGCCGGGCGCGGTGGCTGCGGCGTGGTTGAAGCTCACCATGCCCGGGATGCCCAGGTCGTCGCCGATGCATTCACAGTAGGCCAGGGCGCCGTGGTCCTTCCAGACCTGGCCGGCGAGGCTGGCGATGGCCTTGTAGTCGTCGATGCGATCGGTGGCGACGGGGATCAGGAAGCCATCCACATAGGTGTCCATTGCAGTTCTCCTTGGCAGGGTCAGAGGACGTGACAGGGGGCGCACTCGCGGACTTCCACGGTGCCCCAGGCGACGGCGGGGCAGCGCCGGGCGATGGCGAGGGCCTCCTCGCGGGTGGTGATGTCGAGCAGGAAGAAGCCGCCCACCATCTCCCGAGCCTCGGTGAAGGGGCCGTCGAGGAGCTGGGGCTTGCCACCAGGGGCGCTGATGCGCACGGCGTGGTCGTCGGTGCGCAGGGATTCGGCGGCCCGCAGGATGCCATCGGCCTGCAGGCTGGCAGCGAAGGCCATCATGTCGTCGTACTGGCGATGGGCTTCGTCTTCGTTACGGGCGGCGCGGGCTCCGCGGGTTTCCTGGATGAGCAGCAGGTAGGTCATGGTGGTGTCCTCTCAGGCGGCGCCGGTGCAGCCCTGGGCGGAAGCGGCGACGATTTCTTCCGCGCTCATGTCGCGGAGGTGGGAGGCGAGGGACCAGGCGTGGCCGAAGGGGTCTTCGATGCGGCCGTAGCGGTCGCCCCAGAACATGTCGGCGGGGGGCAGGGTCACCCGGGCGCCGGCCTCGGCCGCGCGGGCAATGGCCGCATCCACGTCGGCCACGTAAAGATGCAGGATGACCGGCGTGCCTTTGAGGCTTTGCGGGCTGTGGCAGTCCATCTCGGGAAACTCGTCCACCAACATCAGCGGAGAGTCGCCGATGCGCACCATGGCGTGCATCAGACGGCCGTCCGGGCTGGGCAGGCGGGCCAGCTCCACGGCGCCGAAGGCGCGCACGTAGAAGTCGATGGCGGCGTTGGCGTCGCGGCAGACGATGTGGGGTGTGAGGGTGGGCATGTTGGCGGGGATGGGGCTGACGGCGGAGGCGCTCATGGATTTCTCCTTGTATCGGGGGTGGTTTCAGGCCTGGCGGCCGGGGTGTGGATCGGCGGGGCCCAGCACCGGGTGCACTTCGATCTGCGCGGGCCGGCTGGCGCCGTGGGGTGTGGGGAAGCGACGTGCCCACTCGAGGGCTTCATCGCCGCTGCGGGCCTGGATCAGGGTGTAGCCGCTGATGCGCTGCCCGGGCCCGTCGAAGCCGCCGACTTCCACCCGGGGGCCTGCCTCGCCGTAGCGGATGCACCAGCCGTCGGCGTCGGGAGCCAGACTGGCGGCATCCAGCAGGGCGCCATCCTGCGCGAGGGCAGCATGGAATTCGGCCATCGCTGCCATCAGGTCGAGGTCGGGCGGGGTGCCAGCCTCCGGCTCGGCGCAGGCCTTCACGATGATCAGGAAGCGCATGGGGGCTCCTCCGGTTGCGGCTGGCGTGGTACGCCGGCTCCTGTGCTGTCGACGAAGGGCGCGGGCAGGAATCGACAGCGGTCGCAAGATTTTTCTCAGGCCGCCCGGCGGAAGGTGAGGTTGACGCGGCAATTGCCGGTGGCCGGGTGGCTGCCCTCGGCAAGGGGTGCGATGCCGTGGAAATGCAGGCGAGCCGGGCCGCCCCAGACCACCACGTCGCCATGCACGAGGGGCCGGCGCAGGGGCCGCCCGCCCCGGGTCGGGCCGCCGAACAGGAAGAGGGCGGGCAGGCCCAGGGAGACCGATACGATGGGCTGGCTCAGGTCGGCCTCGTCCCTGTCCTGGTGCAGGCCCATGCGGCAGCCGGGCAGGTAGCGGTTGATCAGGCAGGCATCGGGGGCGAAGTCCGCAAAGCCCGCCTCGGCGGCTGCGTGGCGGGCCAGGTCGGCAAGAAGGGCGGGCATGGGCGGCCAGGGCTGGCCCGTCTGCGGGTCGACAGGGCTGTAGCGATAGCCGCGCCGATCACTGATCCAGCCCCGCTCGCCGCAGCTGCTCATGGCCACCGACATGGTCTGCCCGCCGGGTGTCTGCATCTGGCGGAAGGGCGCGCAGGCGGTGACGTCGGCCACGGCGGCCAGCAGCGCCGGGGCGTCGCCCTGGGCAAAGGCGCGCAGCAGCACGGCGCCGGGCGCGAGGGCTTCACGGGCGGCGAGGGTGTCGGGGAAGAGGTCGGCCGTCATGGGTCTGCAAGGGAAAATGAGGAGCGTGATTGGCACTTGTGGCGTCGAACGCATTCGACTCCACAGGGCAGGCCTGCCCGTAATGGCTTTTCCCAATCGGGATCAGCGAAAGAGGCAATTGGACGCGCGGCCCGCTGGTGTCGAGAATGAATCCATCAGATGCATTTTCGCAAGGAGAAGATCATGACCACGCTTCAATTGGCACGCCACGAAGTTGAAGCCCGGGCCAAAGGCCAGGCCCAGGCCCATCCGCTCCGCTTTGCGGTCGGGGTGACCATCACGGTGGCCGGAGCGGCCCTCTTTCTCGCCCAGGTGGCCTGGCTTCTTGCCACGGCAATCTGATCCGACCCCGGGAGGACGCATGCAGAATAACAACGCGACAGGCACCGGGCTGGCCCTTGATGGGGCCGCCGCCGTCACCGGCCAGGCCTGGCGAGACGCCTGGCGCCAGCAGGTACGCCAGCACCCGTGGATGACGGCTGGGCTGGCCCTGTCCATGGCAGCGGTGACCCTGATGCTGATTTCCGGTATCGCCGATGGCCTGACGGGGGGCGGTGAGCCGCTGCGTCTGGCAACGCTCGGCGGCCTGGCCGGTTTTGCCGCGACGGCCTTGGGGGCGCTGGCGGGCATCGCCTTGGGGCGCATCTCGGCCCGCATGGAGGACAGCCTGCTCGGCTTCGCCGCCGGCATGATGCTGGCGGCCAGTTCGTTTTCACTGATCCTGCCCGGCCTCGCCGCGGCCAAGGAGATGACCGGCAACGGGGCTGCCGGGGCCCTCATCGTGGTGGCCGGGCTGGCCCTTGGTGTGCTGCTGATGCTCGGCCTCGACCGTTTCACGCCCCATGAACATGACAGCACCGGCCCCTGCGGCCCGGGCTGCGAGCGCATTGGTCGAGTCGGTTTGTTCGTGCTCGCCATCACCCTGCACAACCTGCCCGAGGGCATGGCCATCGGGGTGAGCTTTGCCCGTGGCGAGCTGGACGTGGGCCTGCCCCTGACCAGTGCCATCGCCCTGCAGGACATCCCCGAGGGCCTGGCCGTAGTGATGGCGCTGCGGGCCGCCGGCGTGGGGGCCTGGCGTGCGGTGCTGATGGCGGGCGCGTCCGGCCTGATGGAGCCCCTCGGCGCGCTGTTCGGGGTTGGCATTGCCGGTGGCCTGGCGGTGGCCTATCCCATCGGTCTGGGCCTTGCGGCCGGGGCGATGATCTTCGTGGTGTCCCACGAGGTGATCCCCGAAACCCATCGCAACGGCCACCAGACACCGGCGACCCTGGGCCTGATGGCCGGCTTTGCGGTGATGATGTTCCTGGACACGGCGTTGGGATAGTCAGGGGCAATCCCCATCAGCGAAATTGGCAATTGGACCATCGGCGGTGGCGCTCCGATACTGGAGTCAGCCCCGCCGAATTTCCTTCCGGGCGGTGGCCTCAATCCAGGGAGACAGCCATGAAATCCACCTACCCAGCCGCAGGCCCGATGATGGACATCGGGATCACCGCCACCGACCGGGCCGAGATCGCCGCAGGTTTGTCGCGCCTCCTGGCCGACAGCTTCACCCTCTACATGCTGACCCACAACTTCCACTGGAATGTGAAGGGGCCCATGTTCAACAGCCTGCACCAGATGTTCATGGTGCAATACACAGAACAGTGGAACGCCCTCGACGTGATCGCCGAGCGCATCCGCGCCCTGGGTCATCCGGCCCCTGGCACCTTCGCCGAATTTGCCCGCCTCGCCTCCATCGAGGCGCCGGAAGGCGTGCCCGCGGCGAAAGACATGATCCGCCTGCTGGTGGCGGCCCAGGAAGCCACCGCACGCACCGCCCGGGGGCTCTTCCCGCTGGTGGACAAGGCCAGTGACCAGCCCACCGCCGATCTCCTCACCCAGCGCCTGGAGGTGCACGAGAAGACCGCCTGGATGCTGCGCAGCCTGCTGGAGGAGTGAGCCCAGGCACGCGCTGGCGCCGGCGGGCGGGGGAGCGCCCGTCGGGGTCAGTCTGCCGCGGCTTCCCAGCGCAGGGGGAGAGCGGCGGGGTGGTGCCTGACTCCGGTCACCCGCAGCAGCAGGCGCCGGGGTGGGCCGGGCAGGATCTCGGCGGTCGCGTTCATGTGCAGCAGGCTGCCCCGGGTGAAATCGGGGAAGAGCAGGCCGGCCCTTGGGTTGAGCAGCAGGTTGCCCAGGGTGTTGAAGTAGTTGTTGCCGGCAAAGTCGTCGATGCCCAGGGTGTCGCCATCAACCGTGATGAAGCCCGGCGGGCCACCCCGGTGGGAGACATCCACACCGTGGGCCGGATCCGGGTCGTCCGAGGGATGGGCGGTGGCGATGAAGAAGGTGTCGGCGGCGCGGATCCAGGCCCGATCAGCTTCGCTCAGGCCGGCCCTTTCCTCGGCTGGCGCACCGGCGCGCCAGTCCGGGTCGAACAGCGCGCGGCGCGGCTGGATGTACTTGGGGCAGTTGCCAAAGCTCTGTGCCACGCCCAGGCTCAGCCCGTCGGCGCTGCGCGCCAGCACCCGGCCGTTGGCCCGGTTGCGCCGCCGGGTGTGGGCCTCGATGCCGAGCAGACCGAAGCGTGCGCCGGGGAGCAGCAAGGCATCAAGGGGATCGTCCGGCGCCGGCCGTCCGGCGATCTGCAAGTGGCGGCCATCCGGCGCCGAGACAAAGCCCGGCGAGCCGGTCAGCATGCCGACGTGGGGCTGGCCGACCGGATCGGTGGTCGCCATCACCAGGAAGGGCAGGCTGGCGAAGAAGGCCCGGTGCTGCTCCGGCATCTCCTCGCGGATCACCCGCGGCCCCACCTCGGCGAGCCGCTCCCGGCTGCCGGCGGCGGACTGGAGGGCTGTCTCTCCGGCATGGAAGACGCTGTTCATGGTATTCAGGCGCGCAGCCCGGCGGCCGTCACTGGCATGGGAAAGAAGCCGGGCAGCGCTTCGACCCTGGCCAGCCAGGCGCGGATGGCGGGGTAGGCGTCCAGGGACACATTGCCCTCGGGCGCGTGGGCGATGTAGGTGTAGTTAGCCACATCGGCAATGGTCGGCATGTCGCCGGCCACCAGCCAGGGACGCTCGGCCAGCTCCTGCTCCATGACGGCAAACAGGGCGTGGGCGCGGGCGATCACCTCCTCGGCATTGAACTGCATCTTGAACACCGTGAGCAGGCGCGCTGCACAGGGGCCATAGGCGACCAGACCGGCTGCCACCGTCAGCCAGCGCTGTACCTGGGCCTCAATGGCCGGGTCGGTGGGCAGCCAGTGGGGGGCGCCGTACTGGCGTGCCAGGTAGACCAGGATGGCGTTGGAGTCGGCCACCGTCACGTCGCCGTCGCGGATCACCGGCACCTGGCCGAAGCGGTTCATGGCCAGATAGGCAGGGGTCTTTTGCTGACCACCCAGGAGGTCCACGTCCACCGCCTCCACCGGCAGGCCGAGCAGGGACAGGAAGAGTTCGGCCCGGTGGCTGTGGCCGGACAGGGTGAAACGGAAGAGCTGGATGGCTTGGGCGGGATGCTTCATGGCAGACCTTTCGTAGGTACGGGCGAGGGGAGAGGAGAGGCTGAATGGCAGTGTGGTTTAATCCGTAATCCGGATAAATGCCTGGATATGGATTTAACTATTCCGTTTGGTGGAGTAATGCTCATGGACAAGCTGAAGGCGATGGCGACCTTCGTGCAGATTGCAGAAGCGGGCAGCCTGAGCGCAGCGGCCCGCGCCAGCGGGGCTTCCCTGCCGGCGGTGGTGCGTACCCTGGCGGCCCTGGAGGCAGAGCTGGGGGTGCGTCTTTTCAACCGCACCACCCGCCGCATCGCCCTGACCGGCGAGGGGCGTCACTATCTGGAAAGCTGCCGCAATCTGCTGGCGGCGCTGGGCGAGGCGGAGTCGGCCCTGCGCGACGAGGCGGGTGACCCCTCGGGCCTGCTCACGGTGACGGCGCCGGTGCTGTTCGGGCAGATGTACGTGGCACCCGCGGTGACCGCCTTCGTGCAGCGCCATGCCGGCATGCGCTGTCGCCTGCTGCTCCTCGATCGGGTCACCAATCTGCTGGAGGAGGGCATCGACGTGGGGGTGCGCATCGGCCACCTGGAAGATTCGACACTGATTGCCCATCCCGTCGGCAGAGTGCGGCGCATGGTGGTGGCCAGCCCGGACTACCTGGCCCGCCAGGGCATCCCCGCCCACCCGCGGGATCTGCTGCAGGCCAACTGCGTCGGCTTCTCGGCCGGGGGCGGGCCCTGGTGGCGCTTCGAGGAGAAGGGGCGCAGCTTCACCGTGCCGGTCACCGGCAACCTGGAGTTCAACCACGTGGCGCCGGCCGTGGACGCCTGCCTGGCCGGCCTGGGCTTTGGCATGTTCATCTCCTACCAGGTCGCGCCCCATCTGGCGACCGGGCGCCTGTGTGCGGTGCTGGAGGCCTTCGAAACCCCACCCCGGCCGATCAGCGTGGTCTACCCCCACGCCCGCCTGCAGCCGGCGCGGGTGCGGGTCTTCGTGGCATGGGTGCGGGAGGCGCTGGAGGCTGCGCTGGCAGGCCGGCATGACGAGACCGCCGCCGAGGGTTCGCCCTGCCCCAGCAGGTGAATGGGTTCCGGCATGAAACGGTGCACATGACCAGAGGGTAGAATCGGCGTCTCCCCCATCAGGGGCTGGCTCTCTGCCCAGCCCCGCGCATACCGTCATGATGCTGCTTCCAAGAAATCCTCTGTTCTGCATGTTTGTGGCCCTGCTCGTGAATGCCATGGTCAGCCCGGTTGCCGCCTTGTCACCTCCGGAGGTCTTCGCCAACGTGGCCCCGGCGCTGGTGGTGCTGGAGGTGCTTGACGGCGAGGGCCGGCGGGTGGGCAGCTATTCGGCTACCCGGCTGGCGGCCGGCCGTTTCGTGACCGCGTGCGAGGTGCTCGACGGGGCGGCCAGCCTGCAGCTCGGTGCCGGGCCGCAGCCCCTGCCGGCGCGCGTGGTGGCCCGGGATCGGGAGCGCAACCTGTGTCTGCTCGCAGCGGATGGGGATGGGGGGCCGACCCTGCCCAGGGCGCGCCCTTCCGCACCGGGAGGACGGGTGTTCGCGGTGTCCAATGCCCTGGGTCTGGGGCTTGGCATTTCGGAGGGCGTGGTGTCCGGGGTGCGGCGATTCTCGGTAGGTGATTATGTCCAGTTCACCGCGCCCATCTCTCCGGGCTCCGAGGGCGGGGCCCTGGTGGACGAGGCCGGCGCATTGGTGGGCATCATTGATTACCGTCGCCGCGATGGGCAGAACGTCAATTTTGCCTCCCTGGCCGCATGGGTGGACGAGATCGAGGCGCGGGCCGCCCGCAGCGTCGAGCAGTTGCAGCGCTATGACGCGGCCACGGCGCTGCTCAAGGCCGAGCGCTGGAGCGAATTGCAGACGCTGAGCGCCGATTGGGCCCGACGCGAGCCGGACAGCGCCGATGCCTGGCGCTTCGCCATGGGCGCCGCGCGCGGTCTGAAGCAGGGGCCGCAGGAGCTTGATGCCTGGCGCGCCCTGTGGCGCATCAGCCCCGACCGTCCGGACGTGGGTTATGGCTATGGCCAGGCCCTGGCGGCAGCCGGGCTGCGCAGCGAGGCCCTGACCCATGCGCAGGCCCTCGTGGGCGCCCACCGGGAGTACGCGCCGGCGCGGCTTCTCGTTGCCCAGCTACGTCAGGCGGCTGGCCAGCACAGGGAGGCGGAGGCCTCCTACCGCGAGGCCCTTGATCTTGATCCCTGGCAGATGCCTGCCTACTGGGGCCTTGCCGATCTGGCCCGCCTGCGCGGCGATCATGCCACTTCGATTTCTCTCTATACCCGCCTGGCCAGTCTCTACCCGGAAGCGCCCGGGCCCCGCTACGCCCTGGTCCAGGTCTATCTCGCCGCGAACAAGCCGGCGCGGGCCTATGGCGTACTCGACCGCCTCCCGGGCAGCGACAGGGACGCAGCGGTCACGTGGTTCTTGCGCGGTGTCGTCGAGATGCGTCTGGGCCGACCCGAGGCGGCGATCGGTGCTTTTCGCGAAAGCTTGGCCCGCAAGCTCCAGGGGCCCGAGCGGGCCTGGGTGAGCGTGGGCCTGACCTACTACGAGATGAAGCGTTTTCCGGAGGCCATCGCAGCTTTTGAAGCGGCCCGCATCGCAAACCCCGGGGACGGGGACTCGGAGTACCAGCTGGGTGTGATGCTGAAGGACGGCGGTCGCCCCGAGGAGGCCCTCGCGGGTTTCCAGGCCCTTGCCGCGCGGGCACCCGACGAGGCCCGCAACTGGCGCCAGGTGGGTTTCACCCTGTCAATGCTGAATCGGCAGGCGGAGGCCGTGCCCGCTCTGGAGCGCTCCCTGCAGATCGATCCGGCACAGGCCAAGGTGTGGGCGGTACTGATCGAGGCCCAGCGCCTCCTTGGCCGGCGGGTGGCGGCCCTGGATGCCTACGAGAAGCTCCGTGCCCTGGACGGCAAGGCCGCCGAGGAGGCCTGGCGAGCCAATTTTGCGGCCCTGGAAGAGAAGGGGGCCGCGCGATGAAGCCGATGGCATGGGTGCTCGCGGGGGCGCTTGGGGCCGCCAGTGGTTTGGCGGCGGCCGAGGCCGATGACGCGAAGCGGGTGTTCTCGCTGGCGTCGCCCTCGGTGGTGACGGTGCGCACGGAGGATGACAAGGGTGTCGCGGAGGGTCAGGGAAGTGGCGTGGTGGTGGCGCCGCAGCGGGTCGTCACCAACTGCCACGTGATCGAGAACGCCCCGGTGATCCGGGTGTTCGTGGGCGACAAGGGGCGGCCGGCCATCTGGCTGCGCCGGAACGCCATCCAGGACCTTTGTCTGCTACAGGTGGACGGCCTGGCTGCCGCGCCGGCCAGACTGCGCGAGGGGGCGGTGCCCCGGGTGGGCGAGCCCGTCTTTGCGGTGGGCAACCCCCTGGGCTTCGGCCTGGCCGTGAGTGCGGGCCTGGTGGCCGTGGGCGAGCAGGCGCAGCCCTACCCCTATCTGGTCAGCACCGCGCCCCAGTCTCCCGGCTCCAGCGGGGGCGGCCTGTTCGACCGGGAGGGGCGCCTGGTGGGGGTCACCCGGGCCATCCTGGGCACGGGGCAGAATCTCAACATGGCCATGTCTGCAGCGGGCGTGGCGGCGCTCCTGGGGGGAGGAGATGCACCGCCCGCTCCGGTGGTGGTTCCGGCTCCGGAAAAGCCCTGGCTTCCCGAAGCCGAGCCCTTGATCCGGAGTGAAGACTGGGGGGCGCTCGAGACCCACGCCCGGGCGTGGATCGTCGCTCAGCCGGGGTCGGCGCCTGCGCACGCCACCCTCGGCCAGGCTTTGTTGCGGCAACAACGTTTGCCAGAGGCCGAGGTCGCACTCCGCCGGGCCCTGGAGATCGACCCCTTCTTCTTCTGGGCATGGGCCCACCTCGCCCTTGTGCAGTATTCCCGGGGCGAGCCCGAGGCGGCCGAGGTCAGCCTCGCAAAGGCAGATGCCATCCACCCCATGAATGCCGAGACGGCGGTGCGTCGTGCCGAGTGGCTTCGCGGGCAGCAACGTCTGGAGGAAGCCCTTGTCCACGCGAAGGAGGCCGTCCGGCGCGCGCCGGGTCGGGCTCCGGCATGGCGTCTGCTCGGCCAGATCGAGGACGAGCTGGGACGCCACCAGGACGCGGCGCGAGCATTGGCCGCCGCGGCGCGCCTGGGGGATGTGGATGCTGTCGCCCGCGGCCGACTTGCCGAGCTCTACGCCCAGTCGGGCAAGGTGGATGAGGCGAGCCGCCTCTCTGCGGCGGCGGAAGGTGGCCGGCGGGAGCAGGGCCGCACCCAGCTTGTCCTTGGCCTGGGCGAACTGAAACGTGGTCGTCTGGGGCCGGCGGAGGAGGCCATGCGCAAGGCGACGGCCCTTGCACCCGATCTCGCCGACGCCTGGTCGGGGCTGGCCGCCGTTTTGATGCGCCTCGGGCGCCCCCTGGAGGCCGAGGAGGCGGGCGAAAAGGCGGTTGCCCTGGCGCCGGCCAATGCCGAAACGCGGGCCAACAGGGCGGGCATCCGGCTGGAGCTGAACAAGCTGCCCGCCGCCATCGAGGATGCGCATCGGGCGGTCGAGCTCGATCCGAAATCCCTCCATGGTTGGCGGATGCTGAGTCTGGCCTACCTGAAGGCGGGCAAGCCGCGGGAGGCGGCGATGGCTTACCAGAAGCTCGACGGGTTGGTGAGCATGACTCCCGACGAACTGGTGTCGTGGGCCGAAGCCATGATTGGCACGGGCAATCCGGATCAGGCCCTGGTCATCCTGCGCAGGGCCGAGGCGGCTGATCCGAAGCTGCTGCGCATGTGCCTCACCACCGCCAAGGCCCTGGGGGCCAAGGGGGACCCGGCCGGTGCCCTGGCCTACGAGGAGCGGGCGCTGCTGATTGATCCGGTGAACGTGCATGCCTGGAGTGGCAAGGGCTACGCCCTGATGAAGCTGGGGCGCCTGGCCGAAGCCATCGAGCCCCTGGAAACGGCGGTACGCCTTGATCCGAACATGGCCAATGCCTGGATCAACCTGGGCGAGGCGCAGTTGCGTAGCCGCAACCTGGGGCGGGCCATCCAGTCCCTGGAGAAGGCCCTGACCCTAAGCCCGACGGCACAGGATGCCCGCTACTATCTGGCCCAGGCCTACCTGGGCGCGCGCCTGCCCCGGAAGGCCCGCGAAAACGCCCAGACCCTGCTGGAAAAACAGCCCGGTGCGGCGCCGGTGATGACGCTGGTGGTTCTCAGCCATCTGATGGAGAACAACATCCCGGCCGCGGCAGAGGCCTACCTTCAGCTATTTGCGCGCGCCCCCGAGTCGGCCCGCAAGCTCCGCGGGCAGGCCGTCAGCAGTGGTGTCGCCGCGGCCCGCGACTGGCCGGAGTAAGGTCGCGGCGCGCTTTTTCAGCGCTCCCGCTGCCAGAGCATGCCGTGGGTGACGATGAACTGGTACTTGCGGGCGTGCTCGCGGATCACCAGGGGCACTTCCTCCTCCCGGCGCAGCACGAAGCCCTCTTCACGCAGGTAGGCCTTGAGGGCGTCGGCGCTCTTCACCGGCTGGCCGTCCTGTTCGTAGCCGCCGAGCCAGGCTTCCCTGGGCGTGAATTGCTCCAGCCATGAATAGGGCGAGAACAAGGCCACCAGCCCGCCTACCTTGACCAGGCCCCGGTGGCCGCCGAGGCGACCGAGCAGGGACTTGGGGCTGGGCAGGCGGCACAGGAGGTTGGCCAGCAGGACGGCATCCATGTCCACCAGCTCGGCGGGCAGGGAACAGGCGTCGGCCTGGCGGAAGCTAACCCGGTTGCGGTCGATGGCCGGGTCGATGCGGGCCGTCAGGGTCTGGCCGAGGTCGCCCTCGTCGCGGCGGAACCAGGGGCGGCTGCCGTCCTTCTTCAGGGCATTGGCGGCGTCGATGAAGGCGCGGGACAGATCCATCCCGAGCACCTCGTTGAAGCCCCGGGCCAGTTCGAAGCTGGCGCCACCGACGGCGCAGCCGATGTCCAGGGCGCGGGCGGTGCCGCTGGCGTACTGGCGCGCGCCATCGATCAGCCAGTCGGCGCAGCGCTGGGGAAAGGCGGTGGCGCGCTGGGGGCCGCCGGGCCACGGCATCTGGGTCTGGGGTTCGCCGTGGTGGAGGAGCATGTAGTCGTCCACCATGCGCGCGTCTTCGTACACCTGTCGGCCGGAGTCGGCCATGGCGAGCTTGATGATGCCGCCATCGTGGGCGGCCTGGACCACACGGAAGCCCGCATGCTGGAAGAAGTGGGGGCGGAAGTGGAAGCGCGCCCACACGCTGGCCTCGTCACCGCAGGAGATCCACGAACCGCCCAGGATCATCTGGTGCTGGCCGTCGTAGCAGGGGGTGGAGAAGTCATCGTAGTAGGGATGGACCTTACTGCCCGGCAGGGGGTTGAAGTCGTCCCCGTGCCACTGCCAGACGTTGCCGAACACGTCGCGGGCGCCGCTGGCGGCGGGCTGGCCGGCATCCACTGGCCACGGGGAGCCGTGGGCGAGCTGGCTGTTCCAGCCGAGGGTCTGGCCCAGGCGGATGCCGTCGTGGTGGGCGGCGGGGTCGGTGCCGGCCCACGAGGCCTCACGCAGGGCGTGATGTTCGGCCTCGGTGGGCAGCCGACAGGGAATGCCGTCCCGGGCGCTGCGCCAGGCGCAGAAGGCGGCGGCCTCGTGGGCGTTCACCTCGGCCGGCCAGCTCCACGGCATCGGGATGGTCTCGAAGAGCGTGCGCAGGCGGTACTGGTGCAGGCCGGCGGGGCCGTCGGGCACCCAGAAGCACGGCCATTTGCTGTTGCGGAAGCCGCGCCATTCCCAGCCCGCCTCGGACCACCACTGGGAGTCGAGGTAGCCGCCGCTCTGGATGAACTCGAGGAAGGCGCCGTTGCTGACGAGCTGGCTGTCCACCCGGAAGGCCTGCACCGCCACCGTCCGCTCGCCGTATTCGTTGTCCCAGCCGAAGCTCGGCCAGTCGCGGGGCTTACCGATCTTCGCCTGGGTGGCGGGCAGATCGATGAAGCGCGGCTGGGGGTAGTCCTTGTCTGCGGTCGGCGGGAAGGGTGAAGGGGTGCCGGCGCTGGGATGAAGGGCCGGCCATTCGGGCGGGCGCTGGACGCAGTCGATGGGCAGTTCGCGGATCAGGACCGACGAGGTTTCCAGGTGGATGCGTTCGTGTTCGAAACCGAGGAACAGCGCCCACAGGGGGTGATCCATGGTGATCGGCGCGTGGCCGGCGGCGAGGTCGGGGTGGGTCTCGATGAGCTGGCGGACGGTGGTGTACACCTGTTGCCGGTAGCGGTGGGCTTCGGCAAAGCTCGGCCACAGCATCTCGTTCTTGGACATGTCGTCCCAGCGCATCTCGTCCACGCCGGTTTCGAAGATGCGTTCGAAGTAGGGGTTGATGGGGTTGTCGATGAGACCCGCGACCCGCAGTTTGTTCACGTAGAGCGCAGCCGGGTGGCAGTAGTAGAACAGCATGGGGTGGCGCAGGTGATGGTAGGGCGGCCGGTAGAAGGCGGCCTCACCCTGCAGGCCGGCAAAGAGCAGCTCGGTGAGGGTCCAGCCGTTGTCGAACACGGCCAGTACCGACTCACGGCTACAGGTGTCGAGGCGGGGCTGGGGCAGGGCGGTGAGGCGTCCGTCGGGCTGACGGCCGGGGCTGTCGGCGGGGGGCAGGCCGGTCCACCACCAGGCCGAGCGGGGGCCGTGCAGCAGGGCATCGTGCTCGCCCCGGAGGTTCTGGTGCCAGGGCTCCACGGCGGCGGGGATGGCCGGTTCTAGGGTGGGGTGGGACATGCGGGTCTCCTGGAAGGCATTCTTGTCATGGCTGCATCAGGCGAAAAGTTCTGCCTGGGCCGGTTGGGGTGTGGCGTGTCCGGGGCTGGCATCGCGGCGGCTCAGGCTGGCCACGCGCACGCCGAGCAGGCGGATGCGTCGGTCGAGCTGCACGCGCCGCGCGCATTCCCCCGCCGCCCGGCGGATGGCCGCGGCCTCGCCGGTGGGGGCGGGCAGGGTCTGGTCGCGGGTGACGGTGTGGAAGTTGTCGAAGCGCAGCTTGAGGCCGATGGTCTTGCCCACGTAGCCCTTGCGCGCCAGGTCGGCGGCGAGCTGTTCGCACAGACGGGTGAAGTGCCCGGAAAGTTCGGCCTTGTCGGCGCGGGGGTGCAGGTCGCGTTCGAAGGTGGTCTCCCGGGACAGGCTCTTGGGCTCGCTGCGCGTGACCACCGGGCGGGTGTCGTCGCCGTGGGCCGCCCGGTGCAGCCACACGCCGTAGCGCTCGCCGAAGTGGTCCTGCAGCCAGGCCGGGTCGGCGGCGGCCAGATCGGCGATGCTGACAATGCCCAGGGCCTCCAGCCGTGCCGCCGCCTTGGGGCCGATGCCGTTGATGCGCCGGGCGGGCAGGGGCCAGATTCGGGCGGGGATGTCCTCGGCCGCCACCACGGTGATCCCGGCGGGCTTCTCCAGGTCGGAGCACAGCTTGGCCAGCAGCTTGTTGGGCGCCACCCCCAGGGAGCACGACAGCCCGGTGGCCTCACGCACGGCCTGCTGCAGGCGCAGGGCGATGGCCCGGGCGCCATCACGGCTGCCGTCGGGGTTGAGGGTGGTCAGGTCCAGGTAGATCTCGTCGATGCCCCGATCCTCCATCTCCGGGGCAATGGCGCACACCGCGGCCTTGAAGAGGCGCGAATGGTGCCGGTAGGCCTCGAAGTCGGCGGGCAGCAGGACGGCGTCCGGTGCCAGCTGGGCGGCCTTCATCAGACCCATGCCGGAATGCACCCCCAGCGCCCGTGCCTCGTAGGTGGAGGTGGTGATCACGCCTCGCCCTGCGTAGTTGCGCAGGCGGGGGAAGTCGTGGAGGTGTTCCCCCGCCACGGCACGCCGCCCACCCACCACCACCGGCAGCCCCCGCAACTGCGGGTAACGCAGGAGCTCCACCGACGCGTAGAACGCGTCCATGTCCAGGTGGGCGATGCTGCGGGGGAGGTGGGGCATGGGAGCCGGGATCGGGTGAGTGGTGTGAATTCCGCCAGCTATTTTGCACTACCGCGCGTCACCGCGCTGCGCCTTGTCCCGCAGGGGTTGTGGCGCCCCGCAGGCCTGGGGTGGGCGGTGGCCGGCCGGCGCTGTGTGTCGCCAGCAACGGTCTCGGCACGAAGAGGGATACCGCGATCGAAGTTCGACTCCCGGGTGCCCGGCTTCCGGGTGCCTGCAGAGAGGCCGGAACGTGGCAGCGGGATGCACGCTCCGCTGCCGCCCTTGGGTGAGGCCTTGTTCGAGACCGGTTCGCATCGCGCGGACGGCGGTTCGTCGGGAAGAGTGAAATCCGGCAATTTCATGCCAAATTCGTGGTTGAATTCGACGAGGGCTGGCAGGATAATCTGAAAGATTGATGCAGCATGCCAAATGTTTGCGAATTCAGCGGGCGATTTTCCGGGGTGGGTTAAGTCCCTGATGGATTTGGCTTATCTTTCCGGGCGGTGCTTGTTCTGCGTTCGTCGTGGTTGCTGCGTCCCGCTTTCTTCGTTGGCCGATGGTTCCGCAATGCAGGTTTGGTGTTGTGACGCCGGCGGTGGTCGATTGAATGTGTACCGATGAATTGGCATGGGTGGCTTGATGAAAAATATCCTGGTCTTGGCGCTGCTGTTCTCCACAAGCCTGATGGCGCAGACACCGTCACCGACCGTCCGGATCTGCGACGAGAACGGCTGCTCGGAACGCCCGCGTGATGCGGTTACCTTCAATCCCGCCGCTGCAGGTGATACGGCGGCAGAACAGCAGGCCGCCAAGCTGATTGCCCTGGCTGAAAAGGATCCCCGCGCAGCTTACGATCTCGGCTTGCGTTACTTCCGAGGCGACAGTGTGCGCCAGGACAGCTATCAGGCGCTCAAGTGGATGCGCGATGCGGCCGAGCGTGGTTTCCTTAAGGCCCAGACTGCTGTTGGTCGTTTCTACCTGATGGGGCTGGAGGAGATGGGTTCTGATCCGGCCGAAGCCGAGAAGTGGCTTTCCATTGCCGCCGGACGCGGTGACAAGGAGGCGAGATCCCTGCTGGCTCAGGCGAGAAAGGCAAAGCAGAATGAGGTCGCTTACCGGCGTTGGGTGGATTCCCAGCGGGTTATCTGGAACAGCTACTGGATGGAACGCTACCAATATGAATGGCAATGGCGCAACGGGGGCTGGTATGACCATCGGCCCTACGGCTACGGCGCCCGTTACTGAATGAATACCGCGAGGGCAATCTGCCTTCTGCGCAATGCCGAATCAGAGCGTGTGGAGAAATCAGCAACGCGCGGTTCGAGTTCGCCCCGCATAGCCCAGCCGCGCAAGGCGTATGGTGGGTGGTGCAGGGGTGAAAGCGGGCCGCGCAGTGAATTCATCCACTCGCTCTCACCCGATGATCCATTTTCGAAGGATGAGTGCTGATGCTGAACACTAAACTTACTGTCATCGTGGGCGCGGTCGCCGCCTCGCTGACCCTAGCAGGCTGTGCCAACAACCCTCTGGCCGGCGGCTCCGTGAGTACCGGTTCGCCCGATGCCACCGCGGTGAGCGGTGCTGCGGGCGGCGGCACCAGTGCTGGCGCAAATTCCTCCCTCGAACGTTGTCCCGCTCCGCTCGGTACCCTCGCCGTGGATGATGGTCGGGGCAAGGAATGGTATGCCAGCTTTGGCGCTGCCACCAAAGTCACCACCATCGAACCGCTGATCCGTCTGGCTGTTCAGCAGTCCAACTGTTTCGTGATCACTTCGGTCGGCAACGCCCGGACCGAAAGCAAGCTCTCTGCGATCACCGACAAGCAGCGCAATTCCGGCGAATTCCGTGCCGGCTCCAAGCAGCAGAAGGGCCAGCGCGTAGCGGCCGACTACTACATGGAGCCTTCGATCATCATCGACAACTCATCCACCGGGCGGATGGCCGGTGCCGTGGGTGGCCTGCTGGGTGCTGGCGGCGCATTGCTTGCTGCGGGCATGGAAAGCAAGGTCTCGGTCGTGACCATGACCCTGTTCGATATCCGTTCGGGCGTCCAGCTGGCCATCTCCGAAGGCAACGCCACTGCCACCAATTTTGGCGCGGCCCTGGGGGCATTCGGCCCTGGCGCAGCGGGTGGCCTCGGTGGTTTCTCCCAGACTCCGGAAGGCAAGGCGACCGTCGCCGCGTTCACCGACGCCTACAACAAGATGGTCGTTGCGCTGCGCAACTACAAGGCCCAGGACGTGAAAGGTGGTCTCGGGCGTGGTGGGCAGCTGAAGGTCAACTGAACGCTATCCGGGGCGCCCGGATCCGTCGCGTCGGTTTGGCAGGTTTTTGCACATCAGAGGAGATATGAAAATGCCCGATTCATCCCTCCGGGGCAAACGCATCCTGGTAACCCACGCCGACGCCTTCATGGGCCCCGTGTTGTGCGAGGTGCTCGCCCGACGTGGTGCCACGGTGATCCCGAGCACCGATGCGTTGCTGGAGCCAGAGGCCCCTGCGGCCCTGGTCGCCGCATCGGGCCAGGTGGACATCCTCGTCGCCAACCTGGCCATCCGCAATCCGCGCACCTCGGCTATCGACGTGGACGAGGTCGAATGGCGCGAGGTGTTCGCCACCCTCGTCGATCCCCTGCCGCGCCTGTGCCGGGCGGTGCTGCCGGCCATGATCGCGCGGCGAGCAGGCAAGATTCTGGTCATGGGCAGTGCCTCGGCCCTGCGCGGTATCAAGGGCGCCACCACCTACAGTGCGGCCCGGGGTGCTCAGCTTGCCTATGTGCAGTCCCTGGGTGTTGAGGTGGCGGCCCACAACGTGCAGGTCAATGCCATCGCCCAGAACTTCGTGGACAACCCCACCTACTTCCCACCCGAGGTGCAGGCCGACCCGCGCTTCCAGGACCGCCTGAAGCGCGAGGTGCCCCTTGGCCGCCTGGTGAGCGCCAGCGAGGACGCGGAGTTTGCCGCCTATCTGTGCAGTGAATTGGCCAACTGCTTCGTCGGGCAGGTCTTTCCGGTGTGCGGGGGGTGGGTGCAGCGCTAGCGCCGTGCCTGCTCACAAACCCTTCGCCGGGTGTCGCTTGACCGCACCCTGCGGGGTTTTTGTTCCCGTTTTTTTCGGATCACGTGCTTCGAGTTCGTAGGCGGCGACGTAAATGCCAATGGATGGCATCCTGATGAGCTTGTGGATGTCTTCCGGGGTAAACACGATCAACACGCCTCCCTCGGTGTGTCTGTAGATTGAGGCGCGTTCCACCGTGATGTAGCTGCTCTTCCTGGATGCCGCAGACTGGAAGGCAATGACGTGACCCGCTGTCGCGAAGAACGCCCCGACATCCTCGGAGGGGCACAGCCGGGAGAGTACGGGCTCGCAGAACTTGTAGAAAAACACCTGATAGCCGCTGGTGCGAAGTGCGGCTCTGAGTTGCTTCACATCCGCTTCATTCCCGGATGAAGCCACGACGAATATGCGTTTGTGCCGGGGTGTGTCGAGCCAGGGGGCGACAAGCGGAGCCAAGCGTTTGTCCAGGCCCTCAAGATGGGCTTGACCACGTCTTGCGCCCACGAGGAAGTCCTTGCCGAAGGTCTTGGCACTGGTTGTGGCAAGCATGATGCTCGGCGCCCTTGAGCGCCCTTCCGACAGCCTTTGCAGGAGATGGCGGCGTTCAGGTTGCGCTTGAGAGGGGTGGGAGGCGACGTACTCAATGGTGGCCTTGCCCTTCCCGTGCGTGAAGAAGGCCTCGTCGAGCAGGGTCTTGTTAGTGCCGGAAGCCAGATCCGGCATGGCGGACACGAGCAGTCGCCGTGTCGACCTTTCCTCAGTCAGTGAATCCAGGCCCTGGTCGACTTGTCTGCTGAATACGTCGGCAAGCCAGGGGAGGGGGCTTGCGGACCCGGTCGGCGGGAAGGCCATCAACACCCACCCGCAGTAGACAGCAAGTCGTGCATGTTTGCTTGTGGACATTGCGGGCTCCGCCGATGGATCAACAGATATCGATATCAGGGTGAGGCGCCTGTGCCATGGCAAGCGCCTTTCTCGTGGCAGCTTGCGCCAAAACCCCACTTCCCGGTTGAGTGTTTCCGCATCCACGAATCCCGTCGCCTGTCTGGTCGCTACCCTGAGGATGGCTGAATGAGTCTGGTTGGGTGAATGCGATATGCATTTTTCGCGATAGATTCTGCGTCTTGTTGCAATGACATTCAAATAATGTATTAATGGCGACCTGGTGTGTTTTTGTTCAGGTTTATGCCAAGAGTATTGCTCCGGGGCCTGATGGGTGCCCTGTTTCCCCTTTGTGCCTCGGCGGGTGTCGTTCCGGACGGCCGGACGGCGACGGCCGTGTCGGTGGACCCGTCGGGCAAGACCCTGATCCAGCTTGCACCGGCGGCTGGCGGCGTGTCCCACAACGTCTTCTCCCGGTTCGATGTGAGCCCCGCCGGGGCGGCCTTCCAGAATCAGGCGGTCGGTGCCCGCAACATCGTGGCGGAAGTCCGTGCGTCCCTGCCGTCGGTGATCGAAGGGCCGGTGTCGGTGGACGGCCCCCGGGCCAATCTGATCCTCGCCAATCCCAACGGTCTCGCCATCAACGGCGGGAGCTTCATCAACTTCGGCAGTGTGGCCCTGGTGGCGGGCAGCCTTGCACTCGAAAGCCGGGCCGTCGGCAGTGGGGTTCAAACCTACGTCTCTGCCACGTCGGGGAGCGGCGCCATCACCATCGGCCCCGACGGTCTGGCTGCCGATCTGATCCGGCTTGAGTTGCTGGCCCGACGCATTGACGTGGCTGGCCCCCTCGTCAATGCCTACAGTTCGCCCACCGCACTCATGCGGCTGGTGGCGGGCGATGCCAGTGTGCTCTTCGACACGGCAGCCTCACCCACCGACAATCTGACCCCCTGGGCCTACTACACCCCGGGAAAGTCCGCGGGTGAGGGCATCGTCATCGATCTCGCGGCCCAGGCCCGGGTCACCTCCGGGCGCATCGAGCTGCTGGTCACCGATGCCGGCGCCGGTGTGCGCAACGCTGGGCATCTGCAGGCCGCGTCGGGCGACTTCGTGATCGACAGCACCGGTCTGCTGGAGCAAATGGGTGGGCGCATCGAGGCGGCCGGCGACATCCTCATCCGGGCCGGATCCCTGCGCCAGGTAATGGCTGAGTCGGGTGAGGCGCCTTCGATATCCGCGTCGGGAAGCCTGGATGTCCGGCTTAGCGGCAATCTGAGCAACCTGGGGGGCAGTCTCTCCGGCGTGGCCCGCAACCCCGCGGAAGGGGCCGCACCTGCGGCGCTGCGCATTGTCGCCGATGGTGACATCGTCAACCAGACACCGGCAGGTGGCGGCGGTGCCGTGATCTTCGGTGCTGCCGACGACGTGCTGCTGGAAGCCGGGGGCGACATCCGCAATGTCAACGGGCGGGTCATCTCCAACGGCGCCTTGAGCCTGCACGCCGGCGGCATGGCGCTCAACGAGTCGGTCTTCGTCGCCGGGAGCGGCCGCAGTGTGTCGTCCCGGGATGAGCGCAACTGGCTCGGTCTGCCCCGTTCGCGTCACACCATGACCATCGACAACGGTGTGCTGGCAGACCCCGCGCACATGGCCTACTGGGTGGCGGATGGGCAGCTCAGCGTTGCGGCTGCACAGGTGCACAACCTGGGAGGCAACCTGCTTGCCAACAAGGGCGATGTGGTGCTCGATGCCGGCGACGAGATTCTCAACCGGGCCTGGCTTACCGGTGCGGTCACGCTGCGGGAGTCCTGCAATCTCCTGTTCTGCCGCCGCACGGCAGAGGTCAGCGAGAGCCTGGTGGGCGGGCAGATCCTGGCCAGCCAGGACGTGCGCCTCAAGGCCGGCGAGCGCGTGGTGAATGAAGGGGGCCTGATCCATGCGACCCGCGACATGCATCTCGACGCACCCCGCATCGAAGCGCGGGGCGTGCCGGTGCATGTGGCGCTGAGCAGGGCCGACGGGCTGCGAGCCTTCTTTGGTGACCACTGGGCCGGCCTCTATGCCATCGACCAGGGCGGTGGATTCACCGCCCAGACCGGCCGTCTGATCCTGACGGGCCAGGCCATCCAGGACCAGGGTTTCTTCACCGCAAGCCAGGGTGTCGATGGCGTCATCACCGTCGCGCGGGCGCCGGGTCGCGATCCGGTCGAACTGACCAGTCACCTGGGCCTGTTCAGTGCGTTCTGGCGTTGAACGGCAGTGGCACCTTGCGCTCGCCCTGGCCCTTCTGCTGGCCGGAATGAGCGCCCATGCCCAGCAGCAACCGACGCTACCGCGCCAGGACCAGGGCGACCGCATCCTGCGTGAGGAGATGGAGCGTGAACGGGAGCGCCTGTTGCGCCAGCCCACGCCACGCGTCGAGCAGCCCGCCGCCCCGGCCGCGGTGGGGCCGGATCCGGCCGAGGTGGCCGAGATCGCGCCCATGTTTCGTATCGAGCACATCGAATTGCAGGGCGGGGAGCTGCTGCCGGCGGGTGTTCCGGCTCGCCGCCTGCGGCCCTTCACCGGCCTTGACCTGGGCGCTGTACGCATCGGCTTGCTGCTGCAGGGGCTCAACGCCGACCTCATCGAGGCGGGTCTGATCACCTCCCGGGCCTACGTGGTGAGCCAGAACCTGGCGAGCGGTGTGCTCAGCCTGCGCATCGTGCCGGGCCGCATCGAAGCCATCCGCTACAACGGCAGTGTGCTGGCGGAAGATGCCCTGGATGCCCCCGGCGTGCGCCTGGCTCTGCCCATGGGGGTGGGCGACATCCTGCAACTGCGGGACATCGAGCAGGGGCTTGACCAGCTCAACCGTCTGCGTGGCCGGCAGGCCCAGGTGCGCATCGTGCCCGGGCAAAGCCCGGGAGGCTCGGTGCTCGAGTTCGTCGATCCGCCGCCTCCGTCGATCTGGCGCGCCTGGCTGGGGGCCGACAACCAGGGCAGCCCTGCCACCGGCGCGCGGCGCCTGCGCCTTGGCCTGGAGACGGGCGACCTGTTTGGTCTCAACGAGAACCTCAACCTGGGCTACACGGGCAGCCTGGAGACCAATGCGCTCAACGCCGGCCTGTCCCTGCCCTGGGGTTACAACACCTTCAGCCTGCTCACCACCTGGTCCGAGTACCAGAGCCTGATCGGCAATGTGGCGCTGCTCCATGGCAGTTCCACCAACCATGCGGCGTCGTGGAACCGGCTGCTCTTCCGCGACCGGGATACCAAGGTGGCGGCCGACCTGGCCCTGTCCGTGCGGGAGGCGCGGCGGGAGATCAACAACGTGGTCCTTGCCCCCCAGAAGCTCACCGTGCTGCGGGCCGGCATCAACCGCCTGACCCGCTTCGAGTCACCGGCGCTGGTCGGCCAATGGATTGTCGATGGGGGTTTCTCCCGGGGCCTGGATGCTTTGGGCGCGATGGGCGACGCCGGGGCCGGCAGTGGCCCGGTCGCCCGCGCCCGCTTCCGCAAGCTGGATGTGTCGGGCAGCGCGGTCCTCTACTTGCCGGGCAACTGGAGCCTGCGCGGCAACGGGGCGTGGCAGTGGAGCGGTGTGCCCCTGTTCTCGTCGGAGCAGATCTTCGTGGGCGGCGTGGCCAGCGTGCGGGGCTTTGCCGAGTCTGCCGCGGGAGGTGATCGGGGGGGCTACTGGCGTACCGAGCTTGGTCGCAGCCTGGGGGCCATCCCCGCCGGTGCGCACCTGGAGCCCTTTGCCTTCTGGGACGCGGGCTATGTCCGGACCCTCGCCAGCGGGCGTGCCGCCACCCTCATGTCCGCCGGCCTCGGGCTGCGGGCGGCCATCCGTGCCGGCAACCTCGAGGTGATTGCCGGCAAACCCGTCGTCTTTCCGTCGGACATGCCTGATACGGCCTTCCGCCTCAACCTGTCCCTGAGCCTGTTCTTTTGAGAGATCTGCCCATGCGTGCCCCCCAGCCTGCCGATGACGACATGTCCCGTGTGTCCCCCTGGCGCCGGATCACTGCACGCATTCTGCTTGTCGTCTTCGGTTCCGGCTGCATCCTGCCCGGCGGCGCCCATGGGGCGCCCATTGCCGACCCCACCGGCCCCATCGCGTTCCGGCCCGGCATCGGCCAGACCTCCACCGGCGTGCCCATGGTGGACATCACCCGTCCCAACGCGGCGGGCACCTCCTACAACCGTTACCAAAGCTTCGACGTGGCCCCCGAAGGGGTGGTTCTCAACAACAGCAGCCAGCCGGGTACGACCCTGCTTGGGGGGAGCGTGGCGGCCAATCCCAATCTGGCGGGGGGCGCTGGCGCCAGCGTGATCGTCAATGAGGTGGTGGTCGCGGGGGCGGCATCGCGCCTGGCCGGGTCGATTGAAGTGTTTGGTGCTCCGGCCGCGGTCATCGTGGCCAATCCCAACGGGGTCACCTGTGCCGGTTGCGCCACGGTGAACAGCCCACGCTTCATGCTCTCCACCGGCACGCCGGTGTGGCTGGATGCCCTGGGCTCACCGGCCAGCTTCGCCGGCGCCACGGGGGTTGGCTTCGATGTGATCGGCGGGCAGGTGCGTGTCGAAGGACAAGGCCTGGAGGGGACGGTTGGCAAGGTCGAGCTGGTGGGCGCTTCCATTCAGCTGGACGGGCCGGTGCGGGCCCACTACCTCAACCCCGAGCTTGCCGGCATCACCGTGCTGGCGGGGGCCGGGTGGGTGGCCGAGAAGGCGGGGCAGCTCGACAACCTGAGCCCGGCACCGCCTGCCGCCATGCCCCTCGGCAGCTTTGCCATCGACGGCACGGCCTTTGGCGCCATGAGCAGCAGCCAGATCCGCATCGTGTCCACCGACCAGGGCGTCGGTGTGCGCATGGCCGGGCCCTTGCTGGCAGACAGCCAGGGGCTGGTGGTCCGGAGCGCAGGCGATCTCAGCGTGGGCGAGCTGGTGGCGCGTCAGTCCATCACCCTTGATGCCGCCGGCAATCTGAACATGCAGGGGGCCACGGCGAGCGGCGGCGACCTGTCCGTCCATGCCGGGGGGCGGGTCAGCGTGAACGCGGCCAGTTCGGTGACCGGGGCGGCCAGTCTGTCCGCAGCCGACACGGTCGAGATCCTCGCGCCGCTGACGGTGGGCGGACGCGCCAGCGTCAGCGCAGACCAGGTGCGCCTGGCGGCCGGGGTGACGGCCGGCGAAACGCAGATCGACGCCCGCTCGCTGGTGCTGGGCGACGGTGGGCGCGATGTCCAGATCCGCGGCGACCTGAACCTGGCGGTTACAGGCGACCTGACGACGCCGGGGGCCGTCTCGGTGAGCGGCAATACCCGTCTTGCCGCAAGTGGTTCGGTGGGGCTGGGTGGCGACGTGACCGTGGGGGGAAATCTCTCGGTGGATGCTGTGGCGGACATTCACGCCACCGGCCGCCTGACCGCCGGTGGGCTGATGCACCTGCATGCGGGCCAGGCCCTGAACATCGCCGATGGGGTGTCGGCGGGCGCCCTCGATCTGGTTGCCGGCCGGGCTGTTTTCGGTGGCGATGTGGCGGTGCTGGGAGACGGAAGCATCGTGGCGGGCAGCCTGGTGCTGCCTGACCGGATGGAGGCGGGCGGAAGCCTGCGCATCGACACCGTCGGTGACCTCCTCAGCACCGGGCGGGTAGTGGCGAATGGTGACCTGAGCCTGAGTGCGGGCGGGCGCCTTGCCCTTGCCGAAGGTGGCGCGGGTGGCCGGGCCGATCTGACCGCCCGCGGGGGTGTCCTGTCCATCGGTAATCCCTTCGTGGCGGGGCAAGCCGTGCAACTGGCCGGGCGGG
>WBZV01000348.1_pt1 | contig 29413 bp, 19 predicted proteins | sample 5204221 | NCBI WGS metagenome assembly WBZV01 (sample SAMN12344360, study PRJNA552823) | activated sludge metagenome | biome: Activated sludge suspended growth; feature: Nitrification reactor; material: Wastewater; isolation source: activated sludge from nitrification reactor of wastewater...
TCCGGCCGGGAGACAGCCTCCCCAACGCCCAGCGAGTCGCCGACACCGTCTACGACGACGCCGGCACGAACCGCCTCCTCCTCGACTTCGCGCAGAGCGCCGATCTGCGGGTGAGCGTGCAGGACGGCGACGAGGAGGACGGGCTGATCAACTTCAGCCGAAGGAGAGTGAGTATCAAGCTAGCAATCTACGAAAAATCTGGATGGAGGGTGGCTGCATGAAACAGGCTAGACATATACCTCTAGATATTTTTGTAGATACCGGTGTAGCAAGTGTAGGCCGTATTGCTGCCCTAGCTGCATTCGCTATATTTTTTTCTGTGCCAGCTTATTCCGAGCAATTAGGCCAACGCAACGGAATATGTCATCGTATATCTAAATTAATATCCAAGCGTGAAATATATAACCATATGCTGGAACGCATTCCGATGACTGCGGGCACAGACCGTTACCCGAATCTAGACTTGGATGGTGACGGAATAAATGACACCGTTACTCAGAGCTGCAGTAGCGGCCTTCAAGGCGAAGGTTGTCACCTGAATATAAACTTTTCAGCCGCTAAGAACATTGAGTTCCGTGGAGGATATTTTTTTCTCTTAAGGCTTGAGGCGGCAATTTTCTTACTGGAAGGAATGGGCGCTGGCACGCAGGGAGAAGATATACATAGAGATCGATACGTCTATCGCGTGCTTCCGAACGGAATAAATCTAGCTTGTAATGCCATCTAATTTTGAGGTACCAAGGCCATGTTTACTTACCATTACTTGTCGGAATCTGTATATGTTGAACTACTAGTGCAAACGATATCCTCGTTTGAAGGGCATATTCGTAAAGCTAGTGATTTGCATGATGGCAAATCCACGATCGGTTACGGCTATACATTTGAACGCGATAATAATGTTGCATTATGGACGGATGCTGGTATTACGTTGACGCCCGATGAATTGTCTATATTGAGGCGTATTGATCTGGCTGCTTCCAATAATGAAAAAACGCGCATCGCGTTAACAGAATTTAATAAAGCAATTTCAAAAGAGCAGGCCGTTGCTCTACTTAAAACAATTTATGCGAAATACGAAGGCCCTGCAAATTATTTTGAGATGCCATTTTCGGACGAGCGCGCTGCTTTTGTATCGTTAACATATAATCGTGGCGAAGGGGCGGCGTATGGAATGGCAGAATTTGCCGCAGCAATACGAAATGGCGACCGTGCAGAAGCATGGTTTCAAATGCGCTATGCGAGCGCACCGCTTGCATGGCATTACATTAATGGCACAGGATCGCCACTTCAGCGAACACAGATAGCAAAGGGTCAAGACAAGGGGATTGCAAAACGTCGTTTTGCAGAAGCCCAGCTGTTCGGGCTATACGACAGCGTGGGCACTTCAGATATTGAAGAGGCGAGACGCGTTTACCGAATGTTTACAAGACATCGACAGGAAATTGCTACCTACGAAAGAACCTATGGCATTGCGTTTGATGGTGATTTGGCGGCTCGGCAAGCGCTATTGCTTTCAGGGGCAGATGCGATCCACGATGCCCTCAAGCCTGCCTTCGACGTTCTGTTCGCCGACCTCGTCGCCCGCTACCCCGAAGCCATGGCAGGCGTTGCTGCCGACCGCTTTCTCACAGTTGACCTTCTGATCGCCTCGGACCCCGACCTACCGGCCGTCAACCTCCTCGACGCCACCGAATACAATTCCGACGGGACAGAGCGCAAGGGAAACAATCTCATCGTTGGCGACGGCGGCTTCAACATCATCCTCAAGGGCGGAGCCGGAGACGATGTCATCATCGCCGGTTCCGGCAACGATGTTCTAGACGGTGGCAAGGACAATGACCGGCTCAGCGGCGGCACCGGCGACGACCTCCTGACCGGCGGCCACGGCGCCGACACCCTCCTCGGCGGCGCCGGTGAAGACCGCTACGTCGTCGCCGTCGGCGACGGCTGGGACACCCTCACCGACAGCGACGGCGCTGGGCGCATCGACCTTGGCGGCGTCACCCTGAGCACCGACGCCGGCCCCCTCGAATACAAGGCCCCCCAGGTCTGGCAACAGACCATCGATGGCCGCGTCTACTGGTACCTCCTCACCGACTGGACCGAAGGCGGCGAGACCTTCCGCCGCCTCGCCATCGCCGGGCCGGACGGCGAAGGCGTCTTCGTCAATCGCTGGGTCAACGGCAACCTCGGCATCACCCTCCCCGATGCCCCGCCCCTCGTCGATCCCGTTGCCAACACCGTTGCCGAAGCCAGCCCCTCCTCGTTCCCGGAAATCCCCGGCGTCGTCTTCACCACCTACAGCCTGGGATACGGCAACTATCACATCATCGCCGGGTCCGGCCCCATCGCTGTCGGGCACCACTTCCTCACCGTCGCGGGGGACAACGCCATCGTCGGCAGCCCCGGCAATGACCTCCTGGGCAGCGGCTCCGGCAACAGCGTCATCGAAGGCAACGGCGGCCAGGATCGCATCTTCGTGCGCTTCGGCAACCACCGCCTCTACGCCGGCCGCCAGACCGACCTCGCCAGCGCGCTCAGCTGGGCGGCCAGCGTAGAGGCCAGCGGCCTGCCCGGATCTGCCTTCGCTACCCGGGAAGGCGACAGCACCCTGGTGGGCGGCACCGGCAACGACCTCATGCTGCTCGGCCCCGGCAACAACGTCGTCGTCGCCGGACCGGGCAACAACCTCATCGCCACCGGCGTCTTCGCCGATCTGCCCAGGAGCGTCGTCGTCAATCCCGGCTGGTCCATCGCCGCCAACCCGAACAACCCCTTTGACTTCGCCATCACCTGGGGCGACATCTTCGTCGATGGGTCCACCGGCTATCTCGGAGATCAGACCGGCCTCCTGCCCGAAGGCTACGAAGGCAACGTCGTCTTCTCCCATCTCGGCCGGGTCGAGTTCGGCATTCCCTTCCTGCCCCACGTCCTCGGCGACGGGGACAACCTCATCTACGCCGGCTCCGGCCACAGCACCATTCTGCTCGGCAACGGCAACAACCGCGTCTTCGGCAGCACCGGGCGCAGCACCGTGCTGGGCGGCACGGGGATCGACACCGTGGTGGGCGGCAGCGGCGCCCTGGCGGCCAACGGCCGGGGCGGCGACGACACGCTGCTCGGCGGTAGCGCTGCCGACACTCTGATCGGCGGCGGCGGGGCCGATACCGTCGAAGGCGGCGCCGGCAACGACCACCTGGAAGGCGACAGCAGCAGCGCGGCCCTGGCCGTCCAGGGGAATGACTTCCTCGACGGCGGCGACGGCGACGACGCGCTCTTCGGTCTGGGCGGGGACGATACCCTGATCGGCGGTCGCGGCGTCGACGTCCTTCAGGGCGGCGCCGGTGACGACACCTACGTCTTCGCGACAGGGGACAGCCTCCCCGACAGCAGCAGGCACGTCGATGCGATCTACGACGACCAGGGCAGCAACCGCCTCCTCCTCGACTTCGCGCAGAGCGCCGATCTCCGGGTGAGCGTGCAGGACGGTGCTTACCTGCTCGCCCGGGGCGAAGACCGCCTCCTGGTCATGGGCGGCGCGGCGGGATCGGTGGCGCGCTATGTCTTCCGGGACGGCAGCAGCCTCGATCACCGGGCGCTCTTCGCCCGCTACGGCCAGGATGCCCGCAGCCAGACGGACACCGCCCCGGGGGCGGACCTCTCGGGCAGCGCCCAGGGCGACACCCTGGTGGCCGGCGGGGGCGGCAGCCGCCTGACCGGCGGGCGGGGGAACGACCTCCTGATCGGCAGCGGGGGGAACAACACCTACGTCTACGAGCCGGGCGACGGCAGCGACCGCATCGTCGACACCAGCCCCAAGACCGACGCCGCCGGCCAGCCGGCCCCCAACACCCTGGCCTTCGGGGCCGGCATCGACCCCGCCGACCTGCGCCTCCGGGCGGCCGGCGGCACCCTGGTGGTCAGCCTGGCCGAGGGGCCGGGGGCGGGCGGGGAAATCCGCATCGAGGGCTTCGACCCGGAAGCCCCCACCGCCGCCCCGCCCATCGACCGCTTCGCCTTCGCCGACGGGACGAGTCTGGGCCTGGGCGAACTCCTCGCCCAGGGCTTCGACGGCAGCGCGGCGGATGACACGTTGCAGGGCACCGCCGCCGGGGAGCGCCTCGATGGGCACGGCGGCAACGATCTGATTCACGCCGGGGGAGGCGACGACCTCCTCTTGGGCGGCGCCGGGGACGACCGCCTGTTCGGCGAAGGGGGCAGCGACACCTTCGTCTTCGAAGCCGCCGGTCACGACCGCGTCGGCGACTTTGCCGCCGGCGACCGCCTGCGCTTCGCCGCCGGGATCGACCCGGCCGGGATCACCGTCACCGCCGCCTGGGGCAGCGACGGCACCCCCGCCCTGCGCTTCGAGACGGAGGAGGCCAGCTTCACGATCGACAACGGCTTCGAACACCTGCCGGAGGGCGTGGAATTCGAGGATGGGGGGAGCCTTGCGCTGGGCGAACTGCTGCGCCTCGCCCAGACCCGCAGGACGACCCTGGCCGGCCATGGCGGCCAGTTCGTGTTCAGCGCCGCGGCGGGGGACACCCTGGCAAGCAGCGGCGGCAACGACACGCTGTCCGCCTGGGGGGACGATGCCCTCGTCGTCGGGGCCGGGGGCGACTCTCGCCTCGACGCCCATGGCGCCCGTAGCACCGTGGTCGGCGGCAGCGGCCACGACGTGCTGCGCACCTGGGGAGACGACAGCGTCCTGGTGGCGGGCAGCGGTTATAGCGAGCTCAGCTCCGCCGCCGCCGATACCACCTACGTCCTCACCCGCGGCGGCAGCGCCCGCCTGCAGGATTCCGGCGCCGGCACGGCGGCGCTCCGCCTGCCCACCGACATGAACCTCGCCGACTTCGTCGCTTCCCGCAGTGGCGACGATCTGGTGCTCGCCTCCCGTGCCGGCGACACCCTCGCCACCCTGACGGGATATTTCACGATTCCCGCCGAGGCGCGCCATTGGGTGGTGAGCAGCGGGGGGGTGAGCGGCGGCGGCGCCGACCCCACGCCGCGGCTCCTGGACGAATGGGTTGCCGGCGAACTGGCGGGGGCGGATTACGCGGAGGAACTCGCCGGGGCGGCGGCCACCTTCGCCGCCCGTCAAGCCACCGATCTCCAGAGCCGCGGGCGCAGCGGCGCCCCCCTGGGAGGACTGCAGGATTTGCGCGGCGGCGCCCTCTACGACAATGCAGCGCTCGGTTATGCCCTGCCGGTGAGCCACTACGTCTTTGCGGGGGTCGCCCTCGACGCCCAGAGCCTGGACGCCGGCGAAACGCACTGGGGCACTTCGGTCTTCGAGACGGCGACGGTGGCCCATGAGCGCCAGACGGTGAGCGTTCCCGTCGACGGCCTGGAGTTCAGCGAGTACATCCCGGGGCCGTCGCGCATCGTCTCGCTGCCGGCGGGCAGCCAGGCGCCCCGGGTGGAGGGGGCCAGCGTGCGGCCCCTCAACCAGGTGGCGAGACTGGGCGGCGAGATTCGCTATTACCCTCCCGATCACAACCTCGCGCTGGACCCCGAATTCCTCGCCGGTGGAGGCGACCTTGCCGCGGTACAGGTACGCTACCTGGTCAGCAGTCCCGGCAGCACGCAGACCTTCAGCATCGCCCCCCATTGGGTGACCCGCACCATCGAGGTCGATACCGCCAGCGTGGAGCGGCGGGCGGTGGTCCACCAACTGAACGCCAGCGAAGGCGATCACCACCTCGTCGCCGACGGCGCCTTCCTGGGCAGCATCACCCTGGGAGACGGCGACGACCGTGTGGAACTCGGCACCCGGAGCGCCGTCGAGGGCGACTGGCTGCTGCCCACGGGCGGCTGGCTGCCGCCGGTCAGCGCGCTGCGCGAGCACGGCCTGGGCGCCTTCGTGAGCGTCGGCGGCGGCAACGACCGGGTCATCGGCACCGACGGCAACGATGTCCTGGCGGCCGGGTCGGGCGACGACTTCCTGGACGGCGGGCGGGGCGGCGATACCTACTATGCCCCCCTGAGCGGCGAGTCCCTGACGGTCATCGCCGATTCCGGCAACCCGGCCGATCACGTCGATTTCCTCATGTACGGCGGCGGCTTTCCCCTCGACACCCTGGTGCTGCCCGACGGCGTCGCTCCCGAGGATTTGCGGGTACGCGTCTTCGCCGATCCCGAAGAGGCCGGGCTGAAGATTCTCCTCATCGCCCACGGCGACTCGCACATCCGGGTGGTCTTCGGCGATCCCCCGGAGCCGGGCTGGAGCGGCCAGGCCACCGAGGCTTCCATCGGCGTCGACCTCTTCCGCTTCGCCGACGGCAGCACCCTCACCCGCGACCAGCTGATCGCCCGCGCCCAGGTCTGGGAGGAGGACGAGGCCGCCGGGCTGCGTCTTTCCAGCCCGCCGCTGCGCGCCGGCCAGGCCCTCGCCCTGGGCGAGCTGATCCAGGTCGAGGCCGCCACCGACGCGCCGGTCAGCCGGTATCAGATCAGCCTCGCCGGCGACGGCGGCGGTGCCCTTCTGAACGCCGGCGTGGCGGTGGCGGCCGGACGCACTCTCGACGTGGGCGCCTCGCAACTCGCCGCCCTCGCCTACCGGGCGGGCAGCGGCGAAGGCGCCGACCGGCTGCGCATCCGCGCCTTCAACGGCGCCGCCTGGAGCGACTGGGCGGAAACCGCGCTGCAGGCCTCGGCCGCGGGACCGCGCCTGCTGGCCGTGGCGGGAAGCGCCGAAGCGTACCGCTCCACGCTTCTCTCCGCCCACTTCACCCTCGCCGAGGCGAGCGCCCCGGTGCTCCAGTACGAGGTACGCGACCACGCCGACGGCAGCGGCCGCCTGCTGGTCAACGGCGCCGTGCCGGAGAGCGCGACGGTCACCGTGGATGCCGATGAACTGGAAGTGCTGCGCTTCCTGGGAGGCGCCCCGGGCGACCGGGACACCGTGAACGTGCGCGCCTTCGACGGCGAGCAGTGGGGGGACTGGACGCCGATCACCTTGGTCAGCGCGAGCAGCGCCCTGGTCACCACCGCCGGCAGCGCCGGCAGCACGATCACCGGCGCCAGCCGCGAAACGATCCTGGTGGCCAATCGGGACAACACCCTGCGGGCCGGCAGCGGTCCCCAGGTGATCTTCCTGGCCAGCGGAAGCGGCACCACCACCCTCATCGACACGGTGAAGGCTACCCGCGACGTGGTCCGTTTCGGCGCCGGCATCGACCACGCGTCGGTGAGTTTCACGCGCAGCGGCGCCGACCTCGTCGTCGCCTTCGGCGAGGGCGGCGACCGCCTGATCATCCGCAACGTCCAGGGCGGCGTCAGCGGCGGGCCGGCGTGCATCGGCCGCTTCGAATATTGCGACGGCGGCTACGGCCAATACAGCATGGATTCGAGCGGCCTCTCGCTCTGGCAGGACTTCGACGCCGCCGGAGTGCAGGTCTCCCGCGAATGGTCGCGCAGCGGCATCGCCAGCCAGGAAATCTTCAACCCGGACGGCAGCAGCGACCAGACCCTCAGTTATCTGCAGGGCGGCGTACCCTTCACCTCCCATAGCCATCGCCTGCCCGACGGCTCCTACCACGCCGAGTGGACCACCGCCAACGGCGGGCATGGGCTGGAGGATTATTCGGCGGCCACCGGCGTCAGTCAGTCCAGCGGCACCCTGTTCCGCGCCGACGAGCGGGTCGACTACTCCAAGTCCGGCGGCGCCGGCGCCCACGCCTCGACCCAGACCACCACGAAGGCCGACGGTTCCAGCGAGACCCGCATGAGCGACGGCGTCTCGGGCAGCGGCTCGCGGGAAGCCTGGACGAAGAGCGACGGCACGGCGGGCTTCACCGCCCGCGATGTCGCCGCCCGGACGACGGCGGTCGGCTGGATCTCCGCCGACGGCAGCGCCGGCCTCGACGCCGCCGGCAACCGCCTGCGCCTGGGATCGGCGGCCGCCGATACGCTGAGCGGCGGGGCCGGCAACGATTTCCTGGCAGGCGCCGCCGGCGACGACCGCATCGTGCTGGGCGGCGGGATCGAGATGGTGGGCTTCAATCGGGGTGACGGCCACGACACGGTGGTGCTGGGCAGCACGGGGGGCGACGCCGTCAGCCTGGGCGGCGAGATTTCGGTGGCCGACCTGGTCCTCTCGCGCGCCGGCAACGACCTGGTCCTCTCGCTGGGCGAGGCGGACAGCCTGAGCTTCGCCGACTGGTACGCCCAGGGTTCCTCCCGCGGCATCGCCACCCTGCAACTGGTCACCCCGGCCCTGCGCGATGAGGCCCTGGGCAACGCGGCGCCGGCCGAAAGCTACGACTTCCAGCGACTGGTCGCCCTCTTCGACGCCGCCCGGGCCGCCGACGCCAACCTGGCCGCCTGGCAGGCCAGCGACGCGCTGACCCCCTGCCGCCTGAACGACACGCCCGAACATGCCCTGGGGGGGGATATCGCCATCCATTACGGGCGCCACCGCGGTTTCTCGGGCTTCGGCATGAGCCTGGGCCAGGCCAACCTGGCGGCGGCCGGTTTCCTGACCAGTCCGCAGGCGGTGGGCGGCGAAGGCCCCGCGGGCGGCGAACTGGTCCGCCTGCGCTGATCCCGGGTGCGGGCGCCGTGGCGAGAGTCCTCTTTGCCTGGGAACTGGGCATGCGCCTCGGCCATGTCGCCCGCTTCGCGCCGGTGGCCCGCCGGCTCCTCGCCGCGGGCCACGAGGTCGCCGCCGTGGTGCGCGGACGGGCGGCGGCGGAATCGTTTCTCGCGCCGCTGGGCATCGCCTGCCGGCAGGCGCCGCGCTGTCGTCCCGCGAGCGGTGCCGCCGCTCCCCTGGCGAGCCATGCGGACATTCTCCTCGCCCAGGGCTGGGCGGACTCCCAAGCGCTGCACGCCCTGGTCGGCGCCTGGCAGGCGCACTTCGCTGCCTGGCGTCCGCAGGCCATCGTCCTCGACCACGCCCCCGGCGCCGGCCTGGCCGCCTGCCTGGGCGACTGGCCCAGCCTGCGCCTGGGCAACGGCTTCGAAATCCCGCCCTGGCCGTGGCCTGCCTTCCCCGGGGGGGCGCCGGCCGATCGCGAGCGTGTCGCGGCGGCGACCGAGCGCTGCCTGGAGGCGGCACGCGGCGTCGCCCAACGCCTGGCGGTGGCCGCCCCGGCCAGCCTGGCGGAGATTTTTGAGAGCGGCCCGCGCTGCCTGATGACCCTGCCGGAACTCGATCATTACGGCCCGCGCCCCGGCGAGGATTACCTGGGACCGTGCTGGGACGCCGATCCCGGCCGGCGGGTCGACTGGCCGCCCGGCGGAGGCTCCCGCGTCTTCGCCGTCCTGCGCGGCGATGCGCGCCGCACGGCGGTGCTGCTCGACGGACTCGCCCGCTGCGGCGCCGCGGTGCTGTGCGTGGCGCCGGAGCTCGATCCCGCGGCGGCACCCCGCAGTGATGGCGGCCAGATCACCGTCCTGCGCGAGCGCATCGACCTCAGGCCCCTGCTGGCGACAGCCGACGCCTGCCTGAGCTATGGCGCCGAAGGCACCACGGCGCGCTTCCTGCTGGCCGGGGTGCCGCAGGTGCTGGCTCCGGAGCATGTCGAGGCGGCCCTGGCCGCGACCCGCATCGAGGCCCTCGGCGCAGCCTTCGTGCTGCGCGGCCCACAGACGCCGGCGAGCGTCGCCGCCGCCCTCCGCCATACCCTCGAAAGCGGGGCCATGCGCGACGCCGCCCGGCGCTTCGCCGCCCAGCACCGCCACCACACCCCGCAGCGCGCCGCCGCCGGCGCGGCGCGGCGCATCCTGGAGCGTGCGGCGTCTGCCCGCTCGCAGCCGCCTGCCCCAACCGCCTCCCGCCTCCCCTACCCGGCCCCGTCATGACCCGCCCCTTCTCCCTGCCCGACGCCGATCCCGGCGATTTCGCTCCCGCCCTCCTGAGGCTCCAGGAGGCGCCGCCGAATCCCCTCGGGCGGCGCGTGCTGTGGAGCCTGCTCGCCCTGCTCGCCGGCCTGCTGCTCTGGGCGATCCTCGGCCGCCTGGACATCGTTGCCGTCGCCGAGGGGAAGCTGGTGCCGCAGAGCTACGTCAAGATCGTGCAGCCGGCCGAGGCGGGGATCGTCAAGGACATTCTGGTCCGCGAGGGCGAAACGGTGCGCCCGGGCCAGGTGCTCATGCGCATGGACACCCTGTTGAGCGAGGCCGACGCCCGCAGCCTCCAGGCGGAGGCCTGGCGCAAACGGCTCGCCCTGCGGCGCATCGACGCCGAACTCGACGACCGCCCCTTCGCCCTGGACAAGGGCGACCCCGCCGCCCTGGCGCGCGAGGTGGAGGCCCAGTACCGCGCCAACCGGGCGGCGCTCGCGGCGGCCCTCGCCGAGGAACGCAGCCGCCTCGTGAAGGCCGGCCAGGAACTCGCCGCGGCGCGCCAGGTGAAGGAAAAGCTGGAGCAGACCCTGCCGCACTACCGCGAACAGGACCGCGCCTTCGAGAAGCTCGCCCGGGAAGGCTACGCCGGCCCCCTCATGGCCAGCGACAAGCGGCGGGAGCGCGTCGAGAAGGAGCAGGAGGCCCAGGCCCAGGGGCACGTCATCGAGTCGGCGCGGGCGAGCCTCGGCCAGTCGGAAAAGAAGCTCGCCCAGATCGCCTCCGACTACCGCCGCCAGTTGCACGCCGAGCGCAACGAGGCGCAGGGCCAGCTGGAACGCCTGGAGCAGGAGATCGCCAAGCAGGCGCACCGGCAGGCGCTCCTGGAGCTGAAGGCGCCGCAGGAGGCGGTGGTCAAGGATCTCGCCACCCATACGGCGGGGACCGTGGTGCAGCCGGGAACCGTGCTGCTCACCCTGGTGCCGCAGAACGACCGCCTGCGGGCGGAGGTCTGGGTGTCCAACGAGGATGTGGGCTTCGTGCGCCCAGGGCAGCCGGTGCGCCTCAAGTTCGCGGCCTTTCCCTTCCAGAAGTACGGCCTCGCCGAGGGGGTGGTCGAGCACCTGAGCGCCGATGCCGCCGACCCGCCGGGCGGCGGCGATGCGCAGCCGGAGCGCGGCACGGCCCGGCCGGCGGCCTACCGGGCGCTGGTGGCGCTGCAGGCCATGAACCTCGACGCCGACGGCCAGCGCCACGCCCTGGCGCCCGGCATGCACACCACCGCCGAAATCCACCTGGGCGAACGCACGGTGCTGGAGTATCTGCTCTCGCCGGTCAGAAAGGCCTGGCACGAGGCAGGAAGGGAGCGCTGAGGGGCGGCCGGTCGCCGCGATGCTCCGCGGCCTGCTCCCTCGTCGGCCGCGCTTTCCGGGATAATCGAGCGTCCCCCCACCGGTGATCGCCCATGAACCCCATTCAGCATCCCCAACGCCAGCGCCTCAACGACGAGGTCCACGCCCGCCCGCCGGTGCCGGTGGCGGCGCCCATGCTGGTGAGCTTTCTCGCCTTTCTCCACGACGAATCCCGCCCGGAGGGCGACCGAATCCACCTGGGCGCCCTTTACGAACGCCTGGGCAAACCCGTGGAGCCGAGCGCCGAAGCGGCCCACCTGCTGATCGAGGCGGGTGCCTTCCAACTCAAGTGGGAGCGCCACGGGGAGTTTTCCACCTACACGTTTTTCAGGGCTCCCGGGCAACCGGCGGGAACCGGCGAGCACGCCCTGGACGCCGTGCCGGCGGACTGGCTGGCGGCGATTCCCGGTCAGTTGCTGGCGGCGACCCACCTGGAGTTGCTCGACGCCGCCAGCAGCAACCCCCAGGAACTCCTGGCGACGCTCACCGCGCCAGGGGAAACGGTGGTTGCCTCGCGCATCGCCGGCAACGCGGCCTGGGTGTTCACCGACTTTCGCATCCACCAGGGCTTCTCCCGCTTCATCGTGGTGAACGAAACCCTGGATAGACTGCGCGCCGGCCGCACCGTGCAGCGCCTGCTCGAACTGGAGATTTACCGCATCGTCGCCCTGCTGGCTTTCCCCGTCGCCCGCAGCGTGGGGCGACTGCTCAACACCGCCGAGGGGCGCCTCGCCGGTCTGATCGACCGCCTGGCGACTTCCGCTTCACCGGAGGACGAGCGCGCGGTGCTCGACGACCTCACCCGTCTGGCGGCGGAAATCGAGCACTCGGTGGCCAGCACCAATTTCCGCTTCGGGGCTTCCGCCGCCTATTACCGCCTCGTGCAGCAGCGGGTCGGCGAGCTCAAGGAAAGCCACGTCCCCGGCATGCCGACCATCCGCGGCTTCATGGAACGCCGCCTGGCGCCGGCCATGAACACCTGCGCCGCCGTCGCCCGCCGCCAGGAAGACCTCTCGGCCCGCATCGCCCGCACCAGCCAGCTCCTGCGCACCCGCGTCGATATCGAACTGGAGCGCCAGAACCAGGAGGTGCTCTCCCAGATGAACCGCCGCGCCAAGCTGCAATTGCGCCTGCAGGAAACGGTGGAGGGCCTCTCGGTGGTGGTGCTCACCTACTACGGCTCGCAACTGGTGCAATACCTCGCCAAGGGCACCAAGGAACTGCACCACGGCAACACCGACGTGATCACCGCCGTCTCCATCCCCCTCATCGCCGCCCTGGTGGCCTGGGGCACCCACCGCATGCGCAGGAAGCTGGCGGCGGAAGAGGCGGGGGAGCACTGACGCAGGACGGCGCGAGAGCCGCCTCGCGGGTTCGGGCGGGCGCTATTTCCTTGGACCCAGGGCAAAAAATGCCGTGGGTCTATAGAATGGTGCTCCATGCTCTCCCTGGCGCTCCTTTTCGTCGGCTTCTCCGTCCTCGGTGCGGTGCTGCTGACGCTGACCCATTTTCGCGAAAGCCACTACGCCGGGGAGCAGGGAGTCCGCCTCCTGGGCATGGCCTTGGTCGCGGCCCTGGCGGGTCTTCAGCTGGCACACTGGGGATGGCTTTATCTGGACCGCCCCTGGGTGGATACGCTGGCCTACCGGCTGCTGCTGTTCTCGGTGGCACCGGCCTTCTGGGGATTCAGCCGGCCCTTGTTGCGTACCGACCGTCCGCCGGGTTTGCGGCCGGCGGGCTTCGCCCATGCCCTGCCGATCGCCCTGGCACCGTGGTTGCCCCTGGAGGTCGCCCTGCCCCTGGCCTTCGTGATCGGTGCCGGCTATCTCCTTGCCCTGGCTCACGATCTCCTTGGCCTTCGTGCGCAACGGGAGCAGTTCGCCCGAGAAATCGTGATCCTCGGGTCGATCTTCGCCATCGCGCTGGGGGTCGCGGGACTGGGAATTTTTCAGGCGCGCTTGCCGGACAAGCTTTTCTTCGTGCTTTACTCGATCGCCATCGGGATGGCGTTCCTGCTCGTTCAGATTGCCCTGGGCCTACGGCCGCATCTCTCCGAGGAGGTCGCGGAAACCACCAAGGCAAGCTACGCCAACTCGACGCTGACTCGGGTCGACCCGGCAGCCATGCTTGAGCGCCTCGATGCGGCGATGGCTGTCGAGAGACGCTATGAAGACCCCGAGCTCAATCTCGCCAGCCTCGCCAAACACCTGGGGCTGAGCGGCCATCAGTTGTCGGAACTCATCAATAGCCAGTTGGGCAAGGGCTTTTCCCGATACCTGCGGGAACGACGGATCGCCGCCGCCAAGGCGATGCTGCTTGCCGAACCCAGCGCGTCCGTCCTGTCGATCGGCATGTGCGTCGGGTTCAGCGCGCAATCGAACTTTTACGATGCCTTCCGGGAGATCGAGGGCATGACCCCGGGGCAATTCCGCAAGCTGCACGGCGAGGCGCGGCCGGGTATATCGGGCGCCTGAACGCTGACCTCCTGTTCCTGGGTGATGATTCCGGAGCAGGATGCGGCTCCGAAACGATCATTCCGGAGGAATTCCGGCAGTTCATGGAGGAAATTGAGGACTCCATCCCACCCATCGGAGCCTCGCAATGAACGACTGCCAATCACTGTTCCCTGCAGGAACGATACTGTCCGCGGAGCCCGGGGTATGAAAATCCTGCTCACCGGGGCGAGCGGCTTCGTCGGCCGCAATCTTGCCCAGTTGCTTGCGCGGGACGGTCACGAGCTTGTCCCGCTCGATCGCCGACACGGTGTCGATATGTCTGGCATGAAGACCCCCTCCGACTGGAGGCCCTGGCTCGAAGGCGTCGACATCGCCATCAATACGGTGGGGATCATCGGCGAAACCCGGACCCAGCGTTTCGCGGCGCTCCACACCGTCGCTCCGCGAGCGCTCTTCGACGCCTGCCGTGCCGCCGGGGTCCGAAAAGTGATCCAGATCTCCGCGCTGGGCGCCGATGAATCCGCCTTCTCGGCCTATCACCGGAGCAAGAGGGCGGCCGACGATCACCTGCGCGGCCTCGACCTCGACTGGTTCGTCCTGCGTCCCTCGCTGATCTACGGACGCGGCGGCACGAGTTCTGCGCTGTTCATGCGCCTGGCCCGCCTTCCGGTCATCCCGGTGATTGGCGACGGCCGTCAGGGCATAAGCCCGGTACACATCGCCGATGTCGCTGCGACCGTGGCAGCCTGCCTGAAATCGCCGCGCGCTCGAATGAGCCTCGACATCGTCGGCAGCGAGGTTCTGGAGGTCGTCGAATGGCTGCAGCGACTGCGGCTGGCCCAGGGTTTGACGCGCGCTCCGGTCGTGGGCATCCCGCTGGCGCTGGCCCTGGCCGGCGCCCACCTGGGAAGGGCATTGAGCCCGATGCTGCGACCCGAGAACATCCGCATGCTCGACAAGGGTTACGACGGCGACGGGAGGCCCTGGAATGGATTCCTCGGCCGCAAGGCCACGGATTTTTCCCCGGCGCTGCTCGCCGCCGATGCCCTTGAGGGACTGGCCCTGCGGGGAGAAGGATCGTGAGCTACCTGAGCCTGAAGGCGCTGCACATACTCAGCATGGTGCTGCTGTTCGGCACCGGACTGGGAAGCGCCTACTACAAATGGATGGCGGATCGCAGCGGCAACAATCAGCACATCGCGGCCACCAATCGACACGTCGTCCTCGCCGACTGGTGTTTCACCACCCCAACCGTGATCTTTCAGCCGATCAGCGGAGTGCTGATGGCGACCATGGCCGGCCAGTCGCTCACGACACCCTGGATTGCCGCCAGCTTCGCGCTGTACGGCCTGGCGGGCGCCTGTTGGCTGCCCGTGGTCTGCTTGCAGATTCGCATGCAGAAAATCGCCGAGGCGGCGGTCGTCGGCGGTTCGCCCTTGCCCGCCGACTACTGGCGAATGGCGCGCCTGTGGTTCCGCCTCGGCATTCCCGCCTTCGCGTCCATGCTGCTGGTCGTCGCCCTGATGGTCTTCAAACACATTCCCGGAGTTTCCGCATGAAAAGCCTGATGCAAGAGGCGCTGGGCGCCGACTGGGCGAAACTGCCCGACTCCCTCAAAGCGCATTACGCGCCTGGATCGAGCACCGACATCGGCCATCTGGACATCGCCTTTCCCGTCTGGATGAAACCCTATCTCCGGATACTGAGCCGCTTTGGCGCGCTGCTCGCACGGTCGGGGCGACAAGTCCCGACGGAGGTGGAAAAGGAGGTCGTCGCCGACCGCCAGCACTGGCGCCGCAGGATCAGCTTTCCCGACGGCGAGGTCGTCGCCTTCAACAGCTTCTGGGTTTCCGCCGGGGGCAATCGCCTGATCGAGTACGTCAATCCGGTGATGGGCCTGGAGATGGCGGTGCGCTTCGAAAACGGCGAACTGCGTTACGAGGGCGTGCGCTTCGTCCTGAATTTCAAGGGAGCGACATTCGGGCTCGCCGAAGGGCTGATTCTGGGCCACACGACCATAGTCGAGCGCGGACTGCCTTCAGGCGAATTCGCGATGGACTTCCGCCTGACGCATCCGTGCTTTGGCGAGGTCTTCCGCTATTCGGGAAGCTTCGAAACCCGCCGCGATGCGCAATCCGAACCGGAACTTCCACCATGCTCAGACTGACCCAAGCCCCTTACAGCTATCGGCAGGACGCCGCCGTGCCGGCCTTCGACGACGCCGGCCCGATAACGGTCATGGATGGCCATTGTGTCCTCTGTTCGGCCGGGGCCCGCCTGATAGCCCGCTTCGACCGCGCGGGCGAGTTTCGGATTTGTCGTGCTCAAACCCCGCTGGGGCAAGCCCTCCTCCGCCACTACGGCCTGTCGCCAGACGACCCGGAGAGCTGGCTCTTCATCGTCGATGGACGCGCTTTCACCTCGCTGGACGCCATGATCCGCGTCGGACGACGGCTCGGCGGTCCGGGATGGATGCTGCAGCCGCTGCGCCTCGTGCCCCGAGCCCTGCAGGACTGGCTGTATCGCAAGCTCGCAACAAACCGATACCACCTCTTCGGACGCATCGACATGTGCAGCCTTCCCGACCCGGCACTGCGCAGGAGGATCATGGAATGAGGATCGTCATTCTCGGCGGCTGCGGCGTCTTTGGCTCCCGACTCGCGGAACTCCTGGTGCGCGACGGCCACGCTGTCGTGGTTACGGGGCGGGACCGACAAAAGACGGCCGCGCTCGCCGCAAGACTGCATTGCGAGCACCTCGTCCTCGACCATCGCCAGGCTCCCCAGGCGCTTTTTTGCACCGCCCCCGAAGTCGTCATCGATACCGCCGGTCCGTTCCGCGCCGACGAGGAGGACGCCTACCTCGTCCCGCGCCTTTGCCTGGAGCACGGAGCGGACTACCTGGACATTTCGAACGACGCCACATTCACCCAGGGGATTTGCGCGCTCGACGGGCTCGCCCGCAGCCGGCAGCGGCGCCTGTTGTCCGGCGCTTCCAGCGTACCGGGAATTTCCTCCACGGTAGCCGCCGAGTTATGCGCCGGCCTGGACGAAATTCTTCTCATCGACAGCGCCATTCTTCCCGGTAGCCTCGTGCCCCTCGGCAAGGCCGTTCTAGCCGGCATCGTCAGCCAGTTGGGAAGCACCTTTTCTGTCTTTCGCGGCGGTGTCTGGCGCCGGCAGTCCTGCTGGAGCGACCCGCAGCGGGTGCCCCTCTCGGCGGAGATTGTGAGACGCGCTTGGCTCTTCGAAGTCCCGGACATCCGGCTCTTCCCCGCATTCTTCAAGGCCCGGTCCGTGACCTTCCGGGCCGGCTTCGACCTTGGCATCCTGAACACGGCCATCCGCCTCGTCGCGGCACTGCGCAGGCATTGGAAATTTCCCGTCCCGGGAGGCAGCGCCGAGCTTCTGCGGCATATCGGGAAGCTGCTCCTGGCCTACGGAACCGATCGCGGCGGAATGCGCGTTCTCGTGGTCGGACGCCGGGGGGAGGCGATTGTCCAGCGCCAGTGGCGGCTGCTCGCGCAAGCTGGCTGCGGGCCCTACATCCCCGCAGTGACCGCACGCGCCATGCTCCGCAAGTTGGGCAATGCGCCATTCGGGGCACGACCCTGCCTTGCGGAAACTTCGCGCGCAGAGATCGAAGCCGCGATGGCTGACCTTGCTGTCGCGACCTCGATCGAGGAATCGCCGCGTCCGACGCTCTTTCAAGCGGCGCTCGCCGACCGTTGGCAACATCTTCCGCCCGAGGTTCGGGCGCTTCACAGCGTTCACGACGTCGAAAGCTTCTCGGGCGTCGCGCGGGTCACACGCGGCACGACGCTCCTCGCACGTCTTGCGGCCTGGTTCTTCGGCTTTCCGCCGGCGGCCGAGCAGATTCCGCTGACCGTGACCAAATCCCGCAGCGAGACGGGAGAAGTCTGGGAGCGCGATTTCGGTGGCTGCGTGTTTCGATCCTTTCTCACCCCAGCTCCCACGCCCTACCGCTACCGGGAGCGTTTCGGGTTCTTCAACTACGAACAGGACTTGCCGGTCGAAGACGGCTGCATGCGATTGCCCGTTCATCGCGGCTGGTTCCTAGGCATTCCGCTGCCGCGCTTTCTCCTGCCGCGAAGCGAGAGCCGGGAATACGCCTGCGACGGCGTATTTCACTTCGACGTCGCGCTGATCGCCCCCCTGGGGGCCGGACTGATCGTCCGCTACCAGGGTCATCTCAAGCCGGATGCAATGCCGGCGGGCCTGCCCCAAGAGGCCAAGGGCAACGCTTCCCCACAGACCGGGAGGGAGCACGATGGCAAGCATTGAAAGCCGGGCGACGATCTCCGCACCCCTCGATCTGGTGGTCAGGACGTCGCAGGATTATTCGGTTCGCACCGACTGGGATTCGTTTCCGGAACAGGTTGCGGTAGTCCCGGCGCCTGTGAAGATCGTGCCGGGAGCACTGCCGCCGCGAGGCAAGGAACGCACTCCTCCCCGCGAAACTCAGGGATCGCCCACTGGTTCGATTCACGAGACCGCGGGCCGGCGCGACGAAGTCTCGGTCGGCACCAGGGTCCACATCAAATCCAAGCTGGGCATGGAGATGCTGGTCGAATTCGTACAGGTCATGCCGCCCGGTCGCAGCGCGGTGAAAATGCTCTGCGGCCCCTGGTTCCTCGCAAAATTTGCTGGCTCCTGGAACTTCGAGGAGGTCTCGCCAGGAGTCACCGCCGCGCGCTTCCGCTATTCGCTCACCGCCCGACCGGCTCTGCTCCGCTTCCTCATCGAGCCCGTCGCGACGCTTTATTTTTCGCGCGTGCTGAAACAGCGCCTCGCCGGCCTCAAAGCCTACTGCGAGGGCCAGGTCCGCAGGCCCGAAGAGACAGGCGGCGCAAGCACAGCGACTTGACGCGGCATCGTCGGCCGGCCTCACCGCACCTGCTTCAGCGCCTCGCCAAGGGCACCAGGAGTCGTCCGCGTGCAAGCACGGATTTGGAGAAGCGGCACAATCATGCATCCGCCATTGTAATGCCAATAGAATTGCGGCAGGATACATACAGTCGCCTTGACGGCAATGGAGAATCATCCGCGGTGCCCACCAATTCAAAAGGCCTTTCGAGCAGAAAATTGTCGTTCTCCAGAGCGCTTGCGGGAATGGCTCTCGCTCTCTGGTTCGCTTCGCTATTTCTTGTTGGCTTCGTTACCTCGCAATCCTCTTCGCCGGAACCCTTGCCTGGGTATCACATTCTTCAGTTCGGCTGGATGGGCCTCGGGGTGATTTGCGCCGCGTGGTACGCCAATCCGTTGTTTCTCCTGTCGATACTGCTCCTCACCACAACAAATAAGGCGCCAAGGTCGCTTTCGGTGATCGCGTTCCTGTTGTCACTGGATACTTTCAGATTTGCCAATGAGCACTCCAGTCCGTACATTCCCTCGATATATGCGTATGGCCTTGGCGCGGTCCTTTGGTTTGCCGCGTTGCTCATGGCCATGATTGCTGCGGGTGTGCGACGTATCGAAGAGCGGGACGGAGCGCTAACCCTCAGGAGATTTTGGACAGACCCTCTGACGGCCCTGGGCAGCATCACCCTCTGCATCGGCGCCGCTCTGGCGGTTCATTGGACCCATGACGATCGCGACGGAGCCAGCGAAACAGAATTGCGTTACCTCTCTCTTGCTCCAATCAAGCGCGGCCCGGTATGCAAGGAGCACGTCGCCATGCCCCAAAAGACCATGCTTCTTGATGGCCCGCTGGAGGTCAGGGGGGATGGCCACACGCTCACCACCCTGAGGTATCTTCTGGCACTGGGTGTTCCGGTCGTTCGCCGAGACGCCTACGACTTTTCGCTGAGCGACAAGAGCGATCTCGGGAGTGCGGTTGTCACGCCAGCAGTCGGCCATCCCTCAGCAGTTCTGAACGTGCGGACCGACGCGAAATTGAATTCTTGGATCAGGGCAAGCTTGACGCGCTTCTCAGACGGAGCAACTCTTTTCGATCAGCGGTGGGTTAAGGGCGGGCGTACTGGGCATGAATACTGCCCCGACTTTGCATGGCAAAGCGTGTCAGCGAGAGACCAGCCGTGGCGAGTGATTGCTGAGGCGCTTGGCGGTCCGAAAGCGCTTCATCCAGCCGTGAGCCCATTTGTAGCGAATACCGTTGGAGGGGTGAAGAATCAGCTGCGCGCGGAATCAGTTTCGATGCATGTGTCACCCATGTCTGATTCTGGTCCCAGCAATCTCGCTTGCCCCCCTGACATGGGCCTCATAAAGGAAGACAAGTTGCCGACCATAGTCAGGTCCCAGGGGTTGGGGCGAGCCGGTTTCAGAATAGACAATCGGATATTTCTTTCGGATTCGAACCCCGGATCTCAAGCAACTTGCCTTGGCAACAATATTTTTCTTTTTGAAATTGGCGGAAGTTCTGAAGGCCCGCGCATTTTTATGCACCTACAATCCAGGACCATGAGCGATTTTCGGGCTGGCCCGACCCGCCATTTTTCAGTTCCGTACAAAGGCAAGATGCGGCTTGAGGGAGGCGCCTCGACGCTGCGATTGCATCGGATTGTCGAAGCAGGCAATCCTCTCGTCGTCGAAATCCACAATACCTTTTCCGGCGAGTTGTTGACGGTGACAGCGCAATTCCCACCTGACGCACATCAAGCGGCCAAGTTGCCTTGATTGGCCGTCTCCCTCTGGCGATTTCAGCATGGTTTCGAGCCTGCCCGCAGTTACGTACCACTTGGCGACCCGCAGCCCTTCGGCAGGCGATAACCCCGGCCGCGCTGCCGGGCTGCGCCCCAGCGCCCGATGACGGCACACCGGCCACGCCATCCGCTTGCCCTTTATAATCCGCCCTTTGCCCCCGGAAGCCGTGCCGTGACCGCCCCCCTCTTCAATTCCTCCATCGCCAGCCTGCCGCTCCTTTCCCGCGGCAAGGTGCGCGACATTTACGCCGTCGATGCCGACAAGCTGCTCATCGTCACCACCGACCGTCTCTCGGCCTTCGACGTGGTCCTCCCCGACCCCATCCCGAAGAAAGGCGCGGTGCTGACGGCGGTGGCGGATTTCTGGTTCGCGAAGCTCGCCCACATCGTCCCCAACCAGCTCACCGGCGTCGACCCGGAGAGCGTCGTCGCCGCCGGCGAACGCGACCAGGTGCGCGGCCGGGCGGTGGTGGTCAAGCGCCTGAAGCCGCTGCCCATCGAGGCGGTGGTGCGCGGCTACGTCATCGGTTCCGGCTGGAAGGACTACCAGGCCAGCGGCGCCATCTGCGGCATCGCGCTGCCCGCGGGACTGAAGATGGCGGCCCGGCTGCCCAGCCCGATCTTCACCCCCGCCACCAAGGCCGAGGTGGGCGACCACGACGAAAACATTTCCTTCGCCACCGCCCAGGCCAACTGCGCCGCCGCCCTCGCTCCCGTGCTCGCCGGCAGCGGCAGGAACGGCGCCGAGCTTTGCGCCCAGGCGCGCAGCGCCGCCCTCGCGCTCTACGAGGAGGCGGCTGCCTACGCCCGCGGCCGCGGCATCCTCATCGCCGATACCAAGTTCGAGTTCGGCATCGACGCCGCGGGAACCCTGCATCTGATCGACGAGGCCCTGACGCCGGATTCGTCGCGCTTCTGGCCGGCCGACCAGTACGCGGAAGGGCGCAATCCGCCCTCCTACGACAAGCAGTACGTCCGCGACTACCTGGAAACCCTGGATTGGGCGAAGAAGGCCCCCGGCCCGCGGCTTCCGGCCGATGTCATCGCGCGCACCTCGGCCAAATATCTCGAAGCCTGCGAGCGCCTGACCGGGAAGACGCTGTAATATCTTCGGCGAACCGGGCGGCGCACGCCCGGTCCAAGTGTCACCTTCCGGAGGAGAAGCATGAAGTACGGTGTCGTCGATTCGCCCCTCGCCTTGCCGGCCGTCCGCCGCGTCAGCCGGGACCGCCCCGCCGCCTGGCTGCGCCAGGGCTGGCGCGACCTCAGGGCCAACCCCATCCCCAGCCTCGCCTACGGCCTGCTCTTCAGTCTTTGTGGCGACGCGCTGCTGCTGGGCAGCATCAGTCATCCGCACCTGTTCTCAGCCGCCATTTCCGGATTCGTCCTGGTGGCGCCGCTGCTCGCCGCCGGTCTCTACGAACTTTCGCGCCAGCGTGAGGAAGGCAAGCAGCCCACCTTCATCGATTCCCTCGCGCGGCTGCAGAGCCGCGCCGAGCCGCTGGCCGTCTTCGCTCTCGTCCTCGGCTTTCTGGCCTTCTTCTGGGAGCGCGTCTCGGCCCTCATGTTCGCGGTTCTCGGCGGCACGGCCGGGGTCGAATCCACCCAGTTCATCACCCAGGTCATTTTTTCCGGCGATCATCGCGGCTTCGTGGCGGCCTGGTTCATCATCGGCGCGGTCCTCGCCTTGCTCGCCTTCGCGGTGAGCGTCGTCTCCGTCCCCCTCATGCTCGACCGCGACGTCGGGCCGATGACCGCCGTCTCCACCAGCCTGCGGGCCTTCAGCGTCAATCTGGAGCCCCTCGTCCTGTGGGCGGCGATCATCGTCAGCCTGACGCTGCTCGGCTTCGCCACCCTGCTCTTCGGCCTCGTGCTCTTCATGCCCATCCTGGGGCATGCTTCCTGGCACGCCTATCGCGACATGGTCGCCTAAGCGCGACGCAAGATTCGCATCCGACGGGCGGCGGCAGCCGCCCGTTTTTTCCCCTCCCAGCCCATGACCGCCACGACTCCCCTCCTCGAATTCGCCCTTGCCGGCGCCCACCATACCCTTCCCCGTTTCGATGCCATCGCGCCCGAGCAGGTCCGCCCGGCGATCACCACCCTCCTGGAGGCCGCCCGCCAGCGGGTCGGCGAGCTGACCGAGACTGCCGCAGCACCTACCTGGGACGGCTTCGCCGCTCCCCTGGGCGATGCCATCGAGCAGTTGTCCCGCGCCTGGGGAATCGTCGGCCATCTGCACGGCGTCAATGACGTTCCCGCCTGGCGCGAGGCCTACAACGAAATGCTGCCGGAGGTGACACGCTTCTACACCGAGCTCGGGCAGAACCTGCGCCTTTTCCAGAAGTACAAGGCGCTGCGCGCAAGCACGGAATTCGCCACCCTCGCCCCGGCCCGCCGCCGCATCGTCGAAAACGAAATCCGCGACTTCCGCCTCTCCGGCGCCGAACTACCGGAGGACGACAAGCCGCGCTTCCAGGCGATCATGGAGGAACTCGCGGCCCTGGCCGCCAAGTTCCAGGAAAACCTGCTCGACGCCACCAACGCCTTTTCCGAAACCGTCAGCGACTCCGCGCTGCTCGCCGGGATCCCTGAAGACGCCGTCGCCGCCGCCCGCGCCGCCGCGGAAAAGGCCGGCGATGCGGGTTGGCGCTTCAGCCTGCACGCTCCCTCCTACGGCCCGGTGATGCAGTACGCCGACGACCGCGCGCTGCGCGCCCGCCTCTACCGCGCCTACGCCACCCGCGCCGCCGAATTCCACGACGGCCACAGCAAGGCGGAGTGGGACAACACGCCGGTCATGCGCCGCATGCTCGAATTGCGCCGCGAAGACGCCGTCCTGCTCGGCTACGCCAATTTCGCCGAGGTTTCCCTGGTGCCCAAGATGGCCGACTCGCCCGCCCAGGTCCTCGGCTTCCTGCGGGAGCTGGCGGCCAAGGCGCGCCCCTTCGCGGAACGGGATTTTGCCGAACTGCGCGATTTCGCCCGCGAGCGGCTGGGACTTGCCAGCCTGGAGCCCTGGGACGTGGCCTACGTCTCGGAAAAGCTGTTGCAGGAGCGCTACGCTTTCTCCGAACAGGAAGTGAAGCAGTATTTCAGCGAACCCGCCGTCCTCGCCGGACTGTTCCGCGTGATCGAAAATCTCTTCGGCGTCCGCGTCCGGGAAGACAGGGCGCCGGTCTGGCACGAGGACGTCCGCTTCTTTCGCCTGGAAACCCCGGCGGGTGCGCTGGTCGGCCAGTTCTACCTCGATCTCTACGCCCGCGAGACCAAGCGCGGCGGCGCCTGGATGGACGAAGCGCAAGGCCGGCGCCGCTTCGCAGCCGGCGTGCAGACCCCCATCGCCTACCTGAACTGCAATTTCTCGTCGCCCCTGGGGGGCAAACCGGCCACCTTCACCCACGACGAGGTCATCACCCTCTTCCACGAGACCGGCCACGGACTGCACCACCTGCTCACCCGGGTCGACGAGCTGGGCGTCTCCGGCATCCACGGCGTCGAATGGGACGCCGTCGAACTACCATCCCAGTTCATGGAGAACTACTGCTGGGAATGGGACGTCGTGCGGGGGATGACCGCCCACGTCGACAGCGGCGCGTCGCTTCCCCCGGAGTTGTTCGAAAAAATGCTCGCCGCGAAGAATTTCCAGAGCGGGCTGCAAACCATGCGGCAACTCGAATTCGCCCTCTTCGACATGCGCCTGCACAGCGATTTCGACATCGGCGCGGGACAGAGCGTCATGGACCTCCTCGACGAGGTGCGCCGCGAAGTGGCGGTCATCGTGCCGCCCGCCTGGCAACGTTTCCCCAACAGTTTTTCCCACATCTTCGGCGGCGGCTACGCGGCGGGATACTTCAGCTACAAGTGGGCCGAGGTGCTCTCGGCCGATGCCTACGCTGCCTTCGAGGAAGCCGGCGACCCCTTCGACGCCGCCACCGGCCGCCGCTTCCTGGAGGAGATTCTGTCCGTGGGCGGCTCGCGGCCCGCGCTGGAATCCTTCACCGCCTTCCGTGGCCGCGAACCCAGGGTGGACGCCCTGCTCCGACATAGCGGTATGATTGCAGCGTAGAAATTCCCGGGGAGGACTCCATGAAACGCATTCTGCTGCTCGCCGCCGCCCTGGCGAGCCTGCCCGCCACCGCCGAGGTCTATCGCTGGGTGGATTCGACCGGCAAGGTCAATGTCACCGACACGCCGCCGCCGGGCAACGCCCGCACCATCTCCCGCGGCGCGGAAAGCCAGCCCGCCGCCGAGGCGCAATCCTTCGCCACCCAGCGGGCCGCCGAGAATTTTCCGGTAACCCTGTATTCCGCCGCCGACTGCACGGCGGAGTGCCGCAAGGCGCGCGACCTGCTCAGCGCGCGCGGCGTCCCCTTCAACGAAAAGATGGTGCAGAAGCCCGAGGATTTCGCCGAACTCAAGGAACTGGTGGGGGACGCCTTCGTGCCTTCCCTCAAGGTCGGCAAGCACTCCTATCGCGGCTTCCTGCCCGACGCCTATAACAATCTGCTCGATCTGGCGGGCTACCCCAGTTCCACCGCGGCGAGCGCGCGACGCCAGGCGGCCGGCGGAAGCGCGCCCTGAGCCGCACCGGTGCGAGTCGCCGCCTGCGAGTTCAATCCACATCCAACGAGGTCTCAATACATCCCACGAGCAACACATAAGCAACTAATAAACAGCTACATGCATCCTGCAACGTCGCATTTTGTCTCATGACGCCGCGTCAAAACCGGGTAGCTAAGTGGGTAGCTAGATGGGTAGCTCGCTGCTAGAATCACTCGCAGCTACCCACTTCGCACAATGCATCAGCCGACCACGTCGCGATCAGCCAAGCTAGCAACGGCGCGGCGAACGTGGGACAACAGTTATCGATGCGAGGGAAAAGTCGCCACAACAACAGACCCTGGTGACCGGGAGCCGGCAAGAAGGACTCGATTGATCCTGACCGGGAGTCGGACATCATGGGAACCCAGATCAACGTACTCGACGACATCCAGATAAAGCACTGGGTCAACAAAGGCGCACCAATTGCCCGTTCCGATGGGGGTGGCCTGACTTTCACCCTTTCCGAGGCGGGAACCGCTACTTGGATACTCCGCTACCGGATGGGAGCCGGCCGCCGCAAGGAACTGACCCTTGGCAATTACCCCGACTTGTCGCTCGCCAAAGCCCGCCAGATGGCCAGAGAACACAGGGTATCAATCGACAAGGGAGAGGACCCCGCCGCCAAGAAAAAAGTCGAGAAGATGCAGTCCAAGATGGCCTGGACCGTCCGCGCATTGATCGACGACTACAAGCAGAAGAAACTGGTGACGCCCAGCCTCGCTGAAGGGACCATCTATTACCGAAAGTGGGATCTGGAAAAAGTCATACTGCCCAAGCTCGGGTCGCTGGAAGTTCGGCACATCACGCCGGCCAAGATCGTTCATGTGCTTGAGTCGGCAAAGCGTTCCTGGACGATTTCGAAGCGAATTCTGACTTCGTGCAAGCTGCTTTTTGCCCATGCGTGTGGAAAGCGCTTGATTGACTCCAACCCCGCCGCTGGAATCGACCTGATTGCCCTCATGGGAGAACGCCCACCGATTCGCAAGCGCGTGATGCTGAACGAAGATGAGTTGCGGACCCTATTGGCCGACATAGACGATATCGGCGTGGAAAACGCCTTGGCCTTCCGAATTCTGCTCGCCACATGCGTGAGGTCCGTCGAACTGGCGAAAGCCCGGTGGGAGCACATCGACTTTGATGGTGCAACCTGGTGGGTTCCAGACGATTCCGTGAAGACGCGGAAGGGCTTCCTGGTTCCGCTCACGCCGACTGTCGCAAACTGGTTCAAGGACCTGCGTGATCTCGCAGGGGAATCTCCATGGGTACTACCAGCGAGGATCGAGCGTCGGCGGCGGCGGCTTGGAGATACCCACGTCGGCGAAACCACCTTATGGGCCGCTATTTCACGTGCGTTCGAGCGCGGTGACATTCAGATCCGAAAATTCACGCCTCACGACACCCGCAGCACGGCAAAGGGACACATGCGCAACATGGGGATATCCCGAGAGATTTCCGAACTGGCCCTGAATCACACGTTAAAGGGCATGGAAGCGATCTATGACGTCCGTGAAGAGATTCCAGAACGTCGGGAAGCCCTGGAACGCTGGGCAAGCTTCATCACGGCGTGCGAAAGCGGACGGCCGTGGAAGCCGGGCCCGCTTCGGCAGATTGCGTAGCTTCGCCAACGTGAGGAACTGATTGGGCGATGTCCGCGATGTCCCGATTTTTCTCAAAGAGGTATCCGGTCGCATTGCGCTCGGAACGCGCATGTCAGGCACGCCTTCTGAGAGTATGACCAGCGCGGCAGAACACGGCCCGCGAGAACGTCCTCCCGCCTCCTGACCAAGGCCACCACCTGTTCGTCAGTTATCAATTTGACGCGATGCGCGGTCGGTAAGGCTCGCCGGGTCGGCGCCTTCACCATCACATACCCGTACGACGCCACCGACTGCCCCGTCTGCCCCATCACCGCCATCCTCTGCGCGGACAACTGGATCACGTCCGACAGGCAGGGCTGGTTGCTCCAGCGCGTCTTGAGTTCCACCAACACGATCAGACCGGAGGGCGTCCGGTAAGCCCGGTCAAGTTTCGCCACCAGTCCGATGGGCGTGGAGACCCGGAACAGCCTTTCCATGTAGACCAACTCGGCATCCCGCAGCGCCGCCGGTCGGGAGGCCCGCTCAGTCCGTGTGGCATGGCTCTCAAGTGATCGCCACCGCGCCATGACCAGCGCGAAGCCTACGGCGGCAACGGCGCAACCGACGCCCCACGCTAGCGCCGACACTTGCCGCCTCGACGCAAGCCTGACCACCACCGAAGCCCCGTCGCTATCACCCCCAAGACCATGCGCACAGGAATTTGCATTTGTGGCCATCGGCGCAGGACGACGCAGATGCTGGGTGCCCCCCGGTAGTAGAGGCGGATCACCCGACGTCCCCAAGCGCTGGGGCGCAGTGCCTCGTCCCTGAATTGGCGCAACACCTCGGTCTGCCATGCCTCCCCGAACACGCAGGTGGCGATGAAACAGCGCCCCTTCCGGTCGGCCTGCGCGACAGCCGCCCGGCCTTCCCGATAGAACTGCGCATGCTCGACCAGCCCGCGTGCTCGGGCTTGCTGCTGCTGGGCTGTGCGCCGGCTTCCATGCCGATGCTCGAACACCACCAGCCGTTCGCACCGGCCCATCTGGGCCAGGTCCGAAGCACTGACCATCCGGCCGTTCACCGGCCGGCGCGATCGCTTGCCCATGGCCGGCTCACGCGTCGATCGCTGGCGCGAAGAGGTCGTTGGTGATGTCGCCATTGCCCTCCTGCGCGCTACTTGCGGAAAGCAGATGAGGCAAGCCACGCCCCATCCCGGCGAACACACCGCTCTGCGCCAGCAAGCCGTCGTAGGCCAGTACGCGCAGGCGATTGACCCGCTTGGTACCCTTGTGAAACTGGATCAACTCGTCATACAGACGCGGATGGTCGGCCCGCGCCAGTTCGAAGACGAGACGAATGGGCTTGGGATCCTTCACATGATCGGTACTCATTCAATCTCTCCCGACACGCCCTGGGCGCGCTCCTTCCCGGTGGCTGCCATTGAACTGCGCGCGTAGTTCTGCCCGGCCAGCTGAAAACCCCGCACATTGGCGAACATCGGTTCCTTCACCTCGTGGATGCGGTGCTTCGGGAACGCTGCCTTGACCGCCTTGCGGAACAGGAACGCCCCACCGCCGACCAGGATGATGTTCTGCAGGCTGTGCGGTGCCTCGATCCACTCCTTCATCGTCGACACGGCCTGCTCGGCGACGGTCTCGGCCAGGGGCAGCAGGCGCTTCATGTCGTACGGTTTCTGGAAGATCATCGGCTGCTTGCCGGTGCGCAGCGCCAGGTCGATGGCGTCGTAGTCCCGGTACGGCGAGCCGATATCCTTGGTGATCTCGGCCGCCAACAAGCGCAGCACGTCCGACATACCGCGGTTGAATGAGTAACTCTGCTTCTGCACGAGGCGCATGCCTCGGGCCACCAGCCAGTCGAAGGTACGCGAACCCGGATCGATGATCAGGCTCTGCTCGTTGCCGATGATCGCCATTTTCTGGTGCTCGGAGGCGAAGTGCGCCAGCGCCCCTTGCGGCTGAGCGACGGCCATGGCCTTGCCGACCGTCACGACCTTGCCGCCGCCGATGCCGTGCCGGCCGGTCATGGCCTTCTCCAGCGCCGCTTTCTTGACCGCGAAGAGCGCCACCGGCAGCCCCACCACGAGGAGGTCGATGTGGCTCACCTTCATCATGGAGAGCGCTCCCCTGAGCAACGCCATGTACTCGGGCGTCTCGGTGTATTCATCATGCAGTTGTTTGGCGCGGAAGGTATCAGCGGCGAGGCTCACGTCCGGCCCGACCTCGTAGAACAGCGGGCCGATGGGGATGCACACCGTTTTCTTGCGCTCACTCGCCGGCCACGACGGTGAGTCGTCGCTCGACGGATAGGCAACGGACGGAAAGCTGGCGCAGCGGATGTCGGTACCGGCCGCGGCCGTGACGAATTTGGTGTTGCCGGATCCGACATCCACCGCTCTGACGATCAATTCCATCGCAAGACTCCGAAGTAGGGTTGAGGTCGATCAGCATCGACAGGGCGATCTGATCCCGCCACACGAAATCCCCACTCAATGAGGCCGATTTCGGCATCGGGCCCGGCCCGCTGTCAGCGAACCGGCGATGCACGGACATTTCGCTGACACTTGAAAGCGTCATCCCTCGGCGGAGCGGCGTGTGTGTCACTACGCTCTCATTCAAATGGCGGGCATCAACCCCATGCGCGGCAGTTGCCGCCGGAGCGGTCCCCGCGCGAGCATCGCCCTGAGTTGCCCCGCTCAGGACCAGAGGCAGAGATTTCCCCCGTCAAGCCCGCCCGCCGACTCGTTGCCCGCAGCTTTGCGACAATAAATGCGCCTTACCGCACTCTCCCGGGCGCGCAAGTGCCACCCGCAATCCTCCGCAAATCGCCGCGCTTTCGAGCCGCCCGCTTGACCGCCCTACCCGC
>WBZV01000350.1_pt1 | contig 29075 bp, 25 predicted proteins | sample 5204221 | NCBI WGS metagenome assembly WBZV01 (sample SAMN12344360, study PRJNA552823) | activated sludge metagenome | biome: Activated sludge suspended growth; feature: Nitrification reactor; material: Wastewater; isolation source: activated sludge from nitrification reactor of wastewater...
ATGGTCGGTCTCGTTTAGGCTTCTTACAAAGTGTTATTGGCGTAACCCCAATTGTATCAATGGGTTAAACGAGATTCGCCTGCTTTTGTGAAAAAATCGGGCTATGGATCGCTTGCCGGCGACAAGAAGACCTCTTCGCCGGGCACCTGGAGCGTAAACGAGGAAGGCAAGTATTGCGTCAGCATCGGCTGGAAGCGGGCGCCGGAAGACTGGTGTGCGAGCATCCTGCGCAGTGCCGATGGCAATCACTACCTCAACGCCGTCGACCCTTCGCGGAAGATCGAGTTTACGAAGTAGCGGCGGCCTCGATTCCTCGAACATGATCACCCTCTACCAGTTTCCCCCGGGATTCGGTCTGCCCAATCCCAGTCCCTTCTGCATGAAGGTCGAGACCTACCTGCGCATGGTGGGGCTGCCCCACCGCCTCGACAATCGTGGGCTCTTGCCGCGGGCGCCCAAGGGCAAGCTGCCCTTCATCGACGACGCCGGCGAGCGGATCGCCGATTCGAGCTTCATCATCGCCCACCTCAAACGCCGCCACGGCGACCCCCTGGACGCTGGCCTGAGCCCGGGGCAGCGGGCGCTGGGGCTGGCCATCCAGCGCCTCGTCGAAGAAAACCTCTATTGGGCGCTCATCTACCTGCGCTGGATCGACGACGCCGGCTTCGCCCTCGCTCGCCGCGTGTTCTTCGCCGGGCTGCCGGCGCCCCTGCGGCTGGTGGTGCCGCACCTGGCCCGGCGCGCAGTGAGGAAGGAAATCCACGGGCACGGCATCGGGCGCCACAGCGCCGAGGAAATCATGGACATCGGCCGCGCCGACCTGGGCGCCCTCGCCGATCTCCTGGGCGAGCAGCCCTTCTTCCTGGGCGCCGGGCCAAGCTCCATCGACGCCTGTGCCTACGCTTTCCTGGCCAACATCCTGGCGGCGCCCCCCGATTCGCCCCTCGCCCTGCATGCCCGCGGCCTGCCGAATCTGCCGGCCTACTGCCGCCGCATGCAGGAAAGGTATTACCCGGCCGTCGCGGCCGCAGGCCCGTGAATCCATCTCCCGCCGACGTCGGCGGTATGGCTGGGCGAGGTCCGCGCTTCGCCCTGGCGCTTGCCCGCGGCCTCTGCCTGCGGCAGAGCGATCCTGCCGTCGTTCCCTTCCCGGTCCTGGGCGGCGCCCTGGCGGTGCGGGACGAAGTCGCCTTGCGCTACGACATCGTCGCCCGGTGGCCATGAGTGGCGAGCCCCCCGAAGTCGATTACGCAACCGCCGCGGCGGGTCGGCAGCGCACTACGTACGTCGTCGTCACCCTTGCCATGCTGGGGGCGCTCTTCCTGCTGGTCTGGCTGCTCGGCGGCATCGGCGTGCTTTTCTGGATTCCGCTGGCTGCCTGGTTCGTGTCCCGCTGGCTGGTGGCAGGCGGCAGCCTCCTGCATGGCTGGTCCCGCCGCCGCATCTGGGCAGAGGCGCAGGGGCGCCACCATGCCTTCGACGATGTCTGGGTGCGCATCGAGGCGGCGGGGGACGGCAGCTTCCGCGTGCGGGCGGAGGATGTCTTCCGGGTTCTGGAGGAGCAGCGCGACGACCTCGCCTGCCGCAAGCTTGCCGCTCGCCTGGCTCCCGCCGGGCTCATCCAGGACGGCCAGCGTGTTTGGTGGTTCTCCGAGAAGGCCGTCCTGGTCTACCTGCGGGAGCGGGCCGGGCGCCACGACGATCGCGCCTGGCGCTTCTGCCTCTGGCTGGAGCGGGAAGTCCTGCCACCCTTGCGCCGGCAGGCGGAGCGCCGGGCGGAAGAATGAGGGAATTGCGGGATGTCCGCCATTATTTCGCGGGCGGCCGGACTTTTTCTTGTTCCGACCCTGGCGGCATGGTATGAAGGGAGGGGAGGGATCATGCGCGAAGGCGGGTTTGGGGCGAATCGATGAAGGTTTTGTGGCGATTGTTGGCGTTTTGGGCGGTTCTGGTCCTTGGTGGGCCGGCGGTCGCCCTGGGCGCCCCGGGCTGGGACGACGATCTCGCTCGCGGCGTCGCCCTGCGCGGGCAGGGACAAATCCAGCGCGCCGTTGAAGTCCTTTCCGTAGCCGCGGCCGAGGCCCCCACTGCGGCGCAGAGAGCCCGCGCGGAGGGCGAACTGGGCATCACCCTGTTGCAGGCCCGCGATTTTCCCAACGCCGAGACCCTGCTGGTCCGCGCCCACGCTTTTCACGAGGGCGCCGCCCGCGCCCGCTACGCGCTCTACCTCGGCAATCTGGCCCTCGCCCGGCAGCAGCGCCCGCTGGCCGGCGAGCGCTATCGCGAAGCCCTCGGCCTTGCGCCGGGCGACTCCGAAATCCAGATCGGCGGCGGGCTCAATCTGCTTCGCCTGGCCCCCCCCGAAAGCCGCCTCGCAGGCCTCAGCCTGCTGTCCTCGCGGCTGGCTGGCGCCGGTGACGACCCCCGCTGGGCGCGGCATCACCTGAACCTGGCTGCCCAGGCACGCACCCTGGGGGGCGAAGGCGCGCGGTCGTCACTGGAACTCGCCTATCGCCATGCCGAGGAGGCGCGGCGGCGGGCGGCGGCAGCCGGCGACGGGCGCGTCGAGATCGAAGCCTACGACGTGCTGGCGCAACTTTACGAAGATCAGGGCCGTGCCGCCGAAGCGCTGCAGCTCGACCGCCGCGGCATCGCCCGCGCCGAGCGCCTGCCGGCCGCCCAGGCGACCGACGTGCTGATCGGCCTCGAAGGGCGTCAGGCCCGCCTCCTGCGCGCCGCCGGCGACGAGGAGGGCGCCCTGGCTGCGGCCATGCGGGCGGTCAATCACATCGAAGCGGTGCGCCAGGACATTCCCATCGAGTACGACGACGGCCGCTCGTCCTTCCGGGAAACCCTGGAGCCCATCTACCTGGGCTACGTCGACCTTCTCCTGCGCCGCCTCGACAGTCAGCCCGCCAGTGCGCGGGAAGCGCGCCTGCAGGCGGCGGTGGAAGCCATCGAACTGATACGCCAGAGCGAATTGCAGGATTTTCTCGGTGACCGCTGTTCGGTGGAAGCCGTGCAGGGCGGCGTCAGCCGGGGACTGCCGGCGGGTACGGCGGTACTCTATCCGGTCGTATTCGGCGACCGCCTCGAACTTCTCCTGAAGTCCGCTGCCGGCGTCGAGCGGCGGACGATGCCGGTGCGCGGCGCCGAATTGCGCCAGGTGGCGCTGGATTTCGCCGAAGCCCTGCGCAACGGCCTGCCCGGCCACCGGGAGCGCGCCCGTCAGCTCGATTCCTGGCTGCTCGCCCCCTTCGCCGACCGTCTGGCGGCGCTCGCCGTCGATTCCCTGGTGGTGGTTCCCGACGGCGCCCTGCGTCTGGTTCCCCTGGCCGCCCTGTACGATGGCGAGCGCTATGCCATCGAGCGCTTCGCGGTCTCCCTGGTCACCGGGCTGAGTCTTACCCACGCCGGCGCCGCCGCTGGTGCCACACCTCGTGCCCTGGTGATGGGCATGGCCGAGCCGGGTCCGGTAGTCGGCAAGCTGAGTGATTCGCTCACCCAGCAGGTGCTGGCGCCGGGCGCCCGGGGCGCCGCTTCGTCCCGCGGGCTGGCCGCCCAGAGGCCGCTGCGCGCCATCCGCGGCCTGGAGGGCGGCGAGGCAGTCGCTTCCGCCGACCGACTGCGGCAACTGGAGGACTGGCGTTCCCGCCTCGCTCTGCCCGGCGTGCGGGAAGAGGTGCAGGCGCTGGCCGGCATCCTCCCGGGGGCCAATCTGCTCGACGCCGACTTCACCCTGGGTCGCCTGCGCCAGGAAGCGGAAACCGGCGACTATCGCATCGTCCATATCGCTTCCCACGGCATTTTCGGCGGCAGCGCCGAAACCAGTTTCATCATGGCCTACGACGACCTGCTCAAGGTCAATGATCTGCAGGCCCTGCTGCAGACCGAGAAGCTGCGGGAGGCGCCCATCGAACTGCTCACCCTTTCCGCCTGCGAGACCGCCGAGGGCAATGATCGCGCCCCCCTGGGGATTTCCGGCGCCGCCATCAAGGCCCGCGCGCGCAGCGTCGTCGGTACCCTCTGGCCGGTGGAGGACAACGCCGCCAAGGCCCTCATGCAGGATTTCTACCGCGGCCTGGCCGCCGGCCGCTTGAGCAAGGCCGAAGCCCTGCGCCGGGCCCAGCTCGCCCTCCTGAAGGACGCCGAGTTTCGCGACCCCTTCTACTGGGCGCCCTTCGTCCTGATCGGCAACTGGCAATGATGACCGCTCGCCGCTCCCCGTTGATCCCCGGCCCACGGCCTGCGGAGGCCCGCCATGCGTAATTCCTGTCTTCCCTTCCTCGCCCTGGCGGTCGCCTTGCCGGCCGAGGCGGCCACCACCATCGCGCGGGACGGCAGTCTGGGCAGCGGCCCGACCACCCCCCTGACGGCCGCCGGAACGGTGACCCGCAACAGCGTCACCTACAACCTCTACTCAGTTCCCGAAAGCTACGGGCAGCGTGCCGGGGGCAACGTCTTTCACAGCTTCTCGACCTTCGGCGTCGGCAGCGGCGACGGCGCGATGTTCACCCTCTCGGCGGCGGCGAACAACGTCATCGCCCGTGTCTCGGGCGGCTCGGCGTCGCAGATCAATGGGCTTCTGGGGGTGGATCCCGGGGCTACCGGCAGCCTGCCCAGCCTCTACCTCATCAATCCCGCCGGGGTGGTTTTCGGCGCCGGCGCGGTCCTCGACGTTCCCGGCGGATTTCACGTCAGCACCGCTGACTACATCAAATTCTCCAATGGCCGCTTCTACGCCGACCCGGCCCGCAGCAGCACTTTTTCCAGTGCGGCGCCCGAGGCCTTCGGCTTTCTTGGGACGAGCCGCGCGACCGTTGCGGTCATCGACGGCGCGCGCCTTGCCACTGCGGCGCAGCCCCTATCGGTGGTGGCGGGCGACGTCTTTATGGACGGCGGTTCGCTGGAGAGCGCCGGCGGCGATTTGCGGGTCGTCGCCCTGGGTAATCCGGGTGCCCGCGAGGTGGCGCTGAGCGGCGCCCTGCCGGCGGCCCAGGGCATCCTCTGGATGACCAACCTGAGCCGCATCGACGGGTCCGCTCCCGGCGCCCTTCAGGGCGGAAACGTCCAGGTGGCGGCCGGCGATGCCCTCATCGAGAATTCGGTCATTCGCAGCAGCGCCGACGCGGGAACCACCGGCAACGCCGGGAGGGTCACGGTCGAGGTGGCGGGTGACCTGACCATCGAGGACGGCTCCTCGGTTTCCTCCGATACGCAATCCACCGGTCACGCCGGCAGCGTTACGGTGCGCGCCGGCAGTCTGACCCTCGAAGGCGCCGGCTCGGGCTTTGCCGAGATTTCCAGCGATTCTCTGGGCGACGGCAACGCGGGGGCGGTGACGGTGGAGGTGGACGGCGCCATGGCGGTGGTCAACGGCGGGCGCGTTTCCTCCGACACCTACGTGGTCGGCCAGGCTGGCAACATCTCGGTCACCGCCGGCAGTCTCCTGGTTGACGGGCAGGGCTTCTTCGCCAAGATTTCCAGCGAGTCCTTCGGCGACGGCAATGCGGGGTCGATCAACATCAACGTCGCCGGCGCCATGGGCATCTTCAATCGCGGCCACGTGTCCTCCGATTCGGTCAATCCCGGCGTCCTCGGCCGGGCGGGCAACGTCACCGTGCGGGCGGGTTCATTGACCATGGACGGCGACTACAACTTCGTCGCCTACATTTCCAGCGACGCGGTCGGCATCGGCGACGCGGGCGCCGTCGATGTGCGGGTGAATGGCGCCCTGGTGATGGCCAACGGTGCCGCCATCTCCTCCGACACCTATGCGACGGGCCTGGGCGGCAGCGTGACGGTGCGGGCCGGCTCCCTGGTCCTCGACACCGACGCCAAGATTTCCAGCGACGCCCGCAGCGACGGTGACGCCGGCGCGGTGGATGTGCAGGTTTCCGGCGCCATGAGCCTCTACGATCGGGGGCTCATCTCCTCCAACTCCAGCGGCTTCGGCAACGCCGGCAACGTGACCGTACGGGCCGGAAGCCTCCTGCTCTATAACGAGTCGAAGATTTCCAGCGACGCGGCCGCCGTCGGCAACGCCGGCCAACTGAACGTGCGGGTCGGCGGCGCCCTGGTGGCGGCCTACGATTCCACCATCTCTTCCAATACGGGTTCGGTCGGCAACGCGGGTGACATCATCGTGCGCGCCGGTTCGCTCCTCTTCGACGACGCGCGCATCCTCAGCGAGGCCAACGGAGATGGCAACGCGGGCTCCCTCGACGTGGCGGTCGGCGGCAGCCTGCGACTGACCAACGGGTCGGTGATTTCCTCCAACACCTACGCCTTCGGCACCGGCGGCGACGTGAGCGTCAGCGCCGGCAGTCTCGGCCTGGCCGACACCAGCCGCATCTCCAGTGACGCTCGCGGCGATGGCGACGCCGGCACGGTGAACGTGCGGGTGGCGGGGGCCATGAGCGTGCTGCGGGGCTCGCAGGTTTCCTCCGACAGCTATTCCTTCGGCCACGCCGGCAACGTCACGGTGCGGGCGGGCAGCCTCGACGTCGATGGCGAAGGGACGCCCACCTACGTGTCCAGCGACGCGGTGGGCGGCGGCGACGCGGGATCGGTCAATGTGGTCGTCGATGGCGCCCTGCGGGTCGCCGATCGGGGATCGATTTCCTCCGACACCTACGCCTTCGGCCGTGCCGGCAACGTCAGTGTCACTGCCGGTTCCCTGACGGTGGACGGCAGCCAGGGGCTCACCTTCATTTCCAGCGACGCCCTGGGTTCCGGCGATGCCGGTTCGGTCAACGTGCGGGTCAGCGGAGCCATGCGGGTGATCAACGGCGGCTCGGTTTCCTCTGATACCTATTTCCTGGGCAGCGCCGGCGACGTGACGGTGCATGCCGGCAGCCTCGAAGTCTCGGGCCTTGGATCGACCATCTCCAGCAAGGCCTGGGATACCAGCGAGGGACAGACCGGCACGGTGACGGTGACCGCCGACACCCGCATCCTCCTCGCCGAGGGCGGCACGCTATCCATCGCCAACGACGCCTTCGTCCTCAACCCCGGCCTTCTGGTGCCTTCGCGCCTGACCGTCACGGCCCCGGTCATCGTGCTGCAGAATGCCGCCATCACCGCCGCCTCCAGCGGCAACGTGGCGGCCAGCGACATCACGGTGAATGTGGGCGAACTGCTCTTCCTCGATCCGAGCGCCATCTCCACCAGCTCGGTGGATGGAAACGGCGGCGCCATCTCCATCTTCGGCCCCAACGCCTTCGTCGTCCTGGAGAATTCCCAGATCACTACTTCGGTCGCCGGCCTCACCGGCAACGGTGGAGATATCAGCATCGACGCCCTGGGTCTGGTGCTCAACACCGGATTCATCCAGGCCAATACCGCCGCCGCCAACGCCAGCGGGGGCGACGTCAATATCGCCGTGCAATGGCTGGTGCCCAGCGGAAACAGTCTCTTCGTGGGGGGCAGCACCGCCTACAGCTTCATGCCTGGCGTGTTCGGCTTCAACGTCATCCAGGCGGCCGCGCCCACCGGGGTGAGCGGCGTCATCGACGTCACCGCGCCGGTCCTCGACATTTCCGGCAGTCTCGCCGGCCTCTCGGCGCGGGGAATCCACACCGGCGAGCTCGGGCGCAGCCCCTGCCGTCTGGGTTCGGGTAGCTCGCTGGCGCAGGCGGGACGCGGCGGCTTCGCGCCCTCGGCCCGCGACGCGCTGGGCAGCGAGCTGGCGATTCCCGCCACGATTCCCGCCGCGTCGCAGGGGGGCGACGCCGCCCTGCCGCTGCCGCCCTACGCGGCCCTCGCCAGCCGGTGCGCAGGGTGAGGCCGGCCCTCGTCCGGCTCGCCGCCCTGGCCTTGGCCCTGGCGGCGCTTCCAGCGGCTGGCGCCGACAGCGCCGATCACTTCAACGTGCAGGAACCCAAGGCGCCAGCCTACCGCGAGTCCGCCCCGGCCGACGTCTTCCGTCTGCCGCCGGTGGCGCCGGAAGGGGCGGAAGCGGAGAGCGGCGGCAGCCGCCGCGTGGTCCTGCGGGAAGTGCGCCTGCGCGGCAATACGGTCATCGCCTCGGCGGAGCTCGCCGCCCTGGCGGCCCCCTACCTGGGACGGGAAATCGGGGATGCGGACCTCGAAACCCTGCGTCAGGCCCTCACGCGGCACTACGTCGAGCGCGGCTACGTCAATTCGGGCGCCGTGCTCGGCGGCCTGGCCGACGGCGTGCAGACCTTCGACATCGTCGAGGGGCGCCTCACCGAAATGCGCTTGAGAGGGCTCGAACGACTGAACGAGGATTATGTCGTCCGCCGCCTGGTGCGCGACGAGAACGCCGTGCTCAACGTCGAAGAACTGCGGGAGCGCTTCCTGCTGCTCCTCGAAGACCCGCTCTTCGAGCGCATCAACGCCCGCCTTCTGCCGGGGCGCTCCCCCGGAGAGGCGATCTTTGACCTGGCGGCAGTGCGCGCCAGGCCCTATCAGCTCACCGCCTACGCCAACAACTATCGCCCGCCCTCCATCGGTTCCGGCGCCCTGGGCCTCAGCGGCTGGGTACGCAACCTCAGCGGCCGCGGCGATGTTTTCGATGCCAGCTGGCAGGAATCCGCCGACGCGGAATCCGGTCGCCGCTACAGCATCGGCTGGCGCTATCCACTCACCCAGCGGGGCACCCTGCTGTCCCTCCAGTTCGACCGCGGGCGCTCGTCGGTGGTCGAGGAGCCCTTCAACGCCCTCGATATCAAGAGCTTCATGGAAAGCCGCGATGTCGGCCTCTCCCAGATCCTGGTGGAGACCCTGGCCCACAAATTCACCCTGGGCGCCAACTATGTCCTGCGGGAGAACCGTACGACCCTGCTCGGGCGCCCCTTCTCCTTTTCGGCTGGCGAGCCGGACGGCGTGATTCGCGTGCGCGCCTGGCGCCTCTGGCAGGAATACGGCTTCCGCAGCGAACGTCAGGCCCTGGCCCTGCGCTACACGCTGACTTCCGCTCACAACAATCTGGAAGATCCCGTCGGCCTGCCGGGCATCACCGTGGTTCAACCGGACCACGACTACCGCATCTGGCTGGCCCAGGTGCAGTACGCCCACCGCGTTCTCGACAACGGGGCGCAGCTGGTGCTGCGCGGCAGCCACCAGGGCACCCGTGCCGACCTGCCGTCCCTGGACCGCATGGCCATCGGCGGCGTCTACACGGTGCGCGGCTATCGGGAAAACCAGCTGATCCGGGATCGCGGTAGCGTCGCCAGCGTCGAATTCGACTTCCCCGTCTTGCGCGGGGACGGCGCCAGCCTGAACCTGATTCCCTTCTACGACTGGGGGCGCGGCCGCAACCAAGGCGAATCCGCCACCACCATTTCCTCCGCCGGCCTTGCCGCCCGCGCCCGTTGGCAGGGGCTCGCGGTCGACCTCGCCGTCGCCCGCCGCATCGCCCGTCCGGACGCCCTCGACCACCAGGGCAGCAACCTGCAGGACGACGGCGTGCATGTGCAAGTCAGCTACAATTTCTTTTGATTCGACACCGGAGACCCGGCAATGACGAGGCCAATGCGCGACATCCCCTGGACGTGGGCCTTCACTCTCCTACTTGGCGCCGCCCTCCTGCTCGCTGCTTGGCCGCTCACCCTGCGAGCCGCGGAAGGAACGGGTGCGGCGGAGCCCATCGGCCTGCGTTTCGCCCTGGTCTGGCGCCTGAAGGGCGAGGTTCAGGCCAGCGCGGGCGGGCGCCAGCGCGTGCTGAAGGAAGGCGATCTCGTCTATGTCGGCGAGCGGGTGCGGGCGGCTTCCCAGTCCGAGGCGGTGCTCAAGACCGACGACGGCAGCCTGATCGCCGTGCGACCCGGGGGCGAATTCTCCGCCGAGAAGTTCACTGCCCGCGGCGAGCGCGGCGACAGCATGGTGATGCGTATCTTCACCGGTTCGCTGCGCATCATCACGGGCTGGATCGGCCGCCTCAACCGCGACAACTACCAGATCATCACCCCGACGGCGACCATCGGTGTGCGTGGCACCGACCACGAGCCCTACGTCCTCGACAGCGATGTCGAGAGCGCCGACGGCACCTATCGCTCCGGCACCTACGACAAGGTCAATCGCGGCGGAACCACCCTCGAATCCGCCGGCAAGAGCGTCGATATCGACCCCGGCAAGGTGGGCTTCGTGCGCGCGCCGGCCAAGCAGCGCACGCGGGCGCTGATGACCATTCTCCTGCCGGTGATTCTCGACAAGGTTCCCGGCTTTTACGTACCCGGCAGCTTCGATGCCGAACTCGACGCGCTTTCGGCCGCCAACGGCGAGGCCAGCCAGAAACAGCTCGAACGTCGCAGGAAACCAGCCGCGACGCCTGTCGAGGCGACGCCCGCCACCACCGAATGCGCTCCCCTGGCGGTAGGCAGGAAATGGCTCGCGCAACTCGACGGCGCCATCCAGCGGCGCGATGCGCCGGCCGTCGTCGCCCTCTTCGCGACCGACGCGCGGGTGCGCGCCACCGTGAAGGACGCCGCCGGCACCGCCACCACCCTCGACCTCAGCCGTCAGGAATTGGCGGACAGCACCCTGGCCGCCATCCAGGGCCTGAGCGATTACCGCCAGAAGCGGCTTTCCCTGCGCGCCGGCCCGGTGGACGCGACACCGCCGGAGAACGGCTGCGGCGACATCTGGCTGCGTTCCGCGGTGGTCGAGCAGGGACGCCAGGGCGGCAAGCCCTACCGCTTCGAATCCCTGGAGTCCTACCGGTTGCAAGTGCGGGACGGCGCCTGGGTGGCGGTGAGCGCCGAGACGGCCCCCCGCTGAGCCGCCTCCCGGCGGCGCTCAGGGGCTGAGGGGCAGGGGAATCTCGTCGCTGCGTCCGGCGCCGGCGCTCATGGCGCGGCAGAGGGCGACGAATTCCCGGGCGCCGGCGCTCTGGTGCTTTTGCCGGTGCCAGACGAAGTGGAAGGCGCGGCGCAGGTCCAGCTGCGGGCATTCCAGGGGCACCAGGCTGCCGCGCCGGAAGGCGTCCCGCAGGGCGAGGCGCGAGATGCAGCCGATGCCCAGCCCCGCCTCGACGGCGCGTTTGATGGCTTCGGTGTGTTCGAGCTCCATGCGCACGTCGAGGGCGGAGAAATGCTCCCGCAGACCCAGTTCCACCGCCTGCCGGGTACCCGATCCCGGCTCCCGCAGAATCCAGGGCTCCCCCAGCAGGGCCGCAAGGGCCACGGGACCGCGGCCGGCCAGGGGATGGTCCGGGCGGGCAAAGACCACCAGCTCGTCGTCCACCCAGGGCGTGGTCACCACCGCCGGCTCGTGGCATTGCCCCTCGATGAGGCCCAGGTCGAGCTCCAGGCTCGCCACGTCCCGCACGATGGCCGCCGTGTTGCGGACCTCCAGCTGCACCCGGCTGTCCGGATGACGCCGCAGAAAATCCGCCACCACCAGCACGGCGAGGTAGTTGCCGATGGTCAGCGTGGCGCCCACCTTGAGGCGACCGAAGCCGGCGCCGCCGGCGAGCAGTTGTTCCAGTTCCGCCGCCTGATCCAGGATGGCCACCGCCTTGGGCAGCAACTGGGTGCCCAGGGCGTTGAGGCGCAGGGATTTGCCGATGCGGTCGAACAACTGGGCGCCGAACTGCCGCTCCAGCTCGCCCAGGGCCGTGCTGGCCGCCGACTGCGAAAGGGCGATGCCTTCCGCCGCGCGGGAAAGCGTTCCGGCGCGGGCGGTGGCGACGAAGACTTCGAGTTGGCGGTAGCTGTGGCGCATATCGGAGTAATGGATTGATATTATCAATATTATCCGATTGTATGAATATCGGCGCCGGCCTAGAGTGAGGGCATCGTCCTTATCCTTCGGAGCATTCCATGGCCCAACTCGGCGTAGAACAGGTTCTCAGCGTCCATCACTGGAACGACAGCCTCTTCAGCTTCCGCACCACCCGTTCGCCGGGCCTGCGTTTCGAGAACGGCCAGTTCGTCATGATGGGCCTGGAAGTCGAGGGCCGGCCGCTCACCCGCGCCTACAGCGTCGCCAGCCCCAATTACGAGGACTACCTGGAGTTCTTCAGCATCAAGGTGCCCAATGGTCCGCTCACCTCGCGCCTGCAACACCTCAAGGCCGGCGACCCCATCCTGGTGAGCAAGAAGCCGACGGGCACGCTGATGATCCACGACCTGCGGCCCGGCCGCCGGCTCTTCCTCTTTTCCACCGGAACCGGCCTGGCACCCTTCATCAGCCTGATCCAGGATCCGGAAGTCTATGAACGCTTCGAGCGGGTCGTTCTCGTCCACGGCGTGCGCACCGTCTCGGAACTGGCCTACCGCGAATTCATCCGCGACACGCTGGCCGGGCATGAATTCATTGGTGACGAGGTTCGCCAGAAGTTGATCTACTACCCGACGGTGACCCGCGAGCCCTTCGACAACCAGGGGCGCCTCACCGACCTCGTGGAAAGCGGCAAGCTCTTCGCCGACATCGGCGAACCGCCCCTCGACGCCACCCAGGACCGCGCCATGATCTGCGGTAGCCCCGCCATGCTCGCCGACACCTGCGCCATGCTCGACCGACGCGGCTTCCGCGTCTCGAAGCACATCGGCGACCCCGCCGACTACGTCATCGAGCGGGCCTTCGTGGAGAAGTGAGGCGGGGGGAGGGCGGAAGCGGCATGCTGCTCATCCCTCCTTCTTTTCGACAAACACGGGGACGAAGGCGTATTCCGGATCGCCAAATTCGTTCAGCGGCCCAACCATTCCGCGTCCTGCAACAGCAAACGCCGCAGTAATCTCGTCGTGAAAACTCTCGCGCTGCAGTTCAGGTGGCTGATCAACGAACTCGACATCGCTACCAACAAAAATGGGTGCAAGAAATTCATACATGAAGCCGTTGAAGAAAAAGTACCTGGGGCTTACGAGGAAGTTGTCCGACCACACCATCTGGGGTGGAATGAACATGTAGTAGTCACGCTCTCGGTCGATGACCCACCTCTCCGGGAAGTTATGGGCCTTGGTGACTGCATAATTCAGGTTGCGCACTTTGATTGGGTCGCATTCCGCGTCTTTCAGAATCCGCCGTTGGTCTTCCGGGGTAATGGTTTCAATCACGTAAGCCATCTGGTTTTTCCCCTCGATGTTCGCGAGTTACGGCGGTCGAGATGGGCGCTGTCACCGGGCCGTCCTCTTTTTTTCGCAGGGTGGCGGTTTTGTCCGCACCCTCTGGGGGCTGCGTCGGTCAAGTTCCGGCCACCCTGTCAGTCGCCAAACAAATAGAGGGAGCGCAAGGCTCCCCCTATTCTATCCAGGCCGTCGGGCAGGTCGCCGAACGGTCCGGACCGACTTTCAGCCTCCGTAGTTCTGTTCGGCGAAGGACCAATTCACCAGGCTGTTGAGGAAGGTTTCGACGAACTTGGGCCGCAGGTTGCGGTAGTCGATGTAGTAGGCGTGTTCCCAGACATCGACGCAGAGGAGCGCCTTGTCGCCGGTGGTCAGCGGGGTGCCGGCGGCGCCCATGTTGACGATGTCCACGGAGCCGTCGGCCTTCTTCACCAGCCAGGTCCAGCCGGAGCCGAAGTTGCCCACGGCGGAGGCCTGGAAGGCTTTCTTGAATTCATCCAGGGAGCCCCACTTCTTGTCGATGGCGGCCGCCAGGGCGCCGCCGGGGGCGCCGCCGCCGGCGGGCTTCATGCAGTTCCAGAAGAAGCTGTGGTTCCAGACCTGGGCGGAATTGTTGTAAATGCCGCCGGCCGGCGCCTTCTTGACGATGGCTTCGAGGTCGAGGTTCTCGTACTCGGTGCCCTTGATCAGGTTGTTGAGGTTGGTGACGTAGGCCTGATGGTGCTTGGCGTAGTGGTAGTCGAAGGTCTCCGCCGACATGTGGGGGGCGAGGGCGTCCTTGGCGTAGGGGAGCGGGGGCAGTTGATGTTCCATGGTTTTCTCCGTCGAAGGGATGGGTGTTGAGGAAGGGAAAGTGGGAAGAGTTTACCGGGACGTCGGGTCGGCCGGCACAGCCTGGACCATGACGTCGGCCTCGCCACGGGCAAAGGCGAGGCGCAGACGCTCGCCGATGGCCAGGGAGGCTGCGTCCCGCACGGCTCGCCCGTTGGTATCGAAAGCAAGGGCGTAGCCGCGGGCGAGCACGGCATGGGGATTGAGCTGGGTCAGACCGGCGGCGGCGGCATTTAGTTTCCCGGCCTGCTGCGTGAGGCGATGTCCGACGGCCCCCGCAAGGCGCTTGCGGCTTGCCTCCAGGAGGGCGAGGCGGGGGGCGGTCCGCGGGCGGGCGGCGGCGAGGCGCGCGGTGGCCGAGGCGAGCCGCCGGCGGGCGTCTTCCTGCTGCCGGGTTGCCGAATGCGCCAGCCGCCGGCCGGCGAGGCGCAAGGCCTCGCGCTGCAGGGCGAGGCGGCGTGCCGGATGGACGAGGCGCACAGCGACACGGTCGAGGGCCTGGGCGGCCTCGGCGACCCGTCGCTCGACCCGACGGCCGAGGCGCTGGGCGAAGGCGGCGAGGCGGGCGGTGAGGGCGGCGCCGTCCGGGGCGGCGAGTTCCGCCGCGGCGGTGGGGGTGGGGGCGCGCAGGTCGGCGGCGAAGTCGGCGATGGTGAAGTCGGTTTCGTGGCCGACGCCGCAGATCACCGGGATGGGGCAGGCGCGGATGGCGCGCGCGACGGCCTCTTCGTTGAAGGCCCAGAGATCCTCGATGCTGCCGCCGCCACGACAGAGGATGAGGGCGTCGTGGCCGCCAGCGCCTGCGGCGGCGAGGGCGGCGGCGAGGGCGGGCGCGGCGCCGTCCCCCTGCACGGGGGCGGGGTAGAGGGTGAGCGCCACGTGGGGCGCGCGCCGCTGCAGGGTGCTGACGACATCGCGCAGGGCGGCGGCCTGGGGGCTGGTGACCAGGGCAATGCGGCGCGGAAAGGCGGGCAGGGGCCGCTTCACTTCGGCGGCGAAGAGTCCTTCGGCCTCCAGGGTCGCGCGCAGCTGCACGAAGCGTTCGTAGAGGGCGCCCTGACCGCCGCCCCGCACTGCCTCGACGGTGAGCTGGAACTCGCCGCGGGCTTCGTAGAAGCTCACCAGGGCACGGACTTCGATACGCTCGCCGTTCACCAGGCGGCGCCCGAGGGTCTGGGCGCGGCTGCGCCAGAGGACGCAGCGGACCTGGGCGGCGGCGTCCTTCAAGGTGAAGTAGACGTGCCCCGAAGCGGCGGCGGTCAGGTTGGAGACCTCACCGGCAATCCAGCAGAGGGGAAAACTCGCTTCGAGGGATTCGCGCACCTGCCGATTGAGGGCCGAGACGCTGAGAACCGGGGGCGGGGGAGGGGCGGACATGGGGGGCGGGGGAGAAGAGGCTGATTGTAGCCCGACTTCCGGGCCCTTGCGGGAGTCCGCCTTGGGGGTGCCGGGTCTCCTTGGGCAAGTTCATGTTTTTTAATGGCTTAAACGGTATGCCTGCTTTTTCGGCAGAGCAAGGAAAAGTGAGGCTGGCGGGTCACTTAGATTTTTTCGTGACAGGTCTTCCACATGCTTATCCACAGATTCTGGGGGTAAGTCGCCCGGGCAGCGGCCGGCGGGCCGGGGAGCTTTACGAATCAAAGCTTTCCAAACGACGGGGGTGGAGTAATATTCAGCGGGGGGAAGTTCTTCTTAGGCCAGGGGCATGTCGTCGATACGAAAAATATGGCATCAGGCGGTGCGTCGCGTCATCGCGGCGCTGCCGCGCGAGCAGCGATTTGCCATCTACCGGGCTTTCGTCGACTGTGACCCGGCGCCCAGCGAGCGTCTGCAACTGAAGATCGCCGAAACGCGGGAGGAGCTGGAAGGCTGCTTCCGTTTGCTGCACGACGCCTACGTGGACGCGGGCTTCATGACCCCGGATCCGTCGGGCATGCGAGTCACCCTCTACCACGCCCTGCCGACCACGACGACCCTGTGCGCCAAATGGGACGGCGAGGTGGTAGGCACCATTTCGCTGATCCGCGAGAGTGCCCTCGGTTTTCCCCTGCAAGCCATCTTCGACCTCTCCGACCTGCGGGCGCGGGATGGCCAGATCGCCGAGGTTTCCGCCCTGGCCGTGCATCAGCGCTTCCGCAAGACGGGTGGGGCGATCCTCTTTCCCCTGATGAAGTTCATGTACGAGTACTGCACGACCTTCTTCGATACACGCCATCTGGTCATCGCCGTCAATCCCAACCGCATCGAGATGTACGAGTCGCTGCTCTTCTTTCAGCGGCTCACGGCGAGCGGGGTCGACGAGTACGACTTCGCCAACGGGGCGCCGGCGGTGGGGGCGAGCGTGGATCTCCTCTACGCGCCGACGGTCTTCAAGTCGGTGTATGGGAAGAAGTCGGCCCGCAAGAATCTCCACGCCTACTTCACGGCGGTGAAGCTGCCCAACATCAGCCTGCCCAAGCGCCGTTACTACACGACCAACGATCCGGTCCTGACGCCGGAACTGCTGGATTACTTCTTCAATCAGAAAACCGACGCTTTCGCCCGCCTCGACGATCGCAAGAAGGCGCTGCTGCATTCCATTTACGACCTGAGGGAGTATCGCGACGTGCTGCCGGTCATCCCGGAGCTTCACGGGCAGGGCGTGCAGCTGCGCCAGCACCAGCGATATTCGGTGAAGTGCCCGGGGGAACTAAGGGTGGTCATGACCGACGGCCGTCAGCACTATCAGATGCAGGTGGTCGAAGTGTCGAGCTTCGGCTTCCAGGCCCATGCCACCGATCCCTTGCCGCTCAACGTCTGGAGCGACGCGACGGTGCAGCTGGGCCGCCTCGAACATTCGACGGTAAAGGCCCTGGCCGTACGCGACAAAGCCAACGGATTCAATGGCTTCTACGGCTTCAAGCTGGGCGAGCCGGACCTCATCTGGCGCAAGTTCGTCGGCGCCCTGCAGCGGGGCAAGACCCACGAGGATCTGGAAAACTCCACCATGTTCCTGGTCTGAGTCCCGGCGCCGCGCGGGGCTTGCCGGCGCGGGCGGGGGCAGGCAAAATCAGCGGCTGTCATTTCGCGGGGGTTCCCAAGTGTTCGCCATCGTTCAGGCCGCCGGCTGGCCCATCTGGCCCTTGTTGCTGGCTTCGATCATCGCCGTTGCCCTCATCATCGAGCGGCTGGTCGCGCTGCGCCGCAACAAGATCGTTCCCGCGGGGCTCCTGCAAAGGGCCGTCGGTGAGTACAAGCGCGGCGGCAACAACGACAAGCTGATCGACGATCTGGAGAAACATTCGTCCCTCGGGCGCGTTCTTGCGGCGGGTTTGCGCAACGTCCAGTCTTCGCGGGAGATCATGAAGGAATCCATCGAGGAGGCGGGGGCTGCGGTCGCCCACGATCTCGGACGATATCTGACGACGCTCGGAACCATCGCCTCCATCAGTCCGCTGATGGGGCTTTTCGGCACCATTGTCGGCATGATCGAGATTTTCGGTTCCCAGTCCCCCACCGGTTCGAACCCCATGCAACTGGCCCACGGCATTTCCATCGCCCTCTACAACACGGGCTTCGGCCTGGTGATCGCCATTCCAAGCATGATCTTCTGGCGCCATTTCCGTGCCCAGGTGGATGGTCTGGTCGTCGAGATGGAGCAGCAGGCCGTCCGCCTGGTGGAATACACCCACGGCGACCGCAAATGAACTTCCAGCGCGGCCGCACCCGGGAAGAGCCGGAAATCAACCTGATTCCGATGATCGACGTGTTGCTCGTCATCATCATCTTCCTGATGCTGACGACCACCTACGCCAAGTACTCCGGGCTGGAGATCAACCTGCCCACGGCCGAGGCCAACAAGCAGCCCGAGCAACCCAACGAGATCGACGTGGCGGTCACCGCCGCGGGGCAGGTTCTGATCAACAAGTCGCCGTTGCCGACGGCCGACGTCAAGGCCATCGCCGACGCGATGCGGCGCGCGGCGGGCGAGCGCAGCGACCCGGTGGTGGTCATCAACGCCGACGCCAAGGCCAGCCACCAGAGCGTGGTCGACGTCATGCAGGCCGCCCAGACGGCCGGCTACCCGCGCATTTCCTTCGCCATCCAGAATCCCCGCTGATGTCCCTGGCGGAGCGCTGGTTCGAGCCGCGATTCAATCTGCGGCTGGCGCCCCTCGTTCCGCTGGCTGCGCTCTTTTCGGTTCTGGCCGGTCTGCGGCGAGCGGCCTACCGGGTCGGCCTCCTGCGTCGCGTGCGCTTGCCGGTGCCGGTGGTGGTCGTTGGCAACCTGACCGTCGGTGGGGCCGGCAAGACCCCGCTGACCCTCTGGCTGGTGGCGGAGCTGCGGCGCCGGGGCTGGCGGCCCGGGGTGATCAGTCGAGGCTACGGCGGGGAGGCGCGTGCGCCGTTGCCCGTCCTCCCGGAGTCCGACGCCGGCCGCGTCGGTGACGAACCCCTGCTCATCGCCCGGCGCGGCGATTGCCCCCTCTGGGTGGGCGGCGATCGCGCGGCGGCCGGGGCGGCCTTGCTTGCCGCCCATCCCGAGGTCGATGTGCTCGTCTGCGACGATGGCCTGCAGCACTACCGCCTCGCCCGCGACGTGGAGCTGGCGGTCTTCGACGCGCGCGGGGCGGGGAACGGCTGGCGCATCCCCGCGGGGCCGTTGCGGGAGCCGCTGGCGCGCCTCGCCGAGGTGGACGCGGTGGTTTTCAATGGCGATCCGCCGGCGGATGTTGTGGCTGCCGCCAAGCTGGTGGCGGGATTTGCCATGAGCCTGCGGGCGGATCGCTTCCGTCGCCTGGGGCAGGCGGGCGTAAGCTGCGCCGCCGCCGATCTGCGCGGGCGCCGGTTGCACGCGGTGGCCGGCATCGGCAATCCCGGCCGGTTCTTCGCGACGCTGGCCGCCTTGGGGCTCGAATTCCGGCCGCGTCCCTTTGCCGATCATCATCGCTTTACCCCCGGCGACCTCGCGGTTCCCGCCGGCGAGGTGCTCCTGCTCACTGAAAAGGATGCAGTAAAATGCCCGCCGGACCTGGCTGCCGAAGCCTGGGTGCTGCCTGTCGAGGCGGGGATTTCCCCCGCCCTCGCCGACCTCATCGTGGAGAAAATCCGTGGACGCAAGGCTTCTTGACATCCTCGTCTGCCCCGCATGCAAGGGCAATCTCGAATATCGCAAGGCCGAGCAGGAACTGGTCTGCAAGCCCTGTCGCCTGGCTTATCCGATTCGCGACGACATTCCCGTCATGCTGGAAGACGAGGCGCGGCAATTGAAGTCCGAGGAAGCATGACTTTCAAGGTCGTGATTCCGGCACGCTATGCCTCGACGCGGCTGCCGGCCAAGCCGCTCCTCGATCTGGGCGGCAAGCCGATGGTCGTGCGGGTGGCCGACCGGGCGCGGCAGTCCGGCGCCGAGGAGGTCTGGGTCGCCACCGATCACCCCGCCGTGCGCGACGCGGCCGAAGCCCACGGTGTGCGGGTGCTCATGACCCGTGCCGACCACGCCAGCGGCACCGACCGTCTGGCCGAGGTCGCCGCCCTGCGGGCCTGGAGCCCGGATACCCTGGTGGTCAACGTGCAGGGCGATGAGCCCCTCATCGAGCCGGAAGTCATTGCGCTCACTGCACACCGTCTGGCCGAGAGCGGCGCCGCCATCGCCACCGTTGCCCACCCCATCGCCGAGGCGGCAGATTTCTTCAATCCCAACGTGGTCAAGGTTGTTTGCCGGGGTGACGGCGACGCCGCCTATTTTTCCCGCGCACCGATTCCCTACGCCCGCGACCACTTCGCCCGTGAAGCAGGCGGAGAAGCCCTGCCGGCGGGCTTTCCGGCACTGCGCCATGTCGGTCTGTACGCCTATCGCGTGAGTTTTCTTGCGGCCTACGCGGGGCTTGCTCCGGCGCCGACGGAGATATTTGAGTCTTTGGAGCAACTGCGGGCGCTGTGGCATGGCTACCGGATCGCCGTGGCGATCGTTTCCAGCGCTCCGGCGCCGGGGGTCGACACCCCCGAAGACGCCGAGAAGATGAGGCTGATCTTTACGCAAGGCGTTTGAGCAAAGGGTTTGACCGGGCTCCAAATACCGAGTAATTTTTCACACTTTGAAGTCGGCGGCGACCGGCAGAAAAAGTCTAAAACTCCATCAACGACAGACATGCAGAGGGATTTCCCATGAAACTCATCCTCTTGGGCGCTCCGGGCGCCGGCAAGGGAACGCAAGCCAAATTCATTTGCGAAAAATTCGGCATTCCCCAGATTTCCACCGGCGACATGTTGCGCGCCCAGGTCAAGGCTGCCACTCCGCTAGGCCTCGAAGCCAAGAAGCACATGGATTCCGGCGGTCTCGTTCCGGACGCGGTCATCATCGGCATGGTGAAAGCCCGCCTCCAGGAAGCGGATTGCAAGAACGGCTACCTGTTCGACGGTTTTCCGCGCACCATTCCCCAGGCCGAGGCCATGAAGGAAGCCGGTGTGCCCCTCGATTTCGTGCTGGAAGTGGATGTGCCCGACTCCGACATCATCACCCGTATGGCGGGGCGTCGCGTGCACCTAGCCTCCGGCCGAACCTATCACGTGACCTTCAATCCGCCCAAGGTCGCCGGCAAGGACGACGCCACCGGCGAGGATCTCATCCAGCGGGATGACGACAAGGAAGAAACCGTCCGTAAGCGCCTGGAGATTTACCACGCCCAGACCAAGCCCCTGGTGGATTTCTACGGCAAGTGGTCCGCCACCGGCGACGCCAAGGCGCCCAAGGTGTGCAAGGTGGCTGGCGTCGGGAGCGTCGACGACATCACCAAACGCGTGTTCGACGCGCTGAAGTAACTCGGGGCGGATGATGGCGGTGAAAAATGCCTTCTACGCGCAGTCGGGAGGAGTCACCGCCGTCATCAACGCCACTGCCTGCGGCCTCATCCAGGAGGCGCGGCGGTATCCGGACAAAATCGGCAAGGTCTATGCGGGGCGCGACGGCATCATCGGTGCGCTCACCGAAGACCTGATCGACACCAGCCTGGAATCCGATGCCGACATCGCCCGCCTCAAGCACACGCCGGCGGGCGCCTTCGGTTCCTGTCGCTACAAGTTGAAGAGCCTCGCGGATCACCGGGCGCAATACGAGCGCCTGATCGACGTATTCCGCGCTCACGACATCGGCTACTTCTTCTACAACGGTGGCAACGACTCGATGGACACTGCCTGGAAGGTGTCCCAGATTTCGGAAAAGCTCGGCTATCCGGTGGTCTGCGTCGGTATTCCCAAGACCGTGGATAACGACCTGCCGCTTACCGATTGCTGTCCCGGCTTCGGTTCGGTGGCGAAGTATGTCGCCACCTCCATGCGCGAGGCGGGCTTTGATGTTGCCTCCATGGCTCGCACCTCGACCAAGATTTTCGTCCTTGAGGTCATGGGGCGGCACGCCGGCTGGATCACCGCGGCCTGCGGGCTCGCTTCCGAGGGCGAGGGCGAACCGCCCCACGTGCTTCTGTTTCCCGAGGTGCCCTTCGCTCCGGATCGCTTCATTACCCGCGTTGACGAGTGCGTCAAGCGTTTCGGCTATTGCACGATCGGCGTTTCGGAGGGGCTTTCCGACGCCTCAGGCAATTTGATCGCCGAGGCCGGCGGCAAGGACGCCTTCGGGCATTCCCAGTTGGGCGGGGTGGGGCAGGTGGTCGCCCAGCTTGTCAAGGATCGCCTGGGTCACAAATACCATTGGGCGCTGGCCGATTATCTGCAGCGCTCGGCCCGCCATGTCGCGTCGCGTACCGACGTGGAGCAGGCTTATGCCCTGGGCAAGGCGGCGGTGGATCTGGCGCTGGCCGGTCGCAATGCGGTCATGCCAACCATCGAACGCAAGTCCGATTCTCCTTATGTGTGGGAGATCGGTGTCGCACCCCTGGAGGACGTGGCCAACGTCGAAAGGAAAATGCCGCGGGAGTTCATTTCCGCGGACGGCTTCCATATCACCGACGCTTGCCGCGCCTATCTGCGCCCGTTGATCGAAGGGGAGGATCCGCCGCCATTCCGCGGTGGCCTGCCGGATTACGTGCGCCTGAAGAATCGTTCCGTGCCGAAGAAACTGGGAGAGTTTTCGCTCTGAAATAACCGGGCCGGCCGGATCGCTTGTTTTTCCAACGTTGTCAATTGACTCGAAATCAAAAGGAGGGAGTTAATGTCTTCAGCTTTGTATTTGGCGCTAGGGTGCGCCGTTCTGGCGGTACTTTATGGCTGGATTTCCAGTACCCAGATTCTCAGCCTGCCGGCAGGCAATGCTCGCATGCAGGAAATCGCCAAGGCCGTCCAGGAAGGGGCGTCGGCCTATCTCGCCCGGCAGTACAAGACGATCGCCATCGTCGGGGGCATCCTGTTTCTGGTGATCGGTTTCGTCCCCAAGCTGGGCTGGCCCACCGCCGTCGGTTTCCTGATTGGAGCCGTGCTTTCCGGCGCCGCCGGCTTCATCGGCATGAACGTTTCGGTGCGCGCCAACGTGCGCACGGCTGAAGCCGCCCGCGGCGGTATCGCTCCGGCGCTGGATGTCGCCTTCAAGGGCGGCGCCATCACCGGCATGCTGGTGGTTGGCCTCGGCCTCCTCGGCGTGGCCGGCTACTACGCCGTGCTGCGCATGGGTGGCGGCGCCAATGCCGACCTGCACCACGTCATCGAGCCCCTGGTTGGCCTGGCCTTCGGTTCTTCCCTGATTTCCATCTTCGCCCGTCTCGGCGGCGGCATCTTCACCAAGGGGGCTGACGTCGGCGCCGACCTGGTGGGCAAGGTGGAAGCCGGTATCCCCGAGGACGATCCGCGCAACCCCGCCGTGATCGCCGACAACGTGGGCGACAACGTGGGCGATTGCGCCGGCATGGCCGCAGACCTGTTCGAGACCTATGCGGTGACCGTGGTGGCGACCATGGTGCTGGCTGCGCTGGTCATCAAGACCTCGCCGGGCCTCGGTGAAAACCTGCTGCTCTATCCGCTGGCGCTCGGCGGCGTCTCCATCATCGCCTCCATCGTCGGTTGCGTCTTCGTCAAGGCGACCGAAGGCGGCAAAATCATGGCGGCTCTATACCGCGGGCTGGCCGTGGCAGGCATCCTGGCTCTGGTGGCCTACTATCCGATCACTTCCTGGCTGATCGGTGCCGGTGATGGCGCCAAGATCACCACCATGAGCATGTTCGGTTGCTCGGTGGTCGGCCTGATGCTTACCGCCGCCCTGGTCTGGATCACCGAGTACTACACCGGGACCGACTATGCGCCGGTGAAGCACGTCGCTTCCGCCTGCCAGACCGGCCACGCCACCAACATCATTGCCGGCATCGGCGTGTCGATGAAGGCCTGCGCCCTGCCGGTGATTTCGGTGTGCATAGCCATCTACGCCGCCTACGCACTGGGCGGGCTGTTCGGTATCGCCATCGCGGCCACTTCCATGCTATCCATGGCCGGCATCGTTGTGGCCCTGGACGCCTACGGCCCGATCACCGACAACGCCGGCGGCATCGCCGAAATGTCCGGGCTGCCGAAGGAAGTGCGCGACGTCACCGATCCCCTGGACGCCGTCGGCAACACCACCAAGGCGGTGACCAAGGGCTACGCCATCGGTTCCGCCGGTCTGGCCGCGCTGGTGCTTTTTGCCGACTACACCCATGGCCTGGAGGCCGCCGGTCTGACCGGGATCACCTTCGACCTTTCCAACCACATGGTCATCATCGGCCTCTTCCTCGGTGGTCTGATTCCCTTTCTTTTCGCCGCCATGGCGATGGAGGCGGTGGGTCGCTCCGCCGGTGCGGTGGTGGTCGAGGTGCGCCGTCAGTTCAAGGAAATCCCGGGCATCATGGAAGGCACTGCCAAGCCGGATTATTCCCGCGCTGTGGATATGCTGACCGTCGCCGCCATCAAGGAGATGATGATTCCGTCCATCCTGCCGGTGGCCGTGCCCATCGTCGTCGGCCTCGCCCTCGGTCCCCAGGCCTTGGGTGGTCTGCTCGTTGGCACCATCGTCACCGGTCTCTTCGTGGCCATCTCCATGACCACCGGCGGCGGCGCCTGGGATAACGCCAAGAAGTACATTGAAGACGGCCACTTCGGTGGCAAGGGTTCCGAAGCCCACAAGGCGGCGGTGACTGGCGATACCGTCGGCGATCCCTACAAGGACACGGCGGGTCCGGCAGTGAACCCGCTGATCAAGATCATCAATCTGGTGGCGCTCCTTATCGTGCCCCTGATGGCCTGATCGGTTTCCGGCGCATGAAAAAAGGCGGCTGCGGCCGCCTTTTTTGTTTTCTCTCCCAAGCACTCAGGTCAGTTGCGCAATAGCCTTTCGTTCAGGGTGTAGGTGCCCATGAGGCTTGCCTCGGCGAGGATGTGGCCGTTAAGCGCGGCACGCACATCGGCGCCGGTGAAGCGCGTACCGAGTTCCAATTGGCTCACGTCGAGGGCGTAGAGCGTGAAGACATAACGATGTGGGCGCTCGTCGTTCCACGGTGGGCATGGCCCATCGTAGCCGTGGTAGTCGCCACGCATGTCGTTGTCGCCGGCAAACCAGCCGGTGTAGTCATTAATGCCCTGGCGGGTTCCGCCCGGTCCCTGGGGACCGCTCTTGCCCCTGGGGGTGACTTCGCGGGAAAAATCACCATCCTGAATCTCCCTCAACTTGGGGGGGATGTCCACCAGAACCCAATGGAAGAAATCGACGCGCGGCAGATCGGCGGGAACGCTGCGGCCTTCCTGGTTCACGTCGTCTCCCCGGCTGGGCGCGTCGGGGTCGCAGCAGATGAGCGCAAAGGAACGGATGCCCGGCGGGACATCGCTCCAGGCCAGGTGCGGGTTGCGATTGCGCCCCAGGCAGACGTGATGAGCGGGGTCGGGCGTACAGAAAGCAAAGTCTTCCGGGATGGCGTGGCCGTCGACCACACTGTTACTGACGAGTTTCATGGCTTCTCCCTCTTATTCGACCGCGCGGCGCTTGAAATCGGCCGGGCGGAATCCCAGGACACCTAGTGTAGCGAAATACGCGCCGGCGCCAAGGATCACCAGGAGTGTCAGGTGGCCAACCCGCCAGAGGGCGCCCGCCGCCAGCCAGTCTGCGGAAGGCCCGCTCGCCCACCAAAGGGTCGCGGCCATGACCGCCAGGGCTAGGGAGAGTTTGGCCATGAAGGCCGGCCATCCGGCTTGGGGTTGGAATACGCCTTGGCGCAGCAGGCCGGCGTAGAGCATTGCCGCGTTAAGGCAGGCGGCAAGGCCGATGGATAGCGCCAATCCGGTGTGCCCGAGGTCGAGGGCAAGGACGAAAACCGCGTTCATCGCCTGGGTCGCTGCCAGGGCGACGATGGCGATACGCACTGGAGTCCGTATGTTTTGGCGGGCGTAGAAACCCGGCGCCAGAACCTTGACCAGGATCAGGCCGGTCAATCCCACGCTGTAGGCGATCAGCGCCTCGCGGGTGCGAAAGACGTCGTCAGCCCCGAAGGCGCCATGGTGGAAGAGAGTGGTGACGAGCGGAACTGCAAGCAACGCGAGGGCCAGGGCTGCAGGCACCGCCAGCAGGAGCGTGAGGCGCAGGCCCCAGTCCAGGAGGCGGGAATACTCCTCGTGACGCCCGTCGGCGTGGCACTTGGCGAGGGAGGGAAGCAGAATGGTTCCCAGGGCGACCCCAAGCATGCCGGAGGGGAATTCCATCAGGCGGTCGGCGTAGTAGAGCCAGGAGACACTGCCGTCGGCGAGAAAGGAGGCAAAGACGGTATTGATGATCAGGCTGATCTGCGAGACCGAGACCCCGAGCAGAGCAGGGCCCATGAGACTGAGGATGCGCCGAACTCCAGGGTGCCCCCAGGCTTCTCGCCAGGCGAAGCCGATGCGTGGCAGCATGCGGATCTGGTGCAGCGCTGGGACCTGCAAGGCAAGCTGGAGGAGGCCGCCAATGAAGACTGCCCAGGCAAGGGCGAGAATGGGCGGGTCGAAATAGGGCGCCGCGAAGAGCGCCATGGCGATGAAGACGAGATTCAGCACTACCGGGGTGAACGCAGGCAGCGCGAAGCGGCTCCAGGTATTGAGAATTCCGCCCGCCAGGGCCACCAGCGACATGAACAGGATGTAAGGGAAAGTGATGCGGGTGAGGCTGACGGTCAGCTCAAATTTTCCCGCATCGGTGGCGAAGCCGGGGGCCGAGATCCAGACGAGCAGCGGAGCGGCCGCGACCCCCAGGGAACTCACCACGACCAGGGCGAGAAAGAGGAGGCTGGCGACATGGTCGACCAGTAGGCGCGTCTCGGAATCGCCGCGCATGTGCTTGTATTCCCCCAAGATGGGAACGAAAGCTTGGGAAAATGCACCCTCGGCAAACATTCGGCGCAGCAGGTTGGGGAGTTTGAAGGCGACAAAGAAGGCGTCGCTGGCCAGTCCCGCGCCAAATACGCGAGCAACGATGAAATCCCGAACGAAGCCGAGAATTCTGGAGAGAAGGGTCATCCCGCTGATGGTCGCCAGCGCGCGCAACAGGTTCATTTCGGCTCATTGCCCGGCAGCGGGCACAAAAGCTATAATTTTACGCTTTGCTGCAGTAGCTCAGTTGGTAGAGCAACTGATTCGTAATCAGTAGGTCGGAGGTTCGATTCCTCTCTGCAGCACCACCCTCCTCGTCACTGCAGCCGGGGTGGTCCGCTCGCCAGGCGAGCGAAAACCGCTCACAGTGCGGTTGGGGACGAGTCGGCGAGATATGCCTTGTAGCGCATATCGGAAACCAGAATGTGGCTCTCCCACCATTCGCTCAGGAATGCGTGCAGTGCCGGCAGGTCCGGTCTCCCGGCACAGGCCGCTTCCAGGTGGTGCGTCAGGGTTGTCCAGTAGTGGTCGTGCTCTGCTTGCTGTGCTTCGATGTCCGGGTAGCCGACCTCGCGCAATAGTTTTTCTTCGGTTGCAAAATGCACCCTGGCGTAGAGGCAGAGCCCATTGAGGATGACGTGAATCTCATGGGCGTTGGGCTGGGGGGTGGCGGCCAGCTTTTCGCCGGCAGCTTGGCAGAGTTGTAGCAAGAGGCGGTGCTGGGCGTCCAAAACGTCGTTCCCGACGCTGAAAGCCGGGGACCAGGAAGGGATGCTGGACATGCTCTTTCTCGATGCACGCGGGTGTCAAAGGCGGATGCTACACGATACGGTCGCTATCAGGGCTGGCTGCTGGCTCGCCGCGTCCGGCGCACAAATCAACTATACTTCGCGGCCGGCCCCAGCGCCTGCCCGGAATCGCGGCGTTCCGGCAGCCCTTCCGGTCTTCCCGGCGAGCCCCTCCCTTATCCATGTCCGAAAACGCCTGCTTTCACTGTGGCCAGCCTGTCCCACCCGATGTTCACCTGCCGGTGAACATCGCGGGTCATTCCCGGGCCATGTGCTGTCCCGGTTGCCGGGCGGTGGCGCAGGCCATTGTCAGTAACGGGCTCGAGGACTACTACCGGACCCGCGGGGCATTGCCGGCGTCGCCCCCCGAAGTTCTTCCGGCAGATCTCGCCGATCTGGAACTCTTCGACCACGCCGAATTTCAGAAGAGCTTCGTGAGAGCGCTCGGCCCCCACGAGCGGGAGGCTTCCCTGCTGCTTGAGGGGGTGACCTGCGCGGCGTGCGTCTGGTTGAACGAGGAACATGTCGGCCGCCTGCCCGGGGTGGTCGGGGTCGATATCAACTATGCGACGAGGCGCGCCCGGGTCCGTTGGGACGAATCCCGCGTCCATTTGTCTGACATCCTGGCGGCCATCGCGGCGATAGGCTATCGGGCTTATCCCTACGATGCGGGACGTCATGAGGATCTCGCCCGGCGGGAGCGGCGGGATGCCCTTTGGCGGCTATGGGTAGCCGGGCTCGGGATGATGCAGGTCATGATGTACGCGGTCCCGGTCTATGTGGCCGGTGAGGGCGAGATCACCGCGGACGTCGAATCCCTCCTGCGCTGGGCCGGCCTCTTGTTGACCCTGCCGGTCGTCGTGTATTCCTCCGCACCCTTCTTTCGCAATGCCTGGCGCGATCTGCGGCTGCGCCGGGTGGGCATGGACGTTCCGGTCGCCCTGGGTGTCGGGGCGGCTTTCCTGGCCAGCGTCTGGGGGACGCTGACGCACTCCGGCGAGGTCTATTTCGATTCGGTGACCATGTTCGTGTTCTTCCTCCTTGGCGGGCGCTTTCTGGAGATGAGCGCGCGCCAGAAGGCGGTGGGAGTTACCGAAGCGCTGGCGCGACTCATGCCTGCCTTTGCTTTTCGCCTGGAAGACTATCCGGCGCACCGCGAGGGCACGCAGGTGATGGTTGGCGATCTTCGTCGCGGCGACGTCATCCTGGTGCGTCCAGGGGAGACCGTGCCGGTGGATGGTTTCGTCATCGAAGGGGCGAGTTCTACGGACGAGGCGCTGCTGACCGGGGAGAGCCAGCCGATTTCCAAGGTTTCGGGAGACCCTGTCACCGGGGGATGCGTGAATATCGCAAGCCCGCTCATCGTGCGCGTTGATCGGGTGGGGGAGGGAACTCGCCTTTCGGCCATCGTGCAACTCATGGACCGGGCTGCGATGGAGAAGCCGCGGGTCGTGGAATTGGCAGACCGTATCGCCAGCCGATTTGTCGCGGCCCTTCTTTTTGTGGCGGTGGGTGCGGCCGTCGCCTGGACACTGATCGATCCTGGGCGGGCCCTGTGGATCACGGTATCGGTGCTCGTGGTGACGTGCCCCTGCGCCTTATCGCTGGCGACCCCGGTGGCGCTTACCGTCGCAGCGGGCGCCTTGGCCCGCGACGGCTTGTTGGTGACGCGCGGTCACGCGGTGGAAACTCTTGCCCGCGTGACCCATTTCGTCTTTGACAAGACCGGAACGCTCACCTCTGGCCGTATGCAGGTACGCGCCATCGATGTCCTGGGTGCGCTTTCGCGCGAGCGCTGTCTGGCCCTGGCGGCTGCCCTGGAGACGGCTTCGGAGCATCCCTTGGCCGGCGCGCTGAGAGCGGGCGAGGGAATCGAGCGCCTGTCCGCCACCGATGTCCGCAATGAGCCCGGTCAGGGAATCGAAGCGTGTGTCGAGGGGGTGAAATACCGCATCGGGCGACTGGAATTCGCGGCGGCCCTCGGTGGCATCGCGCCCTGTCCGATCGCCGAGTCCTGGGAAACGCTCGTCGGCCTGGCCGACGAAAAAAATTGGCTGGCGGTCTTCCACGTCGCGGACGCGGTGCGTCCCGAGGCGCGCGACCTAGTCGCCGACCTCACGTCCTTTCACGCCGGCAAC
>WBZV01000351.1_pt1 | contig 29062 bp, 23 predicted proteins | sample 5204221 | NCBI WGS metagenome assembly WBZV01 (sample SAMN12344360, study PRJNA552823) | activated sludge metagenome | biome: Activated sludge suspended growth; feature: Nitrification reactor; material: Wastewater; isolation source: activated sludge from nitrification reactor of wastewater...
ATGGCCCATCACGATCGCTCCTCGTGGGCACCGGTCGCTTGGGTCTGGCTGGTCGAAGCGCGTATCCTTGCAACCAGACTGGCAAGCTAATCATTTTGGGTACACCCTCTCAGTGGTAGTCCTGATAATCGACCAGGATTGCATCCTGGCCCTCGAACACAAAGGTCATCCGCCAATTGCCATTGACCGTCACTGACCAGTGCCCAACCAGATCGCCGCCCAATGCGTGCAGTCTCCAGCCGGGGATGTTCATTTCCTTTGGTTCTCGGGCGTCGTTCAGTTGCCGTAACTGGCGTGCCAACCTTCCGGCATGATCCGGCCGGATGCCGGCCTTGCTGCCGGACTCGAAAAAAGCCTGCAGCCCTTTGTGCCTGAAGTGCTTGATCATCTGATAATTGTAGCGTGAGGCGCTACACGTAACAACTAAGCTGATCTGCCCAGGTGATCCACGCCTGAAAACTTGGTTCATCGTGCCTTACCGGGGAAGGCAGGCTTTACGGCCAGGTAGGGCAGAGGTGTGATGCGGGGGTTCGGAGTTGGTAGATTGATAGTCGCCAAAAAAGTTAAATCTTCCAAAACCCCCGCCATGTTGAACGCTACGTAGGCCCGCCCTCAGGCATGCGGTTGATTCGTGCCGCGAACAGCTTGACGGTTCGTTGTTGATCAAGCTATCGGAATCGCCGGAGATACCCGCTCGTTGCGGGGCGTGCCAAGAGCCCTGCGTGCTGGTGCATGAACGCCGCTGGCGACGGGGCCGGGAACGGGATTGTTTTGACCGGCGGGCGTGGCTGGACCAGCGAAGCCGGGTGACCCATCGGCTCAGGGCCCCGGGTCGAAGCGCATGCGGGTCCTCTGGATCGGCGAAGGCAACCGCCGGGAGGTGGTCGGTCGATCAGACCAATCCCCTGCGCCAGCAGCCGGCGGCCCGCCAAGTGGTCAAGCGGAGCAGTAGCCTATTGCTCCGCAACCGGGACGCTCAAGGATGAACAGGCGATGCGGCTCTAGGAGCGTGTGGCCTACGGTTTCCGCGACCCAGCCTGTTTCCTCCTGAAGATCAATGCAGCCTTTCCCCGTCAGGCGCGATGAAGCAGAAAAATGGGGCGCCCCGGTCGGGGCGCCCCATTTTCGTGAACGGTGCTCCGGAACTCAGACGTTGAACAGGAAGTTCAGAACGTCGCCATCCTTCACCACGTATTCCTTGCCTTCGGAGCGCATCTTGCCCGCTTCCTTGGCGCCGGCTTCGCCCTTGTACTTGATGAAGTCTTCAAAGGCAATGGTCTGGGCGCGGATGAAGCCGCGTTCGAAGTCGGTGTGGATGACGCCGGCCGCTTGCGGGGCGGTGTCGCCCACGTGGATGGTCCAGGCGCGCACTTCCTTCACCCCGGCGGTGAAGTAGGTCTGCAGGCCCAGGAGCTGGTAGCCGGCGCGGATCAGGCGGTTGAGGCCGGGCTCTTCGAGGCCCAGGTCGGCCAGGAAGGCCATCTTGTCTTCGTCGTCCAGGTCGGCCAGTTCGGCTTCGATCTTGGCGCACAGGGCGACGACGGGGGCGCCTTCCTTGGCGGCGTGCTCGCGCAGGCGGTCCAGGTAGGGGTTGTTGTCAAAGCCGTCTTCGGTGACATTGCCCACGTACATGGCGGGCTTGAGGGTCATCAGGCACAGGGGCTTGAGGATCAGCTTCTCGTCGTCGCTGAGCTTCATCGTGCGCGCCGGCTGACCCTCGTTGAGGTGGGGCAGCAGCTTTTCGAGGATGGCGACGAGCTTCTGGGCATCCTTGTCGCCGGAGCGGGCCTTCTTGTTTTCCCGGTGGATGGCCTTCTCGACGGCGGCCATGTCGGCCAGGGCCAGCTCGGTGACGATGGTCTCGATGTCGGCCAGGGGATCGACCTTGCCGTTCACGTGGATCACGTTTTCGTCTTCGAAGCAGCGCACCACGTTGACGATGGCGTCGGTCTCGCGGATGTTGGCCAGGAACTGGTTGCCCAGGCCTTCACCCTTGGAGGCGCCGGCGACCAGACCGGCAATGTCCACGAACTCGACGATGGCCGGCTGGATCTTCTGCGGATTGACGATCGCCGACAGGGCATCAAGGCGCCGATCGGGCACTTCGACGATGCCGACGTTGGGCTCGATGGTGCAGAAGGGGTAGTTCTCGGCGGCGATGCCGGCCTTGGTGAGGGCATTGAAGAGGGTCGATTTGCCGACGTTGGGCAGGCCGACGATGCCGCATTGGAGAGCCATGGTGTTCCTTTGATGTTCAGGGCTTTCCGGCCAGACGTGCCGGAAAGCCCGCTATTGTAAAGCGGGTTCCCGTTCATCCAAAGGCCGACCGTGTCATGTCCCTCCCGCCGGGCATCTGCGTTCCGTGTTCAGGTGGCGGGGCGGGGTGCGTCCCCCCAGCAGGCGGGGCATTTCCATTGGGCGATCCAGGCAGGTACGGCCTCGGCGGGCATGGGGTGGGCAATGCCGTATCCCTGGGCATGCTCACAGCCGATGCTGAGCAGCGCCACCCCGTGTTCGATGGTTTCCATGCCTTCGGCGACGACCTCCCGACCGAAGCTGCGGGCGAGGGCCACCACACCCTTTGCGATGGCCAGATCCTCCGGATCTTCCAGGATGTTTCGCACGAAGGATTTGTCGATCTTGAGCGTCCGTGCGGGCAGTCGCCGAACGTAGGTCAGGGAGGAATGGCCGGTGCCGAAGTCGTCGAGGGCGAAGCTCACGCCAAGGGATGCACTGTCGCGGATGATCCGGGCGACCTTTTCCACGTCCTCCATGGCAGCGGTTTCCAGGATCTCGATCTCCAGGCGTTCCGCGGGTATGCCGGGATGGGCTTCCAGGAGCTTGGCCAGGTGCTCGCCAAAGCCCGGGGCTTTCAGATGGTGGCCCGAGATGTTGACGCTGATCGGGAGGTGCAAGCCGATCGCTGACCAGCGCTGCATCTGGGACAGGGCTTCGGCGAGCACCCACCGGCCGAGCCGGACGGCCATCTCGCTGCCCTCCACATAGGGCAGGAAGCTGACCGGCAGTATCAGCCCTTCCTCCGGATGGGCCCAGCGGATCAGGGCTTCGACGCCGACCACCGTGCCCAGGCGCATGTTTACCCTGGGTTGATAGAAGAGGACAAACTCACCTTCCGCGAGGCCCCTTTCGACATTGGCGGTGGTCTGGTACAGAGCGCGTGCGCGGCCTTCGAGCTCGGTGTCGAAGAGGCTGCAGCGGCTGCGGCCAGACTGCTTGGCAATCAGCATCGCCTGGTCTGCATTGCGCAGGAGGACGTCCGGCTCCTCCCCGTTCAGTGGGCACACGGATACGCCGATGCTGGCAGATAGGGCGATGCTCCGGCTCTCGGAGATGGGGATCGGACACTCCACGGCCTTGAGCAGGCGCGCAACCGTGGCGGGTATCTCCTCGCGATTCTCGATGCCGCCCAGCAGCACGACGAACTCATCCCCACCCAGGCGGGCGACCGTGTCGGTGCCGCGCACACAGTCCTGAAGGCGGTCGGCGAGCTGGATGAGCACGCTGTCACCGGTGGAATGTCCCCAGGTGTCATTGAGGCGTTTGAAACCATCCAGATCCAGGTAACACACCACGACCAGACTATCTTCCCGTTCGCCCCGGAGGATGGCCTGGCGCAGGCGGTCGAGCATCAATGCGCGGTTGGGAAGGCCGGTCAGGGAATCGTGATAGGCGAGGAAGTTGACCTGTTCCGCCGAGCGAACCTCGTCGGTGATGTCACGCAGAATGGCATAGAAGCCGTCCTCCGCTCCATCGTTGGTGCGGGCTTGCTGCACGCTGGTTTCAAGCCAGCGTTCGATGCCACTCACCGGATCCTGGTGCCGGCTGCGGTAGGCGCCTCTGCCGTCGTCATTCTTGAGCAGGGTCTGACGGATCTGACGTAGGGTGTCGGCGCCCACCGTATCGACAACCGGGTTGCCAATCAGCTCGTCGGTGGACTTGCCGTGGAAGTGCGCGTAGTTGTTGTTGACGTAACGGTAGCGCCCCTCCGCATCCACGGCTGCGAGCATGATGGGGCTGTGTTCTGTGACGAGGGCCAGGGTGGTGGCGAGGCGGACCTGTTCGGAATAGCGCTTCAGATGCAGGCGGTGGGACAGGACCGTGAAAAAGCCCATGATGCAGAAGATGGCGCACAGCATCAGCCAGCGTAACAAGGGCGGGATAGGGCCCGCCTGGGTGATCCAGTTGTAGTGCTCGGCCAGAGAGATGCCGAGCAGTGCCGCGACGGTGGCGACGGTCATGCCGATGGCGTGACGTGGCCCCTTGAGCCAGCCCTGCATGAAGATCAGCAGGGGAATGCCTACGACGCCGACACTGCGATTGCCGCTGCCGAACGGGGCGGACGCCAGGATGATCGCCCAGCTCCCCCAGATCAGTATTTGGCCGGCAATCCGGGCGTGGCCCTTCCGAATCCCGATCAGCGTGGCCAGTGCAAGCGCGCAGATCAGCGTGGCGGGGCGAAGCGGGAGACTGGAGAGGGCGTCGAACAGATAGGCAAGGCTGACGGCAGTACCCAGCAGAAGCACGACCGTTGTACTGAAAAAGCTGAGCATCTGCGTGCCGGCTTCTTCGTCCAGCAGGGTCACGGTGCCATGAGGGGGGGCGGTTTTGGGCACGGAGGGCACCGGTGAGTGTGCTGCTTCAGCGGAGGTGTCTGTTTATCCGTCAAGGCGGGGGTTCTGTCGGTCTCTAGCGTACCAGCAACAGGTAGATCAGAAAGATATTGAGTGTTACAGACGCAGCCACGATCAGCCTTAGTCCGAGTTGGGGGTCACGGGACAGCAGGGGTGATTTGCGGGCGACGACGAGGGGGCGGTGGGCGCCCCTTTCGATGGCAAGGAGAAACTCCTCGGCTGTTTCGAAGCGGGCCTTCGGTTCGCGGGCGACGGCCTTCAGGAGGACGGCTTCGAGCCAATCCGGGATGTCCGGACGATAGCGGGTCGGAGGGGCCGGGTCGCCGAACCGCGGTGTCTGGAATGGCTCGATCTCGCCGTAGGGGAACTTGCGGGTCAGCAACTGATAGAGGGTGACGCCGACGGCGTAGAGGTCGGTCTGCTCATTGGCACCTTCGCTGCTCTGGCCGAAGAGCTCCGGGGCCATATAGCTCGGGGTGCCGGGGTTGTTGATCTCACCAAATTTCTGTCCGTCGCCGGAGGCGTCCGAAGCGGCGACGCCCAGGTCGAGGATGCGCAGGCGGCCTTCGGTGTCCAGATGGAGGTTGTCGGGCTTGATGTCCCGATGAACGATGGAAAGACGGTGCAGCCCGGCAAGGCCCTTGAGGATGCGGCTACCGAGTTCGGCCGTCTCGCCGCAGCCGAAGCGGTGTCCGTTGTCGAGTCGGGCCCGCAGGGTGGCGCCTTCGTGCCAGCTCATCAGATAGTAGAGGTGGCTGCGCTCGGCATGGGGGATGACCTGGGGAAACCAGGCGTCGTTCACCCGCCGGGCCAGCCATTCCTCGTGGGCCAGGGCGGCAGCCGACGCGGTATCGTCGTGCTCGGGGCGCAGCGTCTTGAGCACGCGAGCGTGGCCCTGGGCGTCACGTACCCGATAGAGCAGCGTGGCAATGGATTCGTGAAGCACGGTGTCCACGGTGAGCCCGTCGATCTGATGGCCAGGTTTGAGCCGTGGAGGCAGGGGCAGGCGGTGCAGACGATCGATGTTGTCACGCAGGCGGTCGGGGGGGAGGTCATCAATGCGCAGCACCAGCGCCGTGCAGTTGTCCTGGCTGCCACCGTCCTCGGCGCCCATGGCGAGGCGGGAGGCGGCTTCCTGCGGGTCGGCTTCGGCGCGCAGGATGGCGGCAATACGTTTCTCGCCCAGGGGGCTCCATACACCGTCGCTCATCAGCGCAAACACGTCGCCGGCCTCCAGCTCGCCGTCGGCATAGTCCACCGAAAGGTGGGCATCCAGCCCGACGGCCCGGGACAAGACGTTGTCGAGCTCCGGGTGCTCCCATACGTGGTCGGTACTGAGTTGCTCCAGGCGTCCGCCGCGCAGGCGGTAGATGCGCGAATCGCCCACGTGGGCGAGGTAGAAGCGGCGCCCACGCAGCACGATGGCCGACAGTGTCGTGGCCATCCCGGCGGTTTCCCGGTTGCGCGCCGCGTGGGATACCAGCCAGCGGTTGAGGGCGTCGAGTACGGTGTCGAGGGATTTGTTGACGGCCCAGGTGTCCGGGGTGGCGTAGTAGTCGGACAGCAGGCCACGAACGGTGTACTCGGCAGCCTCGCGTCCGTTGGCGTGGCCACCGACTCCGTCCGCCACTGCCGCCAGGATGCCCTTGCTCTCCAGCTCCGCCCCCTCGGGCGTGACTGCGCCGCAGAAATCCTCGTTGCGAGGGCGGGGGCCGGTCAGCGAAGCGTAGCCGAGGGTGATCCGAAGGGGGCGCATGGCGGGGTCAGATTCTGGCGTTGGTCAGGTGGGGGGCACCCCAGGTGGTGCGCCAGCGGCCCTTGACGGCGGTGAGGCCAATGAGCGCAGCGATTGCCAGGGCGGCAAAGATCAGGAATCCCGCCTGGTAGCTGCCGGTCATCTGGCGACTGTAGCCCAGGCTGGAGGCGAGGTAAAACCCGCCGACGCCGCCGGCCATGCCCACCAGTCCGGTCATCACACCGATTTCCTTGCGGAAGCGCTGGGGAACCAGCTGGAAGACGGCGCCGTTACCCATGCCCAGGGACAGCATCGCACAGACGAATACGGCCAGGGCCATCCAGGCCTGGGGCAGGCCGAAGCTCACGATGGTCAGAAAGATGGCGGCGAAGACGTACATCACCGTGAGGCTCTTGATCCCGCCGATACGGTCGGCGACGTTGCCGCCGATGGGGCGCACCAGGCTGCCGGCAAAGACGCAGGCGGCCGTGAAGAAGCCGGCCATCTTCGGATCAAGTCCGTATTGGGTGTTGAAGTAGATGGTGAGTGACGAGGCCAGCCCGACGAAGCCGCCGAAGGTGACCGAGTAGAAGAACATGAACCACCAGGCATCCTTGTCCTTGAGCACCTTCAGGTATTCGGCGAAGGATTTGGCGGGCGGGCATTCGGGCGCATCCTTGGCGAGGAGCAGATAGACCACGAACACGATGGTGAGCGGGATCAGGGCCAGGCCAAAGACATTGACCCAGCCGAAGGCGGCGGCCAGGCCGGGGCCGAAGAGGGCTGCCAGTGCGGTGCCGGAGTTGCCGGCGCCAGCGATGCCGAGGGCGGTTCCCTGGTGCTCCGGCGGATACCAGCGGGAGGCCAGGGGCAGGGCCACCGCAAAGGACGCACCGGCTACGCCGAGGAAAAGCCCCAGGATCAGGGTCTGTTCGTAGCTGTGGATGCCGAACTGCCATGCCACGAACAAGGCCACGATGACGATGACCTGGCCGATGGCGCCGGCCATCTTGGGTTTGAGGTGGTCCACCAGCACGCCCATGACCATGCGCAGGAGGGCGCCGGCCAGTACCGGTGTGGCCACCATCAGGCCCTTCTGGGCGTGGGTCAGGCCCAGGTCATTGGCGATCTGGACCCCCAGGGGGCCAAGCAGGACCCACACCATGAAGGCCAGGTCGAAGTAGAGGAAGGCGGCGAGGAGGGTCGGGGTGTGCCCGGCCTTCAGGAAGGATTTCTTGTCCATGATGATTGGCTTTCAGACGTGTTTCAGGTTGATGGTTTTTTCGTCGGGCGACGGCGGGCGCCCTGTTTTTGTGCGAGTTGTCCCGCCGGACCGATGGGCCGGTGTGGTGGCGAGGGGGGAGAGACCGGACCTTGTCCGGCCGAAACTCAGATCTGGAGGAAGACGTCGCCGCCTTCCACCTTCACCGGGTAGGGTTTGGCGCAGCCCACGTCGGGCGCCACGACTTGACCGTCCTCAAACCGGATCTTCCAGCCATGCAGGGGGCAGGTGACGGTGGTGCCATGGACGATCCCCTGGGACAGGGGGCCGGCCTTGTGTGGGCATCGGTCGCGCAGGGCGAAGACCTGATCGGCCGAGCTGCGGAAAACGGCGATGCGTTCTTCGCCGGTGCTTTCCACCACCCGTGAGCCCAGCGACGGGATGTCGGTGAGAGCGCAGATTCTTGTCCAGCGTGTCATATTTCGCGCTCCTGAACCTTGATGGTCTCGAACTCGCGCTTGCGGGGGCCTCCGGACGGATCCTCGCAGATCTCGGCCCAGGGGTCGGTGTAGTCCTGCAGCGCGAAGAGGAGTCTCTCGTGCAGGGCACGGCGCGAATCGGCATCCTCGAGCACGCGCTGCCGGACGTGTTCCATGCCCACCCGTTCCAGGTAGTGGCAGGTGCGTTCCAGGTAGAAACCCTCTTCCCGGTAGAGCTGGATGAAGGCGCCGCTGTACGCCATGACTTCGTCGTCGTCCTTCGCCTTGGCGAAGAACTGGGCCACCTCGGTCTTGATGCCGCCATTGCCGCCGATGTAGATCTCGTAGCCCGAGTCGACACCGATCACCCCCACGTCCTTGATGCCGGATTCGGCACAGTTGCGCGGGCAGCCGGATACGGCCAGCTTGACCTTGTGGGGGCTCCACATGCCATAGAGCATCTTTTCCAGCTTCACGCCCAGCTCCATGGCGCGCTGGGTGCCAAAGCGGCAGTGTTCAGCCCCGACGCAGGTCTTCACCGTGCGCAGGCTCTTGCCGTAGGCGTGCCCGGAGACCATGCCGGCCTTGGCGAGATCGGACCAGATGCCGGGCAGGTCTTCCTTCTTGACGCCGAGCAGATCGATGCGCTGACCGCCGGTGACCTTCACAGTGGGAACCTTGTACTTCTCCGCCGCATCGGCAATGGCGCGCAGCTCAGCGGGCGTGGTAAGGCCGCCCCACATCCGCGGCACCACCGAGTAGCTGCCGTCCTTCTGGATATTGGCGTGGGCGCGCTCGTTGATGAAGCGGCTCTGGGGGTCGTCGGTGGCCTCGTGGGGCCAGGTGGAGAGGCAGTAGTAGTTGAGGGCAGGGCGGCAGGTGGCGCACCCGTTGGGGGTCCGCCAGCCCAGGTGCCGCTGGGCGTCGGCCACCGACAGCAGTTTGTGCTCGCGGATGGCCTTGCGCACTTCACCGTGGGAGAGGTCGGTACATCCGCACACGGCCCTGTTGTTGGAATCGGCGGGCTGGTAGGCACCGCCAACGGTCGAGGCGAGGATCTGCTCCACCAGCCCGGTGCAGGAGCCGCAGGAGCTAGAGGCCTTGGTATGCCGACGCACGTCTTCGAGGCTGAACAGGCCGTGCTCCTGGATGGCCTTGACGATGGTGCCCTTGCATACCCCGTTGCAGCCGCAGATTTCGGCGCTGTCGGGCATGCTGGCCGCCACGTTTCCGCCCTTGTGGCCCACGTCGCCCAGATGGGCGTTGCCAAAGACCAGGTGGTCGCGGATGTCGCTGATGTCCTGTTCGTCTTTCAGGAGCTGGAAGTACCAGGCGCCGTCCTTGGTGTCGCCATACAGCACCGCACCCACCAGCTTGTCGTCCTTCAGGACAATGCGCTTGTAGATGCCGAGGCCCGGATCGTGAAGGACGATGTCCTCCGCGCCGTCGCTACCGGAGAAATCACCCGCGGAGAATACGTCGATACCGGTGACTTTCAATTTGGTACTGGTCACCGACCCCTGGTAGCGGCTGATGCCCATCTCGGCCAGGTGGTTGGCGCATACCTTGGCCTGCTCGAACAGGGGGGCCACCAGGCCGTAGGCCGTGCCCCGGTGGTTGGCGCATTCACCCACCGCGTAGATCCGCGGGTCGTAGGTCTGCAGGGTGTCGTTGACGACGATGCCACGGTTGCAATGGATACCCGCCTTCTCGGCCAGTTCCACGTTGGGGCGGATACCGGCGGCGACGCACACCAGATCGGCGGGGATGCTTTCACCGTCCTTGAACTTCACGGCGGCCACCCGCCCCGACGCCCCCGCCACCAGTTCGGCGGTCTGGGCGTTCATCCGGAACCGCATCCCCTTCTTTTCCAGCTCCGCTTGCAGCATCTTGCCGGCGGTACGATCAAGCTGGCGCTCCATGATCCACTCGGAGTTGTGTACCACGGTGACCTTCATGCCGCGCAGGGCCAGGCCGTTGGCGGCTTCGAGGCCGAGCAGGCCCGCGCCGATCACGACCGCGTGCGGGTACGTGGCGGCGGCGGCGATCATCTCGTCGGTGTCCTTGATGTCCCGGTAGGAGATCACGCCGGGCAGATCCCTGCCCGGGAAGGGGGGCATGAAGGGCGTGGAGCCGGTGGCCATCAGCAGGCGGTCGTAGTCGACGGTGATGGTCCCGCCCTTCCGGTCGGTGGCGATGACCGAACGGTTGCGCCGGTCGATTTCGGTGACGCGGGCGCCCAGATGCAGCGTGATGCCATTGTCGGCGTACCACTGCAAGTCGTTCAGGATGATGTCCTGAATGGTCATCTCGCCGGCCAGCACCGGGGAAAGCAGGATGCGGTTGTAATTGGGATGCGGCTCGGCGCCAAAGACCGTGATGTCGTACATGTCCGGCGCGATCTTCCGCAGTTCTTCCAGCGTGCGGACGCCTGCCATGCCATTTCCGACCATGACCAGTTTGAGTTTGCGCATGAATCCTCCGACGATTGATTCTCCCCGGCCGGTTGCATGGAACATCCGGAACGGGCGGTAAGCCTTGGGCAGGAGAGATCGTCGTTGATCGTGGCTCGGGCCGCCGTTGGCCCGTCCACGTCGCTCCATGGGGTGGAGCGCGCAAGCACCTGGATTTCAGGTTGTGCGCGGTGCAGCAAACCAATGGTTGCTAAACCTGCGCACTTGACATGGCTCTACAAGCAATCGTTGTGCCATGCTGAATGGCCTGCGGGAAGCCAAGCGGAGGAGGGCTTCACCGGTATTTCGGGAAGGTCATGCACCCGCTAAATGCACCGTAGCGGTGCGGATTGCCCCGGATTGGGGCGGGTCTCAGTGCCGGGTCTTGCGGCGTTGCAGCAAGAAAACGCCCAGGCCGAGAAGGATGCTGGCGAAGACCAGGAAGGACCAATTGGCGATGGTCAGCCCCAGCAATGTCCAGTCGATGGCGGAACAGTCGCCGGCACCGCGGAAGATCATCGGCAGGGCCGATGACAGGGGAAAGCTCTCAAGCATGTACTCCAGCCCTGGCCCGCATTCCGATACGGCGGGCGGATACCACTGCATCCAGGACTGGCGGGCCGCAATGCCCGCGCCAGCGAGGGCTGATGCCGCGAGCAGGGCGGCATAGACCAGCAGCCCGCGCCCACGCGGATTGTGCAGCCCGGTTATCAGGCCCAGCACGCCGCATACCATCATGGCGTAGCGCTGCATGATGCACATGGGGCAGGGCTCGATGCCCTGGATGTGTTGCAGGTAGAGGCCGAAGGCCAGCAAGGCGGCGCAGGTGGCAAAGAGGGCCAGGCCCAGGATACGGACGGGAACGCGCGAAAACATCAGCCAATGGACGCCAGGAAGGAAGGCGTCCATTGTAGCGGGCTGCTCCGTCTTTGCGGTCGTCAGGGCTTGCGTGTCTGGAACATCGCCACGCTGTTGCCGGTGGCGGTCACGGCCGTGCCGAGCAGTTCCTTGCGTTCGGGGTTGTAGATGGCGATGCCCTCCACGGTATTCGTCCCCAGGGGACAGCCGCCGCCTGCAAAGGAGAGTGCAATATGCAGAATATTGGTGTAATTGCGGGTCGGAACGACGGTGCCTGCAAACGCGCATTTCTGTGCAAAAGCCACGCCAGTCACGCCCCCCTTGGCGTCGATGTCCATGGTCATCGTGCGGTCGCTGTTGGCGTAGGGGCCGGCCACGTCGGCAAGGGTGACCGACCGGGTTGAGGGCGGGAGGTAGCTGGAGGAGAACGAGAAGGCGCGATCTGCGTTGGTCGTGTAGTTCATGCTGCCATTGAAACCCGACTGATTGTCGATGCTGGCAGTGAGTGTTCCGGTCTGCGCCGCCATCCCCTCCCAGTCGAAGTCATAGGCAACTTGGGAGACGTAGCTCAGTCCGCTGTTGGTCAGCAGGCCGACGATAGCGCCACCCATGAGGGTGGGGTCGGCGATGGTCGAGTAAAGGAAGAACAGGCGCCCGTCATCAAGCATTACGATGTGCGTTGCCCGGGCGGTATGAGTTTGCCCCTCCCAGAGGCCTGCCGTTCGCGGCGTGCTTGCGGGGGCCGGTGCGGGGGTGGTCGGGGTTGCACTTTCCGGGGAGGGGGTGGCAGTAGTGCTGCTGGCTTGCCCTCCGCCGCCGCCACATCCGGCGATAAATGCGCTGATCAGGAGGGTCAGGGGGGCTGCAAGGCGGCGTGTGGTCATTTCGGAGTGGGCGCCATGGCGCCGGGGTGGTGTAACTCCGTGTCAAGATGCCCCAAGTCATACGCGCCGGTCGTGACGGAGTCGACACACGTCAGCCCTTGTCAGGATGCGTGTCGAATGTTTGCAAAACGGGTGGTGTCATCAAGAAAACGGGGCGCCTTGGCGCCCCGTTTCGGATGACTGATGGGGTATGGCGCTTACTTGCTCTTGATCATCGTGCCGACACCGTGGTCGGTGAGGATCTCGAGGAGCAGGCAGTGCTCGACGCGGCCGTCGATGATGTGCACGCTCTTGACGCCGTTGCGGGCAGCATCCAGGGCCGATCCGATCTTGGGCAGCATGCCGCCGGAGAGGGTGCCGTCGGCCACCAGATCGTCGATCTGACGCGGCGTCAGGCCGGTGAGGAGCTTGCCGGCCTTGTCGAGCACGCCCGGGGTGTTGGTCAGCAGCACCAGCTTTTCGGCCTTGAGGATCTCGGCCAGCTTGCCGGCAACCACATCGGCGTTGATGTTGTAGCTCTCGCCTTGCTCGCCGACGCCGATCGGTGCGATGACCGGGATGAAGTCACCCTTGTCGAGGAAGGAGATCAGGCTCGGATCAATCTGGGTGATGTCGCCCACCTGGCCGATATCGATCAGGTCGCCCGGCACATCCTTGTTCTCCATCTTCAATTTCTTGGCACGGATGAAGCCCGAGTCCTTGCCGGTGAGGCCCACGGCCTTGCCGCCGGCCTGGTTGATCAGGCTGACGATCTCCTTGTTCACCTGGCCACCCAGCACCATCTCGACCAGCTCCATGGTCTCGGCATCGGTGACGCGCATGCCCTGGATGAACTCTCCCTTCTTGCCGACGCGGGTCAGCATGGTCTCGATCTGCGGACCGCCACCGTGCACGACCACAGGGTTGAAGCCGACCAGCTTGAGCAGCACCACATCACGGGCGAAGCACTCCTTCAGGTGCGGGTCGGTCATGGCGTTGCCGCCGTACTTGATGACCAGGGTCTTGTCCTGGAAGCGCCGGATGTAGGGCAGGGCCTCGGCGATGATGGCGGCCTTCTGGGCCGGGGAGAGATTGGCGGTGTTGATCGGGTCGCTCATGGTGGGCTGTCGCGCAGAAGGGTTTGAGGTGTAGGCGCGATTGTAATGACCGGGCATGCAAACCAAAAGCGCGAAGACGTTTCAGGCTGTTTGCGTTGACGTAATACACTCCGGCACCAAAACGCGAGACTCGATCATGGAAGAACAGAGGGTGACAAGGGCAACAAACATCTGTCCGGCCTGCGGTGCGGCATTTACCTGTGGCATGGATGCCGGGCTGGCCGCTTGCTGGTGCGCAAGCCTGCCGCCCGTCCTGGCGGTGCCGGAGTCGCCAGTGGGGCAATGCTACTGCCCCGACTGCCTCAAGAAGAAGATCGCTGCGTCGCTTGCCCCACCGCGTTGAAGCGGCGGGCGACGAGGTGGATGGCGTCCCGGTTGGTCCACGAGAAGACCCGCGTTGCGGCCTCCTGCCAGGGAAGCCAGCAGGCGGCGGCGTGCTCCTCCGGCGCCAGCACCGGCGTGAAGGTGGCGGGCAGGCACAGGCTGAAGAGGTGTTCGGTGTTGTGTGTGACGCCCACAGCATAGCGGCCGCGCCAGCGTGGCAGGATGGGGAAGCGGTTGGTGAGTTTCCAGTCAAGAAGCATGGCGGGGGCCGCGGTGAGCCCGGTTTCCTCCGCCACTTCGCGCAAGGCCGTGGTGGCCAGCGGCTCGTCGCCCTCCCGGCTGCCGGTGACGGACTGCCACAGTCCGCTGCCGCCGACCCGCTCCATCACGAGGACGTGGAGATCCGCCGTATGAATGACCACCAGCGCCGATACTGGCTGCTTCGGCGCCAGGCTCATTCCATGTCCTGCAGCCAGTCGATGCCGTCACCGCTTGTGCCCACCAGCGTCCAGAACGGGACGCCGTCCTCACGCCACGTGTCGGCTGCATCCTGGAAGACCGACAGGGCCATGGCAAAGTCGGCGGGGGCTGCCTGGGAAAAGGCGTCACTGTGCTCGAGGACGATCACGTAGCCGTCTGCGGCCATCCACGATAGATCCGTCAGGCAGTCGGCCAGGGCATCCCAGTTGTGCCCGTACCAGTCGGGGAAATCCAGGGCCTTGCCAACGGCATCCAGAAAGGCCTCCTTGTCGGCGACCTGGGCGAGATTCACCCGGTAGAGGGGATATTCGAGGCTTTCGGCGGCTTCTTCCAGCGCGAGATCGGCGGCAAAGGGCATGTGATAGAGCCCGGCCCTTTCGGCACGGGACAGCAGGGTGTGGAACGGGGGAACGCTCATCTTCAGTCCTGGATCCGGCGGAAACTGCGGTAGTGGTCGTCGGAGTAATAGAACACGGAGGGTGGCCGGCCGCCGGTGACGATGCGCCGTGCGCCGCGGTCCCGGGAGCCCGGCGTGGTCACCGTGTACTCCCGGTAGAAGCCCCGTTGGGCTTCGGGGAGTCGGCCTTCCCGGTTCTGGAAGGTGATGCCGTCCCGGCGATGCGGAAAGGGGCCGCCCTGTCGGATCAGGGCGAGGGTGTCACGGGCCTCCGGTGGGAGCGCCTTGGCGGCAACCTGGGGAATCTCCTGGCGACTCCAGTCGAGGAAGTCCCGGGCGTGGGCGCCACCGCAGCAGAGCAGGAGCAGGAGGGCAAGGCGGAGAAAGCGGAAGGTCATGGCTGCAGCGGACGAAGGCGATGCCCGCAAGTTTAGCAGCCCGCTCTCAGGGCTGAATCCCGTATTTCTTGAGCAGGTTGTAGTAGAAGGCCGTCAGGGCTGGAAGACGGGAGTTCCCCGGGTCCAGCTGGCGGGCCCGCTCCATCAGGTCGCGGGCCTGGGTCGCGAAGCGTTCGTTCCACCCACAGTTTTCGATGTACTTGAGCAAGGCCAGGGTGGCATTGAAAAGCACGTGCACGTTGCCGGGCATCTTGCGCACGGCGCTGAGCATGAACTGCACTGCGCCTTCGTAGTCACCGCCCTGGGCCTTGCGGGCGCCCTCGGCGACGAGGTCTTTCACCTCGGCGTCCATCTGTTTGGCCAGTTGCTCACCCAGCTCGGCCTTGCCGGCTTCTTTCAGGAGCGCCTGGGTGCCGGCCAGGGTGCGCGCATCGGGGGCGTTGCGCATGATGTCGAGGACGACCTCGGCACCGTGACTGTCCATGTTGGTGGCGAAGCAGGCGCGGGCGAGTTCGCTCTTGAGTTTCAGGGACAGGGGCTGGGCATTGTCCTGGTCGGAGAAGAGTGTCTTGATCGCTTCGGCGGCCTTTTCCGTATTGCCCTTCTTCACATGCAGGAGGACGCTGGAGAGATTGGTGCAGGAGCGGGTCTTGGCGAGGCCGGCCATGGAGCGTTCCAGGTCGCGGATGGTGGCTTCTGCCTGGGCCGTGTCTCCGCGGCCAAGCTGTGCCTGGAGCAGGCGCACATGATCTTCCGGATCCCGGAAGTCGGAGTACTTGCCCTTGCGTACCACTTCGGACAAGGCCTTCTCGGCTTCCTCATGCTCTCCGATCTCGATGGACAATTCGCCCAGACGACGCAGGCGCCCGACGCGATGGGGCGAAAGGATTGCGGCGTTGGCGAGGATGCTGCGCGCCGATTGGAGCTCACCGGCGGCCTCCCGGGTGCGCGACAGCCAGTCATAAGCGTCCACGAAGAGTTCGTTCTCATTGACCAGCGACTGCAGGGTGTCCTCCGCCTCGGCGTAGCGCTTCTGCATGAAGAAGGCCTTGGCCAATCCAAGGCGCGCCCAGGGGATGCTGCGGCCTTCGAGGATCTTCTCGTACAGGCGCTGCGCTTCATTGGCGTTGCCGCTCACGATGTGAAGCTCGGCGCGCAGGCGCATGAGGTCCGTCAACCACTGGGGATGGGATTCCTCCGCCTTGATGCACATGGAGATGGCATCGGGGATGTTGCCAAGTTCGATCAGGCGATAGATCGGGAGGAAGGCGTCACGCTTGTCCAGGGCCCGGACGATGCGGTCGTGCAGTGTGTCGGCGGCGAAGGGTTTCAGGATGTAGTCGTTGGGCGCCAGTTCGGCTGCGCTCACCACGCGCTCGTACTGGCGTTCGCCGGTGACGATGATGAACAGGGTGGACAGGGGAATGATGTTGTTGTTGCGCAAGTCCTCGAGGAGATGCTGACCGTCCTGGCCATCGCCGATGTGGTATTCGCAGAGGATCAGGTCGTAGCGGCTGTCACGCAGTTTGCGTACTGCGACGCCGGCGGTCACGGCAAACTGGACTTTGCTGATGCCGCTCGTGTTGAGCATGTTGCGAAGCTGGGTCCGCATGGACGGATTGGCTTCGACAATGAGGGCGGAGACGGTGCCGAGATCAGTCACGGATAGCGGGCGGAAAGTGCACAGGAACTCCTGTCCAAACGGCGCGGCGGCTTCAATCTTGAGGTGTCGGGAAAAAGAAAAAGGCGAACGGCCTCGGCCGTTCGCCTCGCTTGCTCGCACCTGGCGGGGCGAATCACCCGGCGGGTGTTTCCGCAGCCTTCTGACGCAGGCGGATGTGCAGCTCGCGCAGTTGCTTCTCGTCCACCGGCGAGGGGGCGTCGGTGAGCAGGCACTGGGCGCGCTGGGTCTTGGGGAAGGCGATCACATCACGGATCGACTCGGCGCCGGTCATCATGGTGACGATTCGGTCCAGGCCGAAGGCCAGGCCACCATGGGGCGGAGCCCCGTAGCGCAGGGCATCGAGCAGGAAGCCGAACTTGGTCTTTTGTTCGTCGGGGCCGATGTTGAGGGCCGTGAAGACCTTCTCCTGCACTTCGGCACGGTGGATACGCACCGAGCCGCCACCGATCTCCCAGCCATTGAGGGCCAGATCGTAGGCCTTGGCGAGGCACTTGCCCGGGTCGGTGGTGAGCAGCTCCAGGTGCTCGTCCTTGGGGCTGGTGAAGGGGTGGTGGCAGGCCGTCCAGCGCTTGTCCTCGTCGTCGTACTCGAACATCGGGAAGTCTACGACCCACAGGGGTTCCCAGGCCTTGCCGTTGACGAAGCCCTTCTCGTGGCCAAGTTTGATGCGCAGGGCGCCCAGGGCATCATTGACCACCTTGGTCTTGTCGGCGCCGAAGAAGATCAGGTCGCCGGACTGGGCGCCGGTGCGCTCCAGGATGGTACGCAGGGCCGCCTCGTTGAGGTTCTTGACGATGGGGGACTGAAGGCCGGTTTCGTTCACCTGGGTGACGTCATTGACCTTGATGTAGGCCAGCCCACGGGCACCATAGATGCCCACGAACTTGGTGTACTCGTCGATCTCGCCGCGGGACAGGGTGGCGCCGCCCGGCACGCGCATGGCTGCGACGCGGCCACCTGTGGTGGCGGGGCCGCTGAAGACCTTGAAGGCCACGTCCTTGACCGCGTCGGTGACATCGGTCAGCTCAAGGGTGACGCGCAGGTCGGGTTTGTCGGAGCCGAAGCGGTCCATGGCTTCGCCGTAGGTCATGCGCGGGAAGGGGTTGGGCAGATCGACGGACAGGACCTCCTTGAAGATGCTGCGGATCATCTCTTCCATCAGGGCCGTGATCTGGTCTTCGGTCAGGAAGGAGGTCTCGATATCAACCTGGGTGAATTCCGGCTGCCGGTCGGCACGCAAGTCTTCGTCGCGGAAGCACTTGACGATCTGGTAGTAGCGGTCGTAGCCGGCCACCATCAGCATCTGCTTGAAGAGCTGCGGGGACTGGGGCAGGGCGAAGAACTGGCCGTCATGCACGCGGGACGGTACCAGGTAATCACGCGCGCCCTCGGGGGTGCTCTTGGTGAGCATCGGGGTTTCAATGTCGATGAAGCCCTGGGCGTCGAGGAAGCGGCGGAAGGCCATGGCCGTGCGGTAACGCAGGATCATGTTCTTCTGCATCTGCGGGCGGCGCAGATCGATGACCCGGTGGGTCAGGCGGGTGGTCTCGGAGAGGTTTTCCTCGTCGAGCTGGAACGGGGGCGTCGCGGAGGTGTTGAGCACCTCGATATCGTGGCACAGGACTTCGATCTCGCCGGAAACCAGGTTGGCGTTCTCGGTGCCGGCCGGCCGGCGGCGCACCTTGCCGGTCACCTTCAGAACGAACTCTCCGCGGATGGTTTCGGCCACATGGAACATGTCGGCGCGGTCGGGATCGCAGACCACCTGCACCAGGCCTTCCCGGTCACGCAGGTCGATGAAGATGACCCCGCCATGGTCGCGCCGACGGTGGACCCAGCCGCACAGGGTGACGATCTGATCGAGGTAGGCGGCGGAAACAAGGCCGCAGTATTGAGTTCGCATGGTGGAGTCTTTATTCCTGGAAGAAACGGAGCGCGGCGTGAAGCACGCGCGTCTATTGATTCAGAAGGGCCGCTGCGGGCCTGGGGGCGGCTGTCCGGTGGGGAGGCGGTGCCACGACACCCATGGAGATGATGTACTTGAGGGCCTCGTCGACACTCATGTCCAGTTCGATGGCGTCCTTGCGCGGCAGCATCAGGAAGAAGCCGGAGGTGGGGTTCGGCGTGGTCGGGACATAGACACTGACGAACTCATTGCCCAGATGATGGGCTGCATCACCGCCGGGCGCGCCGGTCTGAAAGCCGATGGTCCACATGCCCTCACGAGGGTACTGGATCAGCAGGGCCTTGCGAAACGCCTGGCCGTTGCTCGATAGCAGCGTGTCCGACACCTGCTTGACGCTGTAGTAGATCGACTTGACCACCGGGATGCGCGACAGCAGGCTTTCCCAGAAGCCGACCATGCGCTGGCCGACGAAGTTGGCTGCGGCGAGGCCGGTGATGAGGATGAGCAGCAGGGAGATGACGACGCCGATCCCGGGAACGTGGAAGCCGAAAAAGGCCTCCGGCCGGACTGTGGCCGGAACGAGGAGAAGGATCTGGTCAAGGGTGTTGACGATCCAGGCCAGCACCACGAAGGTGATGACCAGCGGAATCCAGATCAGCAGTCCGGTAACGAAATATTTTTTCATTCAGCAGTTTACGCGCGCGTCGTCCTCAGTGGCACGCGCAACTGCCGCCGCAGGGAGTGGCCGCCGGTGCTTCGGCCTTGGCCGGTTCCGAGCTTGGGCTGGCGGAGCTGCCGCCCTTGAAGTCGGTGGCATACCAGCCGCTGCCCTTGAGCTGGAAGCCGGCGGCAGAGATCTGCTTGGCGTAGCTTTCCGCGCCGCATGCGGGGCAGGTGGTGAGCGCGGGGTCGCTCATTTTCTGAAGATGGTCTTTTTGATGGCCGCAGGCGGCGCAACGATACTCGTAGATGGGCATGACGAGCTCCGGAAGGTCAATGGGACGAAGTTTAGCGCATCGCAACATCGGGCGAAACAGACCCCTTCCAGCCCAGTTGGGGGCGGGGGCCGGGATTTCAAGCGGTTCCGCTCAGAGGATGCCCAGATAGGCCCGGGTCAGGGAGGGGCCCCAGTAGAGGGAGAGCAGTCCGGCGGCGGCCAGATAGGGGCCGAAAGGGATGGGCGTTTCCCGCCCCTGGCGACGGAACAGGATGAGGGCGATGCCGACGACGGCGCCGACCACGGAGGACAGCAGGATGGTCAGGGGCAGGATCTGCCAGCCCAGCCAGGCGCCGATGGCGGCCAGCAGCTTGAAGTCGCCGTAGCCCATGCCTTCCTTGCCGGTGGTGAGTTTGAACAGCCAATACACCGACCACAAGGTGAGATAGCCTGCAGCCGCTCCGACCACGGCGCTGGAGATGTCGGTGAAGGTGCCCGAGAGGTTGAGGAGAAGTCCGCCCCACACGAGGGGCAAGGTGATGCTGTCGGGCAGAAGCTGAGTGTCCAGGTCGATGAAGCACAGGGCAAGGAGGGCCCACAGGAAGACCAGGGCCGCGATGCCCGCCATGCCGAAACCGAAATGCCAGGCCGTGAAGCCGGAGAGCAGCGCGCAGGCTGTCTCGATCAGCGGGTAGCGGACACTGATCGGACCATTGCAGTGGCGGCAGCGGCCCCGCTGCAGCAGATAGCTGAGGATCGGCAGGTTTTCGAGGACGCCGATGGGGTGGCCGCAGTGGGGGCAGCGGGAGCCCGGGGTGGCCAGATTGAAGCGTGGGGCTTCGGTTTGAGCTTCCTCACCCCGCAGGGCGGCGGCCTCGGCCTGCCACTCGCGTTCCATCATGAGCGGCAGGCGGTGGATGACCACGTTGAGAAAACTGCCTACGAACAGGCCGACCAGGGTGCAGGCGGCCGTGAAGACGAGAGGATCCTTGAATGCTTCCATCGGGCAGCAGGTGTGTCAGCCGACGACGGCGCCGAGCTTGAAGATGGGGAGGTACATGGCGACCACCAGTCCGCCAATCACCACGCCCAGGAAGACCATGATGATGGGTTCCAGCAACTGACTCAGGCCGGCAACGGCATCATCCACTTCCTGTTCGAAGAAGTCGGCCACCTTGCTGAGCATGGAGTCGAGCTGACCGGACTCTTCGCCGATGGACACCATCTGCACGACCATGGTCGGGAATACCAGGGCGTTCTGCATGGCAACCGTCAGGCTGGTGCCGGTGCTCACGTCGGACTGGATCTGCCGTGTGGCGTTCTTGTAGACAACGTTGCCCGCGGCACCGCCCACCGAGTCCAGGGCTTCGACCAGCGGAACGCCGGCTGCAAACATGGTTGACAGCGTGCGTGTCCAGCGGGCGATGGTGGCCTTGCGGATGACCTCGCCGATCACCGGGAATTGCAGGATCGCCCGGTCGACGGCGGCCTGCATGGCCTCCGAACGTTTGTAGGAATAGGAGATCCCGATCACGGCGCCGGCAATGATCCCGAAGGCGAGGTACCAGTAGGCGACGAAGAAGTCCGAGATGGCGATGACGAAAAGCGTGGGGGCGGGCAGTTCGGCACCGAAGCTCGAGAACACCTTCTTGAACTCCGGCACCACGAACAGCATCATCACCGATACCACCATGGCGGCCACGACGACCACGGCGATGGGGTAGAACATGGCCGACTTGATCTTGCCCTTGATGGCGAGAATTTTTTCCTTGTACGTGGCCAGGCGGTCGAGCAGGGAATCGAGAATACCGGCCTGCTCACCCGCTGCGACGAGGTTGCAGAACAGGGCGTCGAAGTGGACCGGATGGCGCCGAAAGGCCTGGGACAGGCTGCTGCCGGTTTCCACATTGGCCCGCACGTCATTGAGAAGGCGGGCGAGGGACGGGTTGCCACAGCCCTTGATGGCGATGTCGAAGGACTGCAGCAGGGGGACACCGGCACGCATCATGGTGGATAGCTGGCGGGTGAACAGTGCGATGTCCTTGTCGGTGATCTTGCGTCCGCTGGAGAAGGTCTGCTTGCGGATCTTGTGGGTCAGGATGCCCTGCCGGCGCAGTACGGTCTGTACGACGGTTTCCGTCGCTGCGCGCATTTCCCCACGGATGATCTTGCCGGTCTTGTCCTTGCCTTCCCAGACGAAAAGGTGCTCCCGTGCGATGTTGGCGCTGCGGGATGGAGCTTTCTTGTTGGTTGCTGTGGCCATCAATTGATTCCGCGTGAAGCCATCACTCGTTTGTACAGGCGAGCACTTCGGTCAGGGAGGTGACACCCTGCTTCACCTTGAGCAGACCGGACTGGCGAAGATCCCGGACGCCTTCGAGCTGAGCCTGTGCAGCGATGTCCATCGAGTTGCCGTTCGTCATGATTATACGTGCGATCTCTTCGGAGATCGGCATCACCTGGTAAATGCCCAGCCGCCCCTTGTATCCCGAGCCCTTGCAGCGTTCGCAGCCCACCGGGCCGTAGGGCTGCCAGCTACCGTCCAGATCACTCTCGTTGAATCCCGCCGAGATCAGGGCCTCAATGGGAATGTCCACCGGCTTTTTGCATGAGCACAGACGGCGCGCCAGGCGCTGAGCAGTAATCATGATGACCGACGATGCGATGTTAAACGGCGCCACGCCCATGTTCTTTAGGCGCTCAAGGGTGGATGGGGCGTCGTTGGTATGAAGTGTGGATAGCACCAGGTGGCCGGTCTGCGCGGCCTTGACCGAAATTTCGGCGGTTTCCAGGTCACGGATCTCGCCAACCATGATGACGTCCGGATCCTGGCGGAGAAAGGCGCGCAAGGCAAAGGCGAAAGTAAGCCCGGCCTTTTCGTTGACGTTCACCTGGTTGATGCCCGGAAGGTTGATTTCCGCCGGATCTTCGGCCGTGCTGATGTTAACGCCGGGCTGGTTCAGGATGTTCAGGCAAGTGTAGAGGGATACCGTCTTCCCGCTGCCGGTAGGGCCTGTGACCAGGATCATCCCGTAGGGGCGCTGCACCGCATCCATCAGGGCCGCTCGTTGGTCGGGTTCGTAACCGAGGGCGTCAACGCCGAGCATTGCCGAGGAGGGATCGAGAATCCGCATCACGATCTTCTCGCCATAAAGGGTCGGCAGCGTGGAGACGCGGAAGTCGATGGCCTTGTTTTTTGACAGCACCAGCTTCATCCGGCCATCCTGGGGGACGCGCTTCTCGGAGATGTCGAGGCGTGAGATGACCTTGATGCGTGCCGCGATCTTCTCCTTGAGCACCAGCGGAGGCTGGGCAATCTCCCGGAGAATCCCGTCGGTGCGGAAGCGGATGCGGTAGTACTTTTCGTAGGGTTCGAAATGGATATCCGACGCCCCTTCGTTGATCGCGTCGATCAGAAGCTTCTGGATGAAGCGCACGACCGGGGCATCGTCCACCTCCGACGCACCGTCGTCCGAAACCCGGGTTGTCTCCCCGTTCCCCTCCTGACCGAGGAGATCCATGTCGAACTCTTCGCCGGTCAGGTCCTTGAGGGCCGTTGCGGCAGACTCGGATAGCTGTTCGACCAGGGCCCTGAGTTTCGGCACCTCGACCACAACGGGATCAACCGCCAGGCCTGTCTGGAAACGGATCTCGTCGAGAATGCGCAGATTGGACGGGTCGGACAGGGCCAGGGTCAGCCGGTTGCCCCGGCGTCCCAGTGCAACCACCTGATGCTTGATCATCAGCTTGCGATCAATGGCGTCAGCGGGCAGATGGCTTGTATCGAAGGCGGCCAGATCCAGCGTGGGGGAGCCGAAGGTTTCTGCCGCAAACAGGGCGATGTCGGCAGCCTTCATCAGCCCCCGATTGATGACTTCGACGAGGAAGTCATTGGGGTTGGCCGACTGGGACGAGCAGGCAAGGGCCTCGGCCTCAAGAAGCCGGCCGTGCTGGACGAAAGCGCGGGCGAGGCCGCTCAGGGCGGCTTGCGGGGATGAGGCCATGCCGGAATGTCTTTGGAAGGGATCGACCTGAAATGCGTGGGGATCATGCCGTCAGGCGAAGGGCTTGTAAAGCAGCGATGTTCGCCATGGGCTATCGTTCTTTTGTCGGGCGGAAGATGCGCACGGTCTTGATGCGTCGGTCCTCGGCCTGAACCACCTCAATGGGTACTCCGGCGATCTTTACCGAGACCCCCGACTCCGGGATGTCCTGCAGGTGCTCGAGTACCAGTCCATTGAGGGTCTTGGGGCCGTCAACCGGCAGATCCAGGCCGAGTTTGCGGTTGAGGGCGCGCAGATGCTGGCTTCCATCGGCGATGACGCTGCCATTCGCATCCCAGCACAGTTTGTCGGTGGAGTCCGGTGCGCTGGTGGTGAATTTTCCGATCAGCTCTTCGATGATGTCCTCGAGGGTCACGAGGCCGAGGAGTTCGCCGTACTCGTCCACCACCAGACCGAGACGTTCCCGGTTCTCCTGGAAGAAATGGAGCTGGGCGTAGATTGGCGTGCTGGCCGGAATGAAGTAGGGCTTGGTCAGCATGTCCCGGATATCAACGGCCTCAAGGCTGCGATCCAGGGTCTGACCGAGGATCCGGCGCACGTGGAGCAGGCCGATCACCGCGTTCATCTCACCGTCGAATACCGGCAGGCGGGTATGGTAGCAAGTGGCCAGATGGCCCTGGATGACGGTGATCGGGTCGGCAATATTGACGGCCTCGATCTGGTTGCGTGGCGTCATCACGTCTTCGACGGTGATGTCCTCGAGTTCGAAGAGGTTGAGCAGAATGCTGCGATGCTTGGGCGGGATGAAGGTGCCGGATTCCAGCACCATGGTACGCAGCTCTTCGGTGGACAGGCTGTGCGCATCCTGACCGTTGTTGTTGCGCAGGCGCAATACCCGGAGGAGGCCGGCGACGAAGAGGTTGACGAACCAGACAATGAAATAAAGGCCCTTGAGCAGGGCCGACAGGGGATAGCTGACAATGCAGGCAAGGCGGTTTGCGTGATTTGCACCCACCACCTTGGGGGTGATCTCCGAAAACACCAGGATCAGGAAGGTCACCACCAGGGTGCTCACCCCGAGAACCCACTCCTCGCTGCCGAAGAGCTGCATGGTGATGACACTGACCAGGGTGGCCGCCGCCGCATTCACCAGATTGTTGCACAGCAGGATGATGCCGAGGAGCTTGTCCGTCTTGCCGAGGAGTTCCAGTGCCAGACGGGCGCCCCGGGACCCCAGATTGGCCGCGGAGCGAAGCCGATACCGGTTCGCAGCCATCATGGCCGTCTCTGCCATGGAGAAGAAGCCCGAGAGGGCAAGCAGCGTGACCAGGATGGCCAGCTGCATGGAGAGGGGGATGCTGTTCAAGTGGCTTGGCGCAGGTGACTTCGGCCCAGTATTCAGGCCGGGTCAGCGCTTGTCAAGCCGGGCGGGCGAGCAGGACTTCCGCGACGAAGCGGCTGCCCACATAGGCCAGCATCAGGGCGACAAAGCCCGAAAGGGTCCAGTACAAGGCCTTTTTGCCCCGCCAGCCCCAGGCGTGGCGCCCCACCAGCAGACTCGCGAAGATGCACCACGAAATGATGGCAAAAACCGTCTTGTGGTCCAGGCGGAAGGCCTTGCCGAACAGGGCCTCCGAGAACACGATGCCGGAGCCCACGGTGAGTGTGAGCAGCACGAAGGCGATGCCGATCAGCCGGAACAACAGGGCCTCCATGGTCAGGAGCGGCGGCAGCGACGCAAAGGCCCGGGTCAGGTGGGCGCCGTGCAGGCGCTTCTCGGCAACGGCCATCAGCGTGGCGTGCAGGGCCGCAAGCGTAAACAGGCTGTAGGCCAGCATGGCCACCACGAAGTGCGCGCGGAACAGGGGCGAGTTGGCGTTGGTCAGCAGGTGCTGGTCGGGAAAGAAGGCCGGCAGCAGCGCGCAGACGGCCGCGGCAGGCATGGCCAGGGTCTGCAGACCCTCCAGCCGGGCGTACAGGCTTTCGATCCAGTAGAACAGCATGGCCAGCCACAGCATCAGTGAAAGTGCCATGCTGAAACCGAAGTGAATGCCGTCGGTCGAAAAGAAGACCCCGTGCAGGGCGAAACCGTGGGCCAGTAGGGCGGCCAGCATCACACCGCGCTCCCAGGGCAGCAGGCCCTGACGAGGCGCCCGGGTGGGCGCCAGCCAGCGGCTATGCCAGAAGTGCACGCCGAGAATGGCATACAGGGAGGCGGGGAGGAGATGAAGTAGAATCGCGGCCATTCCTCAAGTTTACTCCAAGGCCTCGGTCACGAACCATCATGCTGGATAACCTCACAACCCGCCTGGCGAAAGTCGTCAAGACTCTCCGCGGCCAGGCAAGGCTTACCGAAGACAACATTCAGGACGCCCTGCGTGAAGTGCGCATGGCACTGCTTGAGGCCGACGTGGCCCTGCCGGTGGTCAAGGATCTCATCGCCCGCGTCAAGGAGAAGGCGGTCGGCACCGAGGTGCTCAGTTCCCTGACCCCGGGCCAGGCCCTGGTGGGTGTCGTCCATCAGGAGCTGACGCAGTTGATGGGCGGCGCCCACAGCGGGCTCAATCTGGCCACGCAACCGCCGGCCATCATTCTGATGGCGGGTCTGCAGGGTGCCGGCAAGACCACCACCACCGGCAAGCTCGGCAAGATGCTCACCGAGCGCATGAAGAAGAAGGTGCTGGCCGTCTCCACCGACGTCTATCGCCCGGCGGCCATTGCCCAGTTGCAGACCGTCTCCCAACAGGCGGGTATCGAGTTTTTCCCGTCCACGCCGGACCAGAAGCCGGTGGATATCGCCCGCGCCGCCGTTGACTACGCCCGTCGCCATTACATGGACGTATTGCTGGTGGACACCGCGGGCCGGCTCGCCATCGACCAGGCCATGATGGAGGAGATCCAGGCCCTGCACGCGGCGGTCAATCCGATCGAAACCCTGTTTGTCGTCGACGCGATGCTCGGCCAGGATGCCGTCAATACCGCCCGGGCCTTCAACGAAGCCCTGCCCCTCACCGGCGTGGTCCTGACCAAACTCGATGGCGATGCCCGTGGCGGTGCTGCACTGTCGGTGCGTCATGTGACGGGCAAGCCTCTCAAGTTTGCCGGTGTCGGTGAAAAGCTCGGCGGCCTTGAGGAGTTCCATCCGGAGCGGATGGCCAGCCGCATCCTCGGCATGGGTGACATCCTCTCGCTGGTCGAGGATGCCCGGCGTGGCGTGGATGAAGAGAAGGCCAAGGAGTTCGCCCAGAAACTCAAGAGCGGCAAGGGCTTTGACCTCAACGACTTCAAGGACCAGCTCGGCCAGATGAAGAAGATGGGCGGCCTGTCCAGCCTGATGGACAAGCTGCCCGCCCAGTTCGCCCAGGCAGCGGGCCAGCTCCAGGGCGGGGTCGAGGAGAAAGCCGTCAAACGTATTGAAGGCATCATCAACTCCATGACCCCCGCCGAACGGGCCAAGCCCGAGATCCTAAAGGCTTCCCGCAAGCGGCGTATCGCCGCCGGTGCCGGGGTGACGGTGCAGGAGGTCAATCGCCTTCTAGGGCAGTTTGAGCAAACCCAGAAGATGATGAAACAGTTCTCCAAGGGGGGCATGCAGAAGATGATGCGGGCCATGAAAGGCCTGATGCCGGGCGGTGGCCTGCGCTGATGCTGCACCTGCGCTTGCATTTTTGTGCCGGCAAGTCTTTATTTCGGGGCGATGGCGCCCGATTGTCCGGTGGCGGAGGCAGCAATGGCAGAATTTTCGGCTGAAGGCGGTGGTCTGGACGGGGTCCCCGCAGACGGTGAGGTCGGTGAGGGGGGCCTGGAGGGCGAGAGCCCGGGCCTCCTCACCCGTAACTACATTGTCGGTGTCGGGGCCTCGGCGGGCGGTCTGGAAGCCCTGTCGGGGTTGTTCTCCAGCCTGCCCACCGATCTCGGTGCGACCTATGTGGTCGTCCAGCATCTGTCACCCACCTATCGGAGCATGCTGGTTCAGCTGATCGGCCGCGAGACAGCGATGGAGGTCAAGGAGGTCGAGCAGCACGAATCGCCCCGTCCCGATACGGTCTACATCACGCCGCCCAATCGTAATCTGCTCTATCGGGACGGGCGTTTCGAGCTGATCGAGCCCATCCCCAACGTCCTTCCCAAGCCCTCCGTCAATAGTTTTTTCTATTCCGTCGCCGCTGAGCGGGGCGAGGAAGTGATTGGCGTGATCCTGTCGGGCACCGGCTCGGACGGCGCGGGCGGGGTGCGGGCAATCAAGGCCGGCGGTGGCCTGGTGTTTGCCCAGGATCCGGCATCGGCCAAGTTCGCCGGCATGCCCCAGTCGGCCATCGAGACCGATTGCGTCGATTGGGTGCTCACCCCCGACGCCATCGCCCGGGAAATCGCCCTCATCGTGCGCACCCAGGGCTTGGTGGACCCACCCGAAAAGCAGCGCGACGCACCGGGCACCATCCAGTCCCTTCTTACCCGGGTTCAGCGCTACACCCGCATCGACTTCTCGGGTTACAAGGAGAACACCGTGTGGCGGCGCATCCTGCGGCGGATGGCCACCAACCGGGTGGAATCCCTGCAGGACTACATCGACCTCACCGAGCGCAATCCCGAGGAGCTGGGCCAGCTAAGCAAGGAAATCCTGATTTCGGTGACCTCCTTCTTTCGCGACAGGGATGCGTTTGATGCGCTGGCTGCAGCCATGTGCGAGCGGCTGGCGGTCAAGCGGCCCGGTGACGAGATCCGGGTCTGGGTACCCGGCTGCGCCACCGGCGAAGAGGCCTACGCCATCGCCATCCTGATCTCCGAGTATCTGGGCGCGGCGCTCTCAGAGTACACGGTCCAGATATTCGCCACCGACATCGACATGAGCGCCATGGCCATCGCCCGGCGCGGCGTGTATTCGGCCGCCAGCCTCGGTGAAGTGGACGCCGCCATCGTCCAGAAGTACTTCATCACCGCCGGCGACGCCTATGAAGTGGTAAAGCCCCTGCGTGAACTGGTGGTCTTCGCCCGCCAGGATCTGGTTCAGGACCCGCCCTTCGTGCGTCTGGATCTGGTGAGTTGCCGGAACGTCCTGATCTACTTCCAGAATCCGCTTCAGGAGCGTGTCCTCGGCACCTTCCACTATGCGCTGGCGCCGGCCGGGCTGCTGTTCCTGGGCAAGTCGGAGAGCGTCTTTCAGCACGAGGATCTGTTCGACACCGTGCATCGGGACGGGAAGATCTTCCGCCGCAGTGGTCTGGCCGCCCGGGCGCCCCTCGGCCCCATGCGCCAGCCCCTGCGCAGCCGTCCGCCGGAGCGTGAGCGACGCAACCCGGCCGATGTACTGCTGCATACCCTGGCCGAGGCCTACGCCCCACCCAGTCTGCTGGTGAATCAGAGTTTCGAGATCCTGCACGTGTTCGGCGAGGTGAATCGGGTCCTGGGCATTCCGTCGGGGCGTCCGGATTTCAACCTCCTCGGGCTCATTCGCAAGGAATTCCGCACCGAGTTGCAGACCCTGTTGCACCAGGTGCGCCAGAAGGGGGGCGCGATCAGCGGCCGCCCGCGTCTCCTCGATGTGCCCGGGG
>WBZV01000352.1_pt1 | contig 29056 bp, 26 predicted proteins | sample 5204221 | NCBI WGS metagenome assembly WBZV01 (sample SAMN12344360, study PRJNA552823) | activated sludge metagenome | biome: Activated sludge suspended growth; feature: Nitrification reactor; material: Wastewater; isolation source: activated sludge from nitrification reactor of wastewater...
TCGGCTAAACGCGCGCGAGTGAGCACGTCAACACGGCCGTCGTCGGACTATTACTAGCTATCCGGGGTGAGAGAGGGAGCTACAACGAAATGCGCGGAGCCGGCTTGCACCCGGCTCCGCGCATTTCGACGGGCTTCGCCCTCACTGGTCTTGAAGCCGCTGCCGCTCCAAGACCACGACTACTCCACGTCGATGCGTTCGCGGTCCTGGCGGTGCGCGACCAGACGCGCGACGTCCACATGGTCGCTGCGCTCGAAGTACCAGAGACTCATCGGAAAGCCGTCGATGGGCCATGCGCGCAAGCCATCGACGTCGAGCACCTGGCCGATGCGTGGTGAGCCGAGCCCTGGCTGCATCGAAAGTCGGCGCTCAGCTTGACGAAGGCTCTTCATCAGCTTCCTGGCCACGGTGCTACCCGCCTCACGCTGGTGGTAGGCCACCTCGCGGCGCATGTCTGCCTTGGCTGTCGGCCGGAGGCGAACCGGCTTCACGCGGCCTTGCCGTCAGCGATGGCGTCGAGTTCGGCCCAATCGGCCTTGGTCATCGGCGTTGCCGGCCCGCTGGCCAAGCCTTCCTCAAGCAGCGCTCTGAGCCGCAAGCGTTCCTGGTCTCGTTGGTCGCGGCGGATGAGTTCGCGAACGTACTCGCTGGTGTTTCCGTAATGGCCCGCCGACACCCGCTCGGCCACGTAGGCCCGCATGGGCTCGGGCAAGGCGATGTTCATCGTGCTGGTGTTGCTCATGCGGCGATGCTGATCCGATTGGCAATAGTTGTCAACCCGCGAAGAAGCGCTCCACCAACGCAAACTGCTCCGGCGTGTTGAGCGCCGGCGCGTGGCCGCAGCCGGCGATCTCGACCACCACGGCGCGCGGGCCGCGGTTGCGCATCGCTTCGGCGGTCTCGGGCAGCAGCAGGTCGGAAGCCTCGCCGCGCAGGCACAGCACCGGGATGTCCAGCGTGTCCCACTCGTCCCAGCGCCGGTAGTCGTCGGCGTGGTGGGTGAACTGCATCACCATCGCGGGGTCGTAGTGCGGCGTCACGCGGCCGTCGGGCAGGCGGCGCGTCGAGGTCTCGGTGAGGCGGCGCCATTGCGCGTCGCTCAACCAGCCATAGGGTTTGTAGATGGTGCGGAAATACTGCTCCAGTTCGCTTACCGTGGCGAACGCGGCCGGGCTGCCGGCGTAGCTGCGGATGCGCTCGATGGCCGCATCGGCGAGCTGCGGGCCGTTGTCGTTGAGCAGCAGGCGGCGGATGCGGCCGCGCAGCGTGGTGGCCGCCGCCAGCGTGCCGATCGCGCCGCCCATCGAGGTGCCGAGCCAATGGAAGCGCGCGATGCCGAGCGCATCCACCAGCGCGGCGGCGAGCTTCACGTAGAAATCCAGGCAGTACTCCTGCTCCGGCGCCGGGCTCCACTGGCTGAGGCCGCGCCCGATGGTGTCGGGGCAGATCACACGCCAGCGCTGCGACAGGTGCGCCGCGATGTCGTCCATGTCGCGCCCGGTGCGCGCCAGGCCGTGCCAGGCGATCACCGTCTCGGCGTGCTGCGCGCCCCACTCGGTGTAGTGGAGCTCGCGGCCTTCGCAGCAGATGTAGTTCGACGTGAAGCTCATCTCGCCTCGGTGATCAGTCAGGCACGACCAGTGTGTTGTCGACCATGCGGATCGCGTTCTCCGCCGCCGGCCGGCGTGCTATCGGCGGCACGTTCGCCTGCGTGATCGCCGGCGCCGCGCCCGGCGTGCCGCCGCGCGGCACGGTGCGCACCACCTGGCTCTCGGGCAGCGGCTTGCCGTGGCGCAGGTGATCCCACATCGCGTCGAGCGCGCGGTTCAGGTAGACGTGCAGCGGGATGTAGCGCGTGTCGTAGCCGCCCAGCAGCGTCGGCAGGCCGATGAAGCTGTCGAAGTGCTGGGCGTTGGTCACCTCGATGTACGACAGCTGGCTGTGCCGCCCTTCGACGCGCTTGTTGAGCGCCGTGTAGGGGCGCGAGCTGTGGTTCACCGGGATCAGCGCGTCGGCGCGGCCGTGCACGATGATCGCCGGCTTGCGCTGCAGGTTGCCGTTGCGCAGCGTCTCGCGGATGCCTCGCTGCAGCGCCAGCGCGCTCGCGTCGCCGCCCGTCAGCAGGCCGCGCAGGCAGAGCGCGCCGTCGAGGTTCAGATCCTGCTTGAGCGTGGACGGCGAGAACGAGACCAGGTCGCGCAGCACCGCGAAGGCGCCGCGGTCGTTGACCAGCTGCACGTTCGACGAGGGCGGCACGCCGTTGCCGGTGGCGGCCATCAGCGCCAGCGAGAGGTTGTCCAGCGGCGCGACGGTGTAGCCCGGCGCCGGCGCGGCGGCGAAGCTGTAGCCGCACAGCGCGTCGGCCACGCTGGCGCGCGACAGCGCGTTGGCGTAGGTCACGCTCACCGCGCTGGCCACCTCGAAGGCCGCGAGCGAGGCGTGCAGCGCGGCCGACTCGGGCTCCCAGCCGTTCTGGGCCAGCAGGGCCAGCGCCTCGTCGGCCTGGCCGGCGAGCGTGTCGGCGCCGAGCACGCCCTTGGCCTTCAGCGAGGCGCAGCGGTTGGCGGCGAAGGCGGCGACCACGAAGGCCTTGCCCGGCGCATCGGCTACCTGGGCCGATTGCGAGGCGCAGCTCTGCAGCAGGTTGGCCAGCGTGGTGTAGTCGTACAGCGTCTTGCCGCTGGGCCGCACGACACCGCCGCGCCGCACCGCCACGCCGGCATCGGGCGGCAGTTCGACCGAAGGCTCGGAGACGGCCACGCCGTCGATCAGCCGATCGCCGTCGAGCTCGGCCGCGGCCAGCGCCGCATGGCCGCCGTTGCTGATCGACGAGGCGATCACCAGCGTGTTGGCCGGGCGGATGCTGCGCAGCACGCGGCCCTGCGGCAGGTGGATGCCATAGCGATCGTTGAGGACCCAGTAGGCGAACGCTATGGCCTGCAGCGTGAAGCGGCCCCAGTCCTTCTCGGGGTTGCGCTGCGAATGCGCGTGCTTGAAGGCGAAGCGGTTCGGCGTGGCGCTGTTGAAGGCGGCGAGCTGCGCAGCGTCCAGCGGCGCGCGGAACTGCGCGGCATCACCCGCCGCGGCGGCGCCGGCGCGCGTGCCGTCGATCAGCGGCACGCTGTCGTTCATCAGGTCGTGCGGCGCGGCGCCGGTGCCCTTGTCGGTATAGGCCACGGCGCAGCCGCGCTTCAGGCCCCACTCGCCGGTGCTGATGGCCCCATAGACGCCGCGCGAGCCCGACGAGGTGGCGGTGACGATGCACGGGCGCCTGGGGTCAAAGCCCGCCGGCACCTGCACCATCAGCACGACGTTCTGCGAGCTCGCGCCGCCGTCGGCGCCGCGGCTGTAGGCCAGCACCTCGGTGCCGGCGATGCGGCCCTCGCCATTCGTCACCGTGCCGTCGACGGCGACGTTCGGGCCGTAGAGCGTGCCGTAGCCGCCGTCGGCCGTCATGTCGACGAGGGCGCGGTAGTTGTTGTAGATGGCGAAGCGGCGCAGCTCGGCCGCGGTGGGCGCGAGCGCGTTGGCGAAGGCCGGCGCGGCGGCGCTGGCCAGGCCGCTCTTGCCCAGGCCGGCGGTGAGCAGGTCGTCGCTGCTGCCGTCGTAGTCGGTGCTGCGCAGGCTGCCCTCGACCACGAAGTCGGGCAGACGGTTGAAGACGCCGCGCGGGCCGCGATCGTCGCGCGCTTGCGCGCTGTCGCTGCCGGCATGCAGCGCCGTGGCCTGGGCGTCGGCCACGACAGTGGGCGCGTCGCCGCCACCGCCGCCGCAGGCCGTCAGCGCGGCGGCGAACCCGAGAACATGCAGTCTTCTCATTGCTTGTCTCCTGCTGTGGATTGCGCGCGCCATGCGCGCAGACGCCCCACCACGCCGGTGGGGAAGTGGTAGACCGAGAGCACGAACAGCAGGCCCAGCCAGAGCAGCCAGCGGTCCGGCGAGACGAGCGCGGCCAGCACGGGCACGCCCTCTGCCGCCGATGCGCCGAGCTTGAGCAGATCCTGCAGGTAGTTCTGCGCGATGACGAACAGCACCGAGCCGATCACCGCGCCGTAGATCGTGCCCATGCCGCCGATCACGACGACGAGCAGGATGTCCAGCATGATTTCGAAGGACAGCGAGGTGTCCGGCCCCTGGTAGCGCAGCCACAGCGCGAGCAGGCAGCCGGCGAGCGTGGCGAACAACGCCGACAGCACCGAGGCGATGGTGCGCCACACCACCGTGCGGTAGCCGATCGCCTCGGCGCGGAAGTCGTTCTCGCGGATCGCCTGCAGCACGCGCCCGAAGGGCGAGTTGACGATGCGCAGCATCGCCAGCACCAGCACGAGCGCGGTGAAGAAGAGCAGGTAGTAGGTGGCGAAGCGGCCGTCGATCGAAGCGCCCAGCAGCGGCGCCTCGCGGTACGAGGTGCCGGGCTGCAGCGCCTCGGGCACCTTGAAATTCAGGCCGTCCTCGCCGCCGGTGAAGTCCGACAGCTGCGAAGCGAGCGTGAGAAAGGCCGAGGCCACGGCCAGCGTGATCATCGCGAAGAAGATCGCCTTCACGCGCAGCGAGGCCAGGCCGATCAGCAAGGAGAGCAGCAGCGACACGGCGAGCGCCGCGCCCACGCCCAGCGCGATCGAACCCCAGCCCGGCCCCAGGCGCGTGCTGGCGATCGCCACGCCGTAGGCGCCGATGCCGAAGAACATGGTGTGCGCGAAGCTGACGATGCCGGTGTAGCCGAGCAGCAGGTCGAAGCTGGCCACCAGCACGATGAAGACGATGATCTTGGCCGCGACGTTGAGCGCCTTGGTGCCCGGAAACAGGAAGGGCGTCAGCGCGAGCGCGAGCACGATCAGGATGAGCAGCGCCGCCAGCACGCGGCTGCGCGGCCCGTCGTGGGAGAGCAGACGACTCATCATCGGTTGGCCACCGGGTAGAGGCCCTGCGGGCGCCACAACAGCACGGCCACCATCAGCGCGATGCTCGCGAAGGCGGTGAACACCGGCGCGACGAAGCCGGTGTAGTTGGTGAGCAGCCCGACGAGCAGTGCACCGACCAGGCAACCCAGCGTCGAGCCCAGGCCGCCGATGATGATGACGATGAAGATCAGCACGTTGACCTGCGCGCCGAGCTGCGGGATGACGTTCTGCTGGAACAGCCCCCACATCACGCCGCCCAGGCCGGCGAGCGCCGAGCCGACCACGAAGACGCCGACGAACAGGCGGCGGATGCGGTAGCCGAGCGATTCGACCATCTCGCGGTCCTGCACGCCGGCGCGCACCAGCAGGCCGATCTTGGTGCGGTTCAGCGCCCACAGCATCGCCACCAGCACCACGGCGCCGATCACCACCGCGAGCACGCGGTACTTGCCGATCGCCGCATCGCCGATCAAGAGCGAGCCGCGCAGCGCCTCGGGCAGCGCCAGCGGGCGCTGCTCGGGGCCCCAGATCACCTTGATCAGCTCCTCGCCGATGATCATGCCGCCCATGGTGATGAGGATCTGCTTGAGGTGCTGGCCGTAGACCGGCCGCACCATCAGGCGCTCGAAGGCCCAGCCGATCGCACCGGCCAGCGCCATCGCGGCGAGCATGGCGGCGAATACGGCGGCGAGGTTGCGCGCCAGCGAGTCCACGCTGGTCCAGTCGGCCAGGCCGGCGAAGACGGTCGTCGCGACGAAAGCGCCGAAGGCGATGAAGACGCCGTGGCCGAAATTCAGCACGTCCATCAGGCCGAAGACCAGCGTGAGGCCGGAGGCGGTGACGAAGACGATCATGCCCATCGCGAGGCCGGCGACCGTGAGCGTCAGCCAGGTCGAGGGCGAGCCGACCAGCGGCAGCGCGGCCAGCGCGAGCAGCGGCACCAGCGCCAGCGGCAGCCAGTCGAAGCGCGCCTTGGGGATCGCGGCGGCGCTCATTGATGCGCCCCCAGCGAGAGGCCGAGCAGCTTCTGCTGCAGCCCCTCGTCCTCCACCAGCTGCTTCATCGCGCCGCGGTGCACCACACGGCCGTCGTCCATCACCGCCACCGTGTCGCCGAGCGCTTTCGCCATGGCGAAGTTCTGCTCCACCAGCAGCACCGTGGTCTGCGTCGCCTTCAGCTCGCGCAAGGCGGCGATCAGGTTGGCGACGATGGCCGGGGCGAGGCCCTTGCTGGGCTCGTCGATCAGCAGCAACCGGCGCGGCTCGACGATCGCGCGCGCAATCGCCAGCATCTGCTTCTGCCCGCCGGAGAGCTTGCCGGCCGGGTAGAGCCAGAACTTCTTCAGCGCCGGAAAGAGGCCGAAGATCCACTCGAGGCGCTGCGTGTCGATATCGGCCAGGCTTCGCGCGCCGCGCGCCGCGAGCAGCAGGTTCTCGCGCACCGCGAGGTCGGCGAAGATGCCCATGCTCTCGGGCACGTAGGCGATGCCGAGCTGCGCGATGTCGGGCGTGGCGTGGCGGTGGATGGGCTGCCCGTCGAACTCGACCGCGCCGGCCGAAGCCCGCCACAGGCCCATGATGGTGCGCAGCGTGGTTGTCTTGCCGGCGCCGTTGCGGCCCAGCAGCATGGTCACCTGGCCCGCCGGCACGGCGAGATCCACGCCGTGCAGGATGTGATAACTGCCGATGTGCGTGTGCACGCCGGCGAGGCTCAGCAGCTCGCCGCTCATGCCGGCTCCTCGCTGCTGACGCCGAGGTAGGCGTTCTGCACCACCGGCGAGGCGATCACCGCTTCCGGCTCGCCGTCGGCCACCAGCTGGCCGTTGTGCAGCACGATGATGCGGTCGGCCAGCTCGCGCACCACGTCCATCTTGTGCTCGACCAGCAGGATGGTCTTGTTGCGCTGGGCCTTGAGCGCGCGGATGAGATCGAGCACCACCGGCACGTCGTCCACGCTCATGCCGGCGGTGGGTTCGTCGAACATGTAGACGCTGGGTTCGAGCGCCATCAGCATCGCCACCTCGAGCTTGCGCTGGTCGCCGTGCGGCAGGCTGGCCGCGGGCAGCTCGGCGCGTTCGCCGAGCTTGACGCGCTCGAGCAACTGGTGCGCGCGCTCCAGCGTGTTGCGGTGGTCGCTCCACACCGACCACAGGTTCAGCCCCTCGTGGCGGCGCGACTGCACCGCCAGGCGCACGTTCTCCAGCACCGAGAGGTTGGGGAACAGCTGCGTCAGCTGGAAGGCGCGCCCCAGGCCGCGGTGCGTGCGCTGCGGCGCGCTCTCGGCGGTGATGTCGCGGCCGTTCAGGTGCACCGAGCCGGCCGTGGCACGCAGCTGGCCCGAGATCAGGTTGAAGTAGGTGGTCTTGCCCGCGCCGTTCGGCCCGACGATGGCCGTCAGCGTGCCCGGCTCGAAGCGGCACGACACCGCATCGACGGCCACGTGGCCGCCGAAGCGGATCGTGAGATCGCGGGTCTCCAGCACAGCCGCTCGCGCCTCAGCGCTTGTTGCGGATGGGAACGGCCATCTCCTCGGGCTTGATCTCGCGCACCAGCTCCGGCACGCCCCAGGCGAAGGCCGGATCCACCTTGATCTTGAAGTGGTACATGGACTGCATCGCCTGGTGGTCCTGGGCGCGGAAGCTCATCTTGCCCTTGGGCGTCTCGAAGCTCATGCCTTCCATGGTCTTGATGAGCTTGTCGGTGTTCGTGTCGCCGGCGCTCTTCTTCAGCGCCTCCACCACCGCGATGGCCGCGCTCATGCCGCCGGCGGTGAAGAAATCGGGCGGGTTCTTGAACTGCTTGTAGTGGTTGGCCACCAGCCACTCGTTGACCGGGTTCTTCGGGATGCCGAAGTAGTAGTAGGTCGCGCCTTCCATGCCGGGGAAGTTCTTGTACGCGGCCATGGCCGGCAGGATGTTGCCGCCGGTGGCGATCTCGATGCCATAGCGCTTGAGGTCGAGGTCGGCGATCTTGAACGGGTTGCCCGCGCCGGCCCAGATCACGAAGATCACCTTGCGGCCGGGCTGGTCCTTCAGCTTGTCGATCAGGCGCTGCGCACCGGCGGTGAAGTCGGTGGTGTTGGTCGGCAGGTATTCCTCGTGGACGATCTTCGCGGTCTTGATCGCGTCCTTGAAGGCCTTCACGCCGTCGCGGCCGAAGGCGTAGTCCTGCGCCAGCGTGGCGATCACGGTGTCTTTCTTGTCCAGCGCCACCGCGTTGCTGATCGCGTCCTGGCTGCTGTTGCGGCCGGTGCGGAAGATGTACTTGTTCCACTTGTCGCCGGTGATCGAATCGGCCACGGCCGGCTCGACCAGCAGGATCTTCTTGTACTCCTCGGCCACCGGCAGCAGCGCGAGCGCCACGCCGCTGGACGTCGGGCCGACCGCGATGTCGGCCTTGTCGTCACCATAGGCGGCGGCCAGCAGGCTCTTGCCCACGTCGGGCTTGCCCTGGTCGTCCTTCTCGATCACGACGAGCTTCCTGCCGGCCACCGTCATGGTGCCGCCGGTGGCGTAGTCCAGGCCCATCATGAAGCCGGTGGCGGTCTGCTTGCCGTAGGCCTCGAGCGGGCCGGTCTTGCTGTAGACGTGGGCGATGCGGATCTCGCCCTTGGCTTGCGCGAAGGCGAGCGTCGGCAGCGCGAAGGCGGCGGTGGCGATGGCGCTCAGCCAGAAGCGGCGTGCGTGCGGCATGCGGATGTCTCCGAGTCGTTTGGAAGTGGCCGATTCGAATGCAACGCATGTGCCACGCAGGCCCTCGTTAACCCGGAGGGCGAGGCCTTCCCGATGCCGCTCAGCGCAGCATCGCGCGCATCAGCGGCAGTTGCGGCGAGGGGCTGGTGACGCCCGCATCGAAGGGGTGGCTGACGCGCCCGTAGCCGCCGAGGATGCGCGCCACGTAGGCGCGCGTCTCGGCATAGGGCGGCACGCCGCGGTAGCGGTTCACCGCGCCCTCGCCGGCGTTGTAGGCCGCCGCCACCAGGGGCACGTTGCCCTCGAAGTAGGCCATCAGCCAGCTCAGGTAGGCCATGCCGCCGCGGATGTTCTGCTCGGCGTCGTAGGGTCGCGCCACGCCGAAGCGCGCCGCCGTCTCGGGGATCAGCTGCATCAGGCCCTTGGCATTCTTGGGCGAGAGCGCGATGGTGTCGTAGTTCGACTCGACCTTGATGAAGGAAAGCACCAGCGTCGGCGAGAGCTTGTACTGCGCCGCGTGGCGCTTGACGATGTCGACGATGTGGCGCGGCGCATCGGGTGGAATCACCTCGATCAGCGGTGCGGCGGCCACCCGTGGAGGCGGCGGCGCCATCTGCGGCGGCGCACGGTCGATCAGGCACTCGGGCACGTAGTTGGGCGGGCCGCCGACGGTGGCGAGCATGCGCACCGCCTGCTCCAGGCCCTGTTCGGCGGCGGCGTGGAAGAAGAAGGCCGCGGTGGCATCGCTGCGCTCCACGCCACGGCCGTTGGCGTACATCCAGCCGAGGTTGAACTGCGCTTGCGCGTCGCCCAGCCGGGCCGCCTTGCAGTAGAGCGCCGCGGCCTTCACGGCGTCGCGCTCCACGCCTTCGCCGTTCTCGTAGCCCAGCGCCTCCTGGCGCAGCAGGGAACGCACGCTGCGCTCCTCCTCGGTCTCGGGCGTATGCACGGCGGCCTGCGCCGGCGCCGCGAGCAGCACGAATTGCATGATTGCCGGACAGAGCCCGCGCAGCAATTGCTTGACTTTCGGACAGCGCGGCGGATTCATGGGGCCAGCTTCTCGTAGAGCGTCGCGCGCGAGATGCCGAGCAGGCGCGAGGCCGCCAGCTTGTTGCCGCCGGTGGCCTGCAGCGCCTCGCGGATCGCCTGCGCTTCCAGCTCGGCGACGGCCTGCGGCAGCGACTTCACGCCCGCCACGCGCGGCGCTGCGGCCGATGCCGCCGGCTCCGCCAGCGGCGCGGGCGCCGGCGCGCTGCTCGCCTCCGGCGTGCCCAGCACCGCGGCGAAGTGGCGCGCGCCGAGCACCAGATCGTCGGTCATCAGGCTTGCCTGCTCGAGCGCGTTGCGCAGCTCGCGGATGTTGCCCGGCCAGGGCTGGCGCGCCAGCAGCTCCAGCGCGTCGACCGCCAGGCTCTTGTGCGGCATGCCGCTGCGCCGCGCGATGTCGTCGGCCAGCGCGTCGGCGAGCGATTCCAGATCGGCCAGGCGTTCGCGCAGCGGCGGCACGCGGATCGGCAGCACATTGAGGCGGTAGTAGAGGTCGGCGCGGAACGCGCCGGCGCGCACCATGGCTGCGAGGTCGCGGCTGGTGGCGGCGATCACGCGCACATCGACATGCTGCACCTGGTTGCTGCCCAGCGGCTCGACCTCCTGCTCCTGCAGCACGCGCAGCAGCTTGGCCTGCAGCGGCAGCGGCATGTCGCCGATCTCGTCGAGGAAGAGCGTGCCGCCGTGCGCCAGCTTGAACTTGCCGTCGCGGCCCTTGCGGTCGGCGCCGGTGTAGGCGCCGGGCGCGACGCCGAAGAACTCGGCTTCCAGCAGCGTGTCGGGCACGGCAGCGATGTTGACGCCGACGAAGGGCCGGGCCGCGCGCGCGCTGGCGGCGTGGATGGCGTGAGCGAGCAGCTCCTTGCCGGTGCCGGTTTCGCCCAGCAGCAGCACCGTGCTGTCGGTCTGCGCGACGCGGCGCGCCTGGCGCTTGACCTCCATCGCCGCGGTGCTCGCGCCGATGAAGCTCGTGATGCTGTGCTTGGGGCGGCGCTCGCGCGTCAGGTGCTCGGCGAGCTGCTGGCGGGCGTTGTCGAGGTCGCGCTGCAGGCGGCTGAACTTGCCGATCAGCGGCTGCATGGTGGTCTCGGGATGGTCGAGCAGCACCATGCCCATCGCGCCGATCACCTGGCCCGTCGCATCGCGCAGCGGCAGGCGGCTGACGAGGAAGGTGCCGGCCTGGTTGGTGAGCAGGTCCACCAGGATGGGCTGGCCGGTCTCGATGACCTGCGCCATCAGCGTATTGGGCACCACCTCCTCGACACGCCGGCCGACGAAGTCACGCTCGTCGGCATGGCCGAGCGCGGGCAGGAAACGCTTGTAGCCCTCGCTGATCCAGACGATGCGGTGCGCGCGGTCGACCACCATCATGCCCATCGCGGTCTGCGCGAAGGTGTCGAACATCGACTGCGCGGCCAGGCGCAGCAGGCTCGCGGCATCCAGCGGCAGTGCGGGTTCGGAAACGGGCATGGACCGGGGTGTGTCGGGAAGGCGGACACTGTAGCCGCGCCGGCCAGGCCGGACACCCATTCATCCGCAGGGTCGTTGTAATTATGAATTAGCAATCGTAGACTGGCCCGCAGCGCAACTCGCGCGGCCTTCGAAAGTGGCGCATGGCAGATCCGATTCCGCTGCGTCCTGCCTCGCTCCACGAGGAAGTGGCCACTCGCCTGCGCAACATGATCTTCGAGCGCCAGCTGGCGCCCGGACAGTGGATCGACGAACTGGCGCTGGCGCGCGACTGGCAGATCAGCCGCACGCCGCTGCGCGAGGCGCTCAAGGTGCTGGCGGCCGAAGGGCTGGTGCTGCCGGTGCCGCGCCAGGGCTGCAAGGTGGCCGAGATGTCGGAAGACGAAGCCGACGAGCTGCTGCCCATCATGGCCCTGCTGGAAGGGCGCTGCGCCTACGAGGCGGTGCGCAAGGCCGGCGAGGCCGACATCCGCCGCCTGCAGCAGCTGCACGCGCAGCTCGAGCGCCATGCCGCGGCGCAGGACATCGAGGCCTACTACCGCGCCAACCACGAGTTCCACAGCGCCGTGCAGGCGCTCGCCGCCAACCGCTGGCTGGATCGCGCCACCGGCGACCTGCGCCGCTTCGTGCGCCTGCTGCGCGGCCGCCAGCTGCACTGGCCGGGGCGCATCGAGGCCTCGATCAACGAGCACCGCGTGCTGCTCGACGCCATCGTGCAGCGCGACGCGGCGCGCGCCGAGCGTGTCATGCACGACCACCTGATGGCGCAGCTCGCGGCGCTGAAGGCGCTGCGCCAGAGCGAACGCGGCAAGGCTGACCAGGGAGCCCCGCATGCTGGATGAGCTGAAGAATGCGGCGCGCCGCCTCGACGGCGTGCGCCACATGCACAAGTTGCGCGGCCTGCTGATCGACTGCCGGCGGCTGCTCTCCGAACGCGGCGAGGCCAACAGCGTGGCGATCGCGCGCGATCTGGTGGCGCGCTTCCGCGCGCTGCCCGAGGATGCGCAGGCGAGCTTCTTCGAGCGCCTCTCGCGCGACTTCAGCCCCGACCCCAAGGCCGTGCTGGCGAGCGCGCGCGCCTACGCCGAAACGCCCAACGCCGCCACGCTGCAGCGCCTGACGCAGGCCGCCGAGCCGCCGCGCCAGGAGCTGCTGCGCCGCATCAACCGCTCGCCCGGCGGCACCGGCAGCATCGTCGCGATGCGCCGCGCGCTGCTGCAGCGCATGCCCGCGCAGCCGGAGCTGCAGGCGGTCGAGGCCGATTTCCTGCACCTGCTGTCGAGCTGGTTCAACCCCGGCTTCCTGAAGCTCGAGCGCGTCGACTGGAACTCGCCGGCGCAACTGCTCGAGCAGATCATCCGCCACGAGGCGGTGCACCAGATCGACGGCTGGGACGACCTGCGCCGCCGCCTGCAACCCGATCGCCGCTGCTTCGCCTTCTTCCACCCGCAGTTGCCCGCCGAGCCGCTGATCTTCGTCGAGGTGGCGCTGCTGCCGGCCATGCCGGCGGCGATCGCACCGCTGATCGACAAGACCTCGGCGCCGCTGCCGGCGAGCCAGTTCAAGGTGGCGGCCTTCTATTCGATCAGCAACTGCCAGCCCGGCCTCAAGGGCGTGTCGCTGGGCAACTTCCTGATCAAGCGCGTGGCCGAGGAGTTGAAGCGCGAGCTGCCGCAGCTCAAGACCTTCTGCACGCTCTCGCCCATCCCCGGCTTCGCACGCTGGGTGAAGGCGGGCGCGCGCTGCGAGGGCCTGCCGAAAGCCCGTGCCCAGCGCCTGCTGCAAGCGCATGCGGCCGTGCTCGCTGCCTGCGGCGGCGAGCTCGACAAGCTGGCCCAGGCCGCCACCCTGCGCGCGCTGCCCGAGCCCGCCGGGCAGGCGCTGCTGCGCCTGGCCGCCGGCTACCTCGGCTGGCACGCCACCGCGCCCGACGGCGACCCGGTGGCGCGCTTCCACCTCGACAACGGCGCGCGCCTGGAGCGGCTCAACCCGCTCGGCGACCTGTCCGAGAAGGGCCGCCGCCAGTCCTGGGGCATGATGGTCAACTACCTTTACGACCTCGACCGCATCGAGGCCCACCACGAGAAGTTCGTCCACGGAGAAGTGGCACAGTCACGGCTCCTGACGTCGTTGCTCTGAATCGAACAACCCTGGAGACACACGCATGCATCGTTCCCGCCTCTCGACCCTGCGCCGCGCCACCCTCGTGCTGGCGGGCCTCGCGGCAATCGGCGCCGCGCCCCGCGCCTCGGCCGCGGACGCCTGGCCGGCCAAGCCGGTGACCATCGTCGTGCCCTTCCCGGCCGGCGGCGGCACCGACGCCTTCGCGCGGCCGCTGTTCGCGGTGATGACCAAGAATCTCGGCAAGCAGTTCGTCATCGACAACAAGGGCGGCGCCGGCGGCACGGTGGGCGCGAGCATCGCCGCCAAGGCGGCGCCCGACGGCTACACCTTCTTCATGGGCGCGGTGCACCACACCATCGCGCCCTCGATGTACCCCAGGCTCGACTACAACATCGAGACCGACTTCGTGCCCGTCGGCCTGATCTCCAGCGTGCCGCAGGTGATCGTGGTGAACCCGCAGCGCGTCGCCGCCAACGACCTGGCCGGCCTGCTCGACACCCTGCGCAAGAACCCCGGCAAGCTCAACTACGGCTCGGCCGGCAACGGCACCTCGCACCACCTGGCCGGCGAGCTCTTCAAGCTGCAGACCCAGACCTTCATCACCCACATCCCCTACCGCGGCGCCGGCCCGGCGCTGCAGGACCTGATCGCCGGCCAGGTCGACATGATGTTCGACGGCCTGGGCTCCTCGGCCACGCACATCAAGGCCGGCCGCATCAAGGCCATCGCCGTGGCCAGCGACAAGCGCGCGCCCGGCTTCGCCAACGTGCCCACCGCCAAGGAGGCGGGCGTGCCCACCTACCAGGTCGCCACCTGGTACGGCCTGTGGGCGCCCAAGGGCACGCCGGCGGCGGTGGTCGAGGCCATGCAGGCCGAGATGAAGAAGGCGCTCAACTCGGACGAGCTGAAGGGCGTCTGGAACGGCCTGGGCGCCGACACGCCCAACCTCTACGGCGCCGACTTCGGCAAGTTCGTCGGCAGCGAGGTGAAGCGCTGGACCGAGGTGGTGAAGGCCTCCGGCGCCAAGCTGGATTGAGCCGGCGCCCATGCCCGGTTCGATCACGCTGGAGCACGGTGCGGAGGGCGTCGCCCGCCTGACGCTGGCCAACCCGGCCAAGCTCAACGCCATCGACATCGCGATGTGGCGCGAGCTGCAGGCGCTGATGCTGCACCTGCAGGCGCTGCCGCCCGCCGACGCGCCGCAAGCCGTGGTGGTGTGCGGCGCCGGCGGGCATTTCGCGGCCGGCGGCGACATCGTCGAGTTCGCCGAGTTCCGCTTCGAGGAAGCCACGCTGCGCGACTTCCACGAGAACGTGGTGGCGCCGGCGCTGCACGCGATGCTCGCCTGCGACATCCCGCTGATCGCGCAGATCGAAGGCAACTGCATCGGCGGCGGGCTGGAGATCGCGGCCTGCTGCGACCTGCGCGTGTGCGGCGAAGGCAGCCGCTTCGGCGCGCCGATCGCGCGGCTGGGCTTTCCGATGGCGCCGCTCGAGCTCGAGGTGGTGGCGCGCGTGGTGCCCGAGGCGGTGCTGCGCGAGATGCTGCTCGAGGCGCGCCTGTTCAACGCCACGGCAGCGCTGCACCACGGCCTGGTGCACGCCGTGCTGCCCGATGCCGAGGTGGCGGCGCACGCGCTCGCGCGCGCCAGGGCGATGGGGCATCTCTCGCCACAGGCGGCGCGCATCAACAAGCGCACGCTGCGCCAGCTCGCCAGCGGCGGGCCGAGCGAGGCCGAGCGCCTGGCGCACTACGCCTACGCGCCCAGCGAGGAACACCGCGAAGGCGTGAGCGCCTTCATCGAGAAGAGAACGCCGCGCTTCCAGAGGGGCTGACGCGGCACGGAGCTTTGCCCATGCACGAGAACCAGAACCTGTTCGTCGCCCTGCGCGCGGGCTTTCCCGCCGAGCTCGACGGCATCGCCATCGAGACCGCCGACGGCCCCGGCGCGCCGCTGCTCTACACCTGGCGCGACATCGAGCGCGCCACGGCGATGATCGCCAACCTGCTCGATTCGCTCGGGCTGCCGGCCGGCGCACGCGTGGCGGTGCAGACCGAGAAATCGGTCGAGGCGCTGCTGCTCTACCTCGCGGTGCTGCGCGCCGGCTACGTCTACCTGCCGCTGAATACCGCCTACCAGGCCGCCGAGATCGAATATTTTCTCGGCAACGCCGAGCCCAGCGTGATGGTGTGCTCGGGCAGGAATTTCGGCTGGGTGTCGAAGATCGCCTTCAAGGCCGGCACGCGGCACGTCTTCACCCTCAACGAAGACCGCACCGGCACGCTGCTGGATCGCGCCGCCTTCCAGGGCGACACGCACGCGCCGGCGCAGAAGTGGGCCGACGACCTCGCCGCCATCCTCTACACCAGCGGCACCACCGGGCGCAGCAAGGGCGCGATGCTGACGCACGGCAACATGCTCTCCAACGCCCGCGTGCTGAAGGACTACTGGGGCTGGGTGAAAGGCGACGTGCTGCTGCACGTGCTGCCGATCTTCCACGTGCACGGCCTGTTCGTCGCCTCGCACGGCGCGCTGCTCAACGGCAGCAAGATGATCTGGTTCGCCAGGTTCGACCCGGCGGCGGTGGTGAAGCGCCTGCCCGAAGCGAGCGTCTTCATGGGCGTGCCCACCCTCTACGTGCGCCTGCTCGCCGAAGCCGGCTTCGGCCGCGAGGCCTGCCGCAAGATGCGCCTCTTCATCGCCGGCTCGGCGCCGCTCTTGATCGAAACCTTCAACGAATTCCGCGAGCGCAGCGGCCACACCATCCTCGAGCGCTACGGCATGAGCGAGACGGTGATGCTCACCTCCAACCCCTACCACGCCAAGGACGGCGAGCGCCGCGGCGGCACGGTGGGCTTCCCGCTGCCGGGCGTGGGCCTGCGCGTCGCCGACGACCAGGGCGGCCTGTGCCCGAGCGGCGAGATCGGCGGCATCGAGGTCAAGGGGCCGAACGTCTTCAAGGGCTACTGGCGCATGCCGGAGAAGACGAAAGAGGAATTCACCGCCGACGGCTGGTTCAAAACCGGCGACGTGGGCAAGGTCGACGGCGACGGCTACGTCACCATCGTCGGCCGCAGCAAGGACCTCATCATCACCGGCGGCTACAACGTCTACCCGGCCGAGATCGAGGGCTACCTCAACGAGATGGAGGGCGTGGCCGAGAGCGCGGTGATCGGCGTGCCGCACCCCGACTTCGGCGAGGGCGTGGTGGCGGTGGTGGTGGGCAGGCCGGGTGCGACGCCGCAGCCGGCCGCACTGATCTCGGCGCTGAAGGAGCGCATCGCCAACTTCAAGGTGCCCAAGCACTGCTTCGTGGTCGACGCGCTGCCGCGCAACACCATGGGCAAGGTGCAGAAGAACCTGCTGCGCGACGCGCACAAGGCGCTCTTCCTGCGCTGACGCGCACCCCTTTGCCCCGAGCGGGGCCGAGGGAATTTTAAGATGCATATGAAATGCATCTATACTGCCGTCGCGCAGCGCCCCACCGGACTCCCCCTCCCTCCGATTTGATTGCCATCAACAGGCCCGCGATCATGCGTTCGACAATAGAAGCATATTGAATACCTCTTTGAGCGCACCGCTCGCGGCCCGGCACCCCTCACCTCCTCCACGTTCCGCAACAGGACTCCTTCATGAATACCAACCGCAGGCTGTGGCGATGGCTCGGCCTCATCTTCGTACTGTCCTTCGGGACGCTCGGCTACCTCGGCTGGCAGATCTACCTCACTGCGCCGCCGATCCCCAAGGCCGTGGTCAGCAGCGACGGCAATACGCTCTTCACCGGCGAGCAGATCCAGCGTGGCCAGCAGGCCTGGATGGCCGCCGGCGGCCAGCAGCTGGGAACGGTCTGGGGCCATGGCAGCTACGTCGCCCCCGACTGGTCGGCCGACTGGCTGCACCGCGAAGCGCTGGCGCTGCAGGACATCCGCCGCGCGGAGCAGGGCAGCAAGGGCCAGGCAGCCAGCGACGTGGAGAGCGCCGGCGTCGACGCCGCGCTGCGCACCGAGTTGCGCCGCAACAGCTACGACGAGACGAGCGGCACGGTCACGGTGAGCCCGCAGCGCGCCGCGGCCATCCGCAGCGTCGCGCGCCACTACGAGGATCTGTTCGGTACCGAACCGTCGCTCGCCAAGCTGCGTGACCAGTACGCCATGACCGAAGGCGCGCTGCCCGAAAAGGCAGACCGCGAGGCCCTGACGGCGTTCTTCTTCTGGTCGGCCTGGGCGGCCGTCACCGACCGTCCCGGCGAGACCGGCCTGTCGTACACCAGCAACTGGCCGCCCGAGCCGCTGGTGGGCAACACCATGTCCACCTCGGCGGCCCTGTGGTCGATGGTCAGCATCATCCTGCTGCTGGCCGGCATCGCCGCGATGCTGTGGCTGCACAAGCCCGACGCGCACGAAGACTCGGCCCAGGTTCCGCAGGCCGACCCGCTGGCGGGCGCGAAGGCCACGCCGTCGATGAAGGCCACGCGCAAATATTTCTTCGTGGTCATCGGCCTGATGCTGCTGCAGATCGGCATGGGCGCCATCACCGCGCACTATGCGGTCGAAGGGCAGTCGTTCTTCGGCATCCCGCTCGCGCAAGTGCTGCCCTACACCATCAGCCGCACCATTCACACCCAGATCGGCATCTTCTGGATCGCCACCGCCTGGCTCGCCACCGGCCTGTACGTGGCGCCGCTGCTGTCCGGGCGCGAGCCGCGGCTGCAGAAGCTCGGCGTCGATGCGCTCTTCTACGCGCTGCTGATCGTGGTGCTGGGCTCCACCATCACCGGCTGGCTGGGCACGCTGCAGCACCGCGGCTTCGACTTCAGCTTCTGGCTGGGCAACCAGGGCCTCGAGTTCACCAGCATGGGCCGCTTCTGGCAGCTGCTGCTGTTCGCCGGCCTGCTGTTCTGGGTCTTCCTACTCGGCCGCGCGCTGTGGCCGGCGCTGAAGACGCCCTCGGAGACGCGCGGCCTGATCGCCATGGTGTTCCTCTCGGCCACCTGCATCGGCGGCTTCTATGCCACCTCGCTGGCCTGGGGCAAGACCACGCACTACTCGATGATCGAGTACTGGCGCTGGTGGCTGGTGCACCTGTGGGTGGAAGGCTTCTTCGAGGTGTTCGCCACCGCGGTCGTCGCCCTCCTCTTCACCAAGCTGGGCCTGGTGCGTGCGGCCTCGGCCAACCGCGCCATCGTCGCCGAGACCATCGTGTTCCTGTTCGGCGGCATCCTGGGCACGCTGCACCATCTCTACTGGACGGGCACGCCGACCTCGGTGATCGCCGTCGGCTCGGTGTTCTCGGCCCTCGAAGTGGTGCCGCTGACGCTGATCGGCCTCGAGGCCCTGCAGACCTGGCGCAAGGCGAAGAACGTCGCCTGGCTGGGCGCGTACAAGTGGGTCATCCTGTCGTTCGTCGCCGTGGGCTTCTGGAATACGGTCGGCGCCGGCCTGCTCGGCTTCGCCATCAACCCGCCGGCCTCGCTGTACTACGTGCAGGGCCTGAACATGACGGCGGCACACGGCCACGCGGCGCTGTTCGGCGTCTACGGCATGCTGGGCATCGGCCTGATGCTGTTCTGCCTGCGCGGCCTGTACGAGCGCAGCCTGCATGCCGACCGCTTCCTCAAGCCCGCCTTCTGGAGCCTCAACATCGGCCTGGCGATGATGGTGTTCCTGTCGCTGCTGCCCGCCGGCATCTACCAGGCCTGGGCCAGCGTGAGCCGCGGCCTGTGGTTCGCGCGCTCGCCGGAGATCGTGCACTCGCCGCTGATGGAAGCGCTGGTGTGGCTGCGCGTGCCGGGCGACATGGTGTTCGCCGCGGGCAGCGTGCTGCTGGCCGTCTACGCGCTACGCCTGCTCGAGCGCTCCGCGCCGCAGCGCGCACCGGCCGCTGCGCTGGCGGCCGAGGCGAGCCGCTGAGCCGGCTTCTGCAGCATCATCCGCACACCATGGCCGACGTCCACGTTCCCTATCCCTACGAAGGGCCGCAGGAGATCGAAGCCACGATCGAGGGCGCGCTGCGCCAGGTCGTGGACCCCGAGATCGCCCTGACCATCGTCGACGTGGGCCTGGTCTACGGCGTGCGCGTGGTCGAGCGCGACGTTCAGGTGCGCATGACCATGACCTCCGCCGCCTGCCCGGTGACGGACGTCATCCTCGCCGACGTGCAGGCGGAGCTGGACGCGGTGCTGCCGCCGGACCACTCGATCCAGGTCGAACTGGTGTGGGATCCGCCCTGGACCACCGACCGGATGAGCCCGCGCGCCAAGCAGTTCATGGGCTGGTAGCAGCGCGAGCACCATGCGTACGCCGGCCCGCCACGGCCCCGCCGCCACCACGATCGCATGGCGCGTCGCCTCCCTGCTGGTCGTGGCCACGCTGCTGATCTGCGCCATCGCCGGCGGCCTGCTGCGCGCGGGCGTCGCCCTCCCCGTGCCGGCGAGCGCATGGCCCGCGCAGGCCGTGCTGGCCCATGCCTTCCTGATGATGAGCGCCTTTATGGGCACCGTCATCGGCATCGAACGTGCGGTGGCGGTCAAGCACCGCGCCGCGTTCATCGGGCCGATGCTGTCGGCGCTGGCGGGCCTCGCGATGCTGGGCGCACAGCCCGCGCTGGCGGCCTGGCTGGCGGTCGCGGCGGCGCTCGGCTTCGTCATCGTCAATCTCGTGGTGGTGAAGCGCCAGCCCGCCGCGCACACCGCCTTGCTGCTGGTGGGCGGATTCGCGTTGCTGGCGGCCAACCTGCTGCTGGCGCTGGGCAGCGCGGCCGCGAGCGTGATTCCGGGGTGGTTCTCCTTCCTGGTGCTGACGATCGCCGCCGAGCGCCTGGAGATGACGCGCCTGATGCGCCGCCGCCGCGGCGCCGCCGGCGCGCTCTACATCTGCCTCGCGGCGCTGCTGCTCGGCGCGGCCGGCTTCGCGCTGTCTCCGGCCATCGGAGCGCTGCTGTTCGGCGCCGCGCTGCTCGGCCTCGCCATCTGGCTGATGGCTTTCGACATCGCGCGGCGCACCATCGCCGCGAGCGGCCTGAGCCGCTACATGGCCGCCTGCCTGCTGGCGGGCTATGCCTGGCTGGCGATCGCCGGAGCGGCCTGGATGGGAACCGGCCTCGGGCTGCCGCTGCGCGATGTGGCCCTGCACGCGCTCGGCCTGGGTTTCATCTTCTCGATGATGCTGGGCCACGCGCCCGTCATCCTGCCGGCGATCGCGCGCATCAAGGTCGAGTTCGGCGTGCACTTCTACCTGCCGCTGGCCTTGCTCCACCTCTCGCTGGCGCTGCGCTTGCTCGCCGCGCCCTTCCTGCCCGCCGCGCTGCGCCTGGGCGCGCTCGGCAACGCCCTGGCCATCGCGCTGTTCGCCATGACCATGGTCGGCGCGGCGCTGACCTGGCGCGCCCGGCACACCCACCCCGCCTGACATGTCTTCTTCCGTACTCACGCTTTCCGACGCCCAGGCGCTGCTCACCGAGTCGTTCCTGCGCAAGTTCGACACCCCCGGCCCGCGCTACACCTCGTACCCGACCGCCGACCGCTTCCACACCCGCTTCGGCGCCGCCGATGCGCGCGCGGCGTTCGAGCTGAACCGCAACACGGCCGCTGACGCGCCGCTCTCGCTGTACGTGCACATCCCGTTCTGCGAGCAGCTCTGCTACTACTGCGCCTGCAACAAGATCATCACCAAGCACCACGAGCGCGCCACCGCCTATCTCGACGCGCTGGAGGCCGAGCTGGCGCTGGTGCTCGAATCGCTGGGCAGCGGCCGGCCGATCTCGCAGCTGCACTTCGGCGGCGGCTCGCCGACCTTCCTCTCCGACGAGGAGCTGACGCGCGTGATGCGCACGCTCACCGGCGCGTTCCGGCTCACGCCCGGCTCGGAGGTCTCGATCGAAGTCGACCCGCGCACGGTGACGCCGGCGCGCCTGGAGCACTTCCGCCGGCTCGGCTTCAACCGCCTGAGCTTCGGCGTGCAGGACTTCGACCCCGACGTGCAGCAGGCCGTGCATCGCGTGCAATCCTTCGAGAGCGTCGCCACGCTGATGCGCAGCGCGCGTGCGCTCGGCTACGCGTCCATCAACGCCGACCTCATCTACGGCCTGCCCAAGCAGACGCCGCAGAGCTTCGCGCGCACCATCGCGCAGATCGGCGAACTGCGCCCTGACCGCATCGCGCTGTACGCCTACGCGCACCTGCCGGAGCGCTTCAAGCCGCAGCGCCGCGTCGCCGAAGCCGACCTGCCCGGCGCCGAGCAGCGCGTCGCGATGCTCGGCGACGCCATCGGCGGCTTCCTGTCGCGCGACTACCAGTACATCGGCATGGACCACTTCGCCCTGCCCGACGATGCGCTGGCGGTGGCGCGGCGCGAAGGCCGGCTGCATCGCAACTTCCAGGGCTACAGCACGCAGCCCGACTGCGACCTGGTGGCGCTGGGCATCTCCGCCATCGGGCGCATCGGGTCGAGCTACTACCAGAACGCCAAGACGCTGCCCGAGTATGACGAGGCCCTGCAGCAGCGCCGCCTGCCGATCGTGCGCGGCTACGCGCTGACGGCCGACGACCTGATGCGCCGCGACATCATCATGGCCATCATGTGCCAGGGCCGGCTCGACATCGGCCGCATCGAGCGGGTCCACGGCATCCGCTTCGACTACGCCTTCGCGAACGAACTGCGCGCCCTCGACGCGCTCGCGCAGGCGGGGCTGGTGACGCGCACGCCGGGCCGCATCGACGTGACGGTGGCGGGCTGGTTCCTGGTGCGCGCCATCGCCATGGTCTTCGACCGCCACCTGCAGGCGGCGCAGGAGCGGCACCGGTTCTCGAAGGTGGTGTGAAAATGGGCCGTACCGACGTGCTCCCACCCGCGCAAGCCCATGGCGACAACATCGAGGCAGGGCCCCGCTGCCCTGCACGAGCCGGACTCCGGTGATTCGCGCTGCCCGCGCTGCGGCGGCGCCTTCCATTGCGGCGCCGATGACACCCGCGACGCCGGCCCCTGCGCCTGCAGCACGCTCACGCTGACGCCCGAGTTGCGCGCCGAGCTTTCCGGCCGTTTCCGCGGGTGCCTGTGCCTGCGCTGCCTGGCCGAACTGGCGGCCGATCCGTCGCGGGTATCCTGCGCGCCATGTACGCTCGCTTCTTCGGCCTGAGGCAGCAGCCCTTCTCGATCGCGCCCGATCCGCGCTACCTCTTCATGAGCGAGCGCCACCGCGAGGCGCTCGCGCACCTGCTGTACGGCGTGCGCGGCGGCGGCGGCTTCGTGCTGCTGACCGGCGAGATCGGCGCGGGCAAGACCACGGTGTGCCGCTGCTTCCTCGAGCAGATCCCCAAGCGCTGCAACGTCGCCTACATCTTCAACCCGAAGCAGACGGTGGAGGAGCTGCTGCGCTCGGTGTGCGACGAGTTCCGCGTGCCGCACCGCGCCGAGGGCGCGACGGTGAAGGACTACGTCGACGCGCTCAACGAGTTCCTGCTGCAGACGCACGCGGTCGGCCAGACCAACGTGCTGATCATCGACGAGGCGCAGAACCTCTCGGCCGGCGTGCTCGAGCAGCTGCGCCTGCTGACCAACCTCGAGACCAACGAGCGCAAGCTGCTGCAGATCGTGCTGATCGGCCAGCCCGAGCTGCGCACGATGCTGGCGCGGCCCGAGCTGGAGCAGCTCGCGCAGCGCGTCATCGCGCGCTTCCACCTCGAGGCGCTGAGCCTGAAGGAAACGGCGCAGTACATCCGCCACCGCCTCGCGGTGGCAGGCCTCAGCCGGCCGCTGCCCTTCGAGCGCGAGGCGCTGCGGCGCGTGCACCAGCTCTCGCGCGGCGTGCCGCGCCGCATCAACCTGCTGTGCGACCGCGCGCTGCTGGGCGCCTACGCCGTCAACAAGCCCATCGTCGACGTCGAGATCGTCGAGAAGGCCGCGCGCGAGGTGTTCGACGGCGCCCTGCCCGGCGACGCCGCGCCAGCGCGCCGCGCCGCCTGGCAGCGGCCGCTGCTGGCGGCGGGCGGCCTGGCCGCGCTCGGGCTGGCGGTCTGGGCCGGGCTGAGCTATGAGCGCCACAACGCGGCGCCGCTGCCGGCGGCGGCTGCCGCAGCGGCATCGGCGGCCGCGGCGAGCAGCGCCGCATCGGCGGTGGCGCTGGCCGCGTCCGAGGCCGCTTCGGCGCTGCCGGCCGCTGCGGCGTCGGCCGCGTCTGCCCCGCCGCCGCTCGCCGACGCGAAGACCGTACTGGCCGCCGGCTGGCGCAACGAGGCGGACGCCTGGCGCGCGCTGGGCGGCGCCTGGCAGGCCCGGCTCGACGAAGGCGAGCCCTGCGCCGCGGCGGCGCGCCAGCAGCTGCAGTGCTTTCGCAGCGGCGGCAGCGGCACGCTGGCGCTGGTGCGCCAGCTCGACCGCCCGGTGCTGCTGACGCTCGGCAGCGGCGCCGCGCGCAGCCAGGTGCTGCTGACCGGCCTGTCGATGCGCCATGCCACGCTGTCCACGCGCGAGGGCGCCATGAACCTGCCGCTGGCGGCGCTGGCCGGGCTGTGGCGCGGCGAGTTCGCCACGCTGTGGCGCACGCCGCCCGGCTACGACGACGGCGCGCCGGTCGACTGGCTCTCGGCCCGCCTCGCGGCCGCGCAGGGCGAGAGCGCACCCAGCGCGCCGAGCAAGTTCGATGCGGCGCTGCGCAGCCGCCTCAATGCCTTCCAGGTCGCGCAGGGCCTCAAGCCCGACGGGCTGGCCGGCCCGGTGACGCTGATGCTGCTCAACCGCGCCAGCGGCGTGGCCGAACCGCGTCTGCAGTCGGAGAAGTAAGCGATGTCCTACATCCTCGATGCGCTGCGACGGGCCGATGCGGAACGCGAACGCGGCGGCGTGCCCGGCCTGCACACGCAGACCATGGCCGAGCCCGGCGACGAAGCCGAGGCCGCGCCGCGAGCGCGCGGCCTGAAGCCCTGGCACTGGCTGGCCATCGGCCTGGCCGGCGGGCTGGCGGTGGCGATCGCCTGGAGCTGGCGCGGCGAGGAGCCGCCGCCACCCGTGGCGGTGCTGCCGCCTGCGCCACCGCCGCCGGCCTTGCCCGCAGCGCCCGCGCCTGCGCCCGTCGCAGTGGCCGAAGCCCCGGCCGCGCCGGCCGGCCCGGTGGCGATCGCGCCGATGCGCGCCGCACCCGCGGCACCCGCGGCACCCGCCGCGAGCAGCGCGACGGCCGCGCCGATCCGGCGCATCGGCTCGCTCGCCGAACTGCCGCCCGAGCTGCGCAGCGGCCTGCCGGCGCTCGCCTTCGGCGGCTCGATCTATTCGGGCACGCCGGCCAACCGGCTGCTGATCGTCAACGGCCAGCTGATGCACGAGGGCGAATCGCTGGCCGCCGGCGTCACGCTCGAGCAGATCAAGCCCAAGGCCGCGGTGCTCGTCATCCGCGGCCAGCGCTTCGAGATCGGCTTGTAGAAAGTAAAAGGCCGACCGGTCTTTCGACCGGCCGGCCTGCAATGGGCGGGCGCCTTGCCCGCGCTGGCCTAGTTCGACGCCGCCGAGGCGGGCGCCGCCGCCGAGGCGGGCAGCGTCACCGCCGACGCGGGGGCGGGTGCCGCCGCCGGGGCGTGGGTCGCCTCGGCGCCGTGCTTCTCGCCGCCCATGTCGATGTCACCGCCCTTGCTCAGCACGAACAGGGCAAGGGCAGCGAACGCGACGAAGGCCAGGAGCAATTTCCACATGTGAGCGTGCTCCGATCAGTCCTTGGCGTAGATGTCCACGTCCTTGGTCTCGCGCACGAACAGCATGCCGACCACGAAGGTCACCGCGGCGATGATGATCGGGTACCACAGGCCGTTGTACATGTTGCCGGTCTGCGCCACGATGGCGAAGGCGGTGGTCGGCAGCAGGCCGCCGAACCAGCCGTTGCCGATGTGGTACGGCAGGCTCATCGAGGTGTAGCGGATGCGCGTCGGGAACAGCTCGACCAGCATCGCGGCGATCGGGCCGTACACCATCGTCACCAGGATCACGAGGATGACCAGGATGCCGATGATCATCGGCTTGTTCATCTTCGCCGGGTCGGCCTTGGCCGGGTAGCCGGCGGCCTTCAGCGCATCGCCCACGCCCTTCTTGAACTCGGCGTCGGCCTTCTTCGCGTCGTCGGCCGCGAGGCCCTTGGCAGCGTAGCTCTTGATGACCGTCTCGCCCACCGTGATGGTGGCCGGCGTGCCCGCCGGCGCAACCGCGTTGTCGTAGCTCACCGAGCCGGCGGCCAGCACCTGCTTGGCGATGTCGCACGAGCTGGTGAACTTCACCGTGCCGGTCGGGTTGAACTGGAACGAGCACTCGGCCGGATCGGCGTGCACCACGACCTTGTTCTTCGCCTGGGCGGCGGCGAGGTCGGGGTTGGCGGCCTCGGTCAGCGCCTTGAACAGCGGGAAGTAGGTCAGCGCGGCGATCAGGCAGCCGGCCATGATGATGGGCTTGCGGCCGATCTTGTCGGACAGCGCGCCGAACACGATGAAGAACGGCGTGCCGATCAGCAGCGAGATCGCGATCATGATGTTCGCCGTCGCGGCGTCGACCTTGAGCTGCTGCGTCAGGAAGAACAGCGCGTAGAACTGGCCCGTGTACCAGACCACGGCCTGGCCGGCGGTCAGGCCGATCAGCGCCAGGATCACGATCTTCAGGTTCTTCCACTGGCCGAAGGATTCGGTCAGCGGCGCCTTGGAGGTCTTGCCCTCTTCCTTCATCTTCTTGAAGGCGGGCGACTCGTTCATCGACAGGCGGATCCACACGCTGACGGCCAGCAGGGCGATCGAGACGATGAACGGGATGCGCCAGCCCCAGTCGGCGAAGGCCGCCTCGCCGATGGCGGTGCGGGTGCCGAGGATGACCATCAGCGACAGGAACAGGCCCAGCGTCGCCGTGGTCTGGATCCACGAGGTGTAGGCACCGCGCTTGCCGTGCGGCGCGTGCTCGGCGACGTAGGTCGCCGCGCCGCCGTACTCGCCGCCGAGCGCGAGGCCCTGCAGCAGGCGCAGCGCGATCAGGATCACCGGGGCGGCGACGCCGATCGAGGCGTAGGTGGGCAGGATGCCGACGATGAAGGTCGACAAGCCCATGATCAGGATGGTGACCAGGAAGGTGTACTTGCGGCCGATCATGTCGCCGAGGCGGCCGAACACCAGCGCGCCGAACGGACGCACGATGAAGCCGGCCGCGAAGGCGAGCAGCGCGAAGATGAAGGCCGAGCCGGCGTCGAGGCCGGAGAAGAACTGCTTGGCGATGATCGCGGCGAGCGAGCCGTACAGGTAGAAGTCGTACCACTCGAACACGGTGCCTAGCGAGGAAGCGAAGATGACCTTCTTCTCCTCGCCCGTCATCGGCGCGTTCGCTGCGGCCGACTTGCCGAGCGTGCTGGTTGCCATGTGTGTGTCTCCTCGTTTGAACGGGGCCGCCCCCATTGGCGAAATGGGGCCGGACTGTCTGAGCGCCCTCTGACCGATTTCTGACGCGCCGCCAACAGAGGCTGACAAACTCAGGCCCAACCCTGAGATTTCGTTCCTCGATGCGGAAATTGCGGGTTAGCGAGCATCCAGGCGCGTGGCCGGGCGGAGCTCACTTCTGCGCGGCCATGCGCGCGAGATCACGCCGCTTCTCACTCAGATACTCGTCGAGCGAGTACTCGTGCAGCTGCGCCGCGTGGCGCTCGGTGAGCGCGAACCAGGTGCGCAGCCGGGCCTGCTGGCGCTCCTGCGGCGTGCCGGCGCGCTCGCGGCAATGCGCCTGCAGCGCGAGGTAGTAGCGCATCACGTTGCGCTCCAGGGAGCCGCGCTCGCCGCGCACGTACTGCGGCCGGCCCTCGGCATCGCGGCCGGTGAGGGTGAAGCCGATCTTGTCGCGCCCGGCGGTGGCGAGGTAGGTCTGCATCGCCATGCGCGCCAGCATGCCGGTGTTGTGCGCGTAGCCGAAGTGCACGAAGCTGCGCGCCTCGTCGAGCGGCACGGCCTCGAAGACCATGCGGTAGTCGGTGGTCGAGAGCGGCCCGGTCGGCGCGGCGAGCACCACGCGCAGCTGCTCGGGCGCATCGGCCTCGATGCGCACCGTGTAGCGCATCTGCGCCGTCATGCCGGCGGCGCCGCTCTTCTTCGGCCCGGCGAGCAGCTCCAGCAGGTTGGCCTCGCGCGGCACGCAGCCGTGCACGTTCAGGTGCAGGAAGAGCAGCTCGCACAGCGCCGCCGGCGTGCGCAGCGCCGCGCCGACCACGCCGAAGGCGAAGGGCAGCTCGGCATAGACATCGCCCTCGATGCGGTCGGGCGACTCCTTCACTTCGATCACCAGCGGCTCGCCGAAGGCGTTGTCGCGCAGCGCCGCCTGCAGCTCGGCGCGCTTGGCGCGCAGGGCCAGGGCGCCGCCGGCCGGCGCTTCGAGCGCGCAGGCTGGCGTTGCGCTGCCCAGCCAGACCAGCGCGGCGACGAGGAAGGCGGCGAAACGTCGGCGCATGAAATCAAGCATGCACCCACGCGGCGAGCGCGGCGCTGTGCTGGCGCAACCGGGCGCCCTGCCGGCGCGGCGATACTGCGCGCCATGCGACGCCCTGCCCTCGCCCTGCTGCTGGCCGCGCTGGCGCCGGCCCCGGCCTGCGCCGAGCCGGGTGCCGAACCCGCGCTGCCGCGCTGGGAAGCCGGCCTCGCCGCCGGCGGCGGCCGCATCCCCGACTACCCCGGCGCCGACCAGTCGCACTGGCGCGCCATCGTCGTGCCCTGGCTGGTCTACCGCGGCGCCATCGTCAGCATCGACGAGCGCGGCATCCGCAGCCGTTTCGTCGACACCTCGCACTGGGAGTTCGACCTCACCGCCACCGCCGCCTTCAATACGCGCAGCAATGCGCGGCGCGACGGCATGCCCGAGCTCGACTACCTGTTCGGCGTCGGCCCGCAGCTGGTCTACAAGGGCTGGCAGACGGCCGGCGGCGGCGGCGCCTCGGCGCATTTCAAGCTGCGCGCGATCCAGTCCACCGACTTCCACCGCATCGCTTCGCGCGGCGGCACCGCCTCGGCGGAACTGCGCTGGCGCGAGTTCGGCGTGATCGGCGCGGGCTCGGTGCTGACGGCCTCGCTCGAGCCGACCTGGGCGAGCCGGCCGCTGCAGCGCTACTTCTACCAGGTGGATGCGAGCCAGGCCACGGCGGCGCGGCCGGCCTACGAGGCGCGCGCCGGCTACCTGGGCACCACGCTCGGCCTCTCGCTGCGCCAGCGTTTTACGCGCGAGCTGTCGTGGTTCGCCGCCGCCGAGCTCAATGCCATGCAGGGCGCGGCCAATCGCGCCAGCCCGCTGCTCGCATCGCGCAGCAACCTCAGCTTCGGCGCCGGGCTGGTGTGGACGCCCTGGCGCAGCAGCGAAGCGGCGTCGAACTGACAGCGCCTCAGTAGCTCACCCGCGCGTAGTAGGTCTTCTGCGCCGCCTCGCGCGCCTGGCCCAGCGTGTGGATGCCGCGCTCGGCCAGCAGCGGAATCAGCTTGAGGAAGATCTCCGCCGTCACCATCGCGTCGCCCACCGCGGTGTGGCGGCCCAGCACGTTGACGCCCAGGCGCTCGGCGATCGCCTCCAGCCGGTGCGATTCCTGCTGCGGGTGCACCACCGCCGAGAGCAGCAGCGTGTCGAGCACCGGCTGGTCGAAGGCGAGGCCGGTGGAGCGCTGCTTGAGCTCGAGAAAGCGCATGTCGAAGGCGGCGTTGTGCGCCACCAGCACGGTCTCCTGCGCGAAGGCGTGGAAGGCGGGCAGCACGGCGGCGATGGTGGGCGCGCCCTGCACCATCTCCGGCGTGATGCCGTGGATGGGGATGCCGGCCTCGGGAATCGTGCGCTGCGGGTCGACGAG
>WBZV01000353.1_pt1:0-22500 | contig 29051 bp, 22 predicted proteins | sample 5204221 | NCBI WGS metagenome assembly WBZV01 (sample SAMN12344360, study PRJNA552823) | activated sludge metagenome | biome: Activated sludge suspended growth; feature: Nitrification reactor; material: Wastewater; isolation source: activated sludge from nitrification reactor of wastewater...
ACCGCCCGTCGCCTTGCCCGTCTGATCCCACCCGCGAAACGCGAAGACAACCCCAGACCGACGATCAGATTCACCGGCCAACCGCCGGATTCAGGTTGAAGTGAGTGCCGCGGATCGTGCTCGGCTCGAAGCGATCGTTGCGGACCGGAACAGTCCCCAGAAGCACGTCTGGCGGGCTCGGATCGTGCTTCTGACGGCGGACGGCGCCGGCACGAACGAGATCATGCGCCGGAGCGGCAAGAGCAAGACCGCCGTCTGGCGTTGGCAGGAGCGATTCATGGCGGAAGGCGTTGCCGGGCTGCTGCGCGACAAGACGCGGCCGTCGCGCATCCCGCCGCTGGGCGTCGAGGTGGCGGCACGGATCGTCGAGTTGACGCAAGGCGATCCGCCGGGCGAAGCGACGCACTGGACGGCGCCGGCCATGGCCAAGGCGGCCGGGATCAGCGTCTCTTCGGTGCAGCGCATCTGGCGCGCGCACGGGCTCCAGCCGCACCGGGTCCGCCAGTTCAAGCTGTCGCGCGATCCCGAGTTCGTACCGAAGCTCCGCGACATCGTCGGCCTCTATGTCGATCCGCCGGCCCACGCGGTCGTGCTGTCAGTCGACGAGAAGAGCCAGATCCAGGCGCTCGACCGCACCCAGCCCGGCCTGCCGATGAAGCCGGGGCGCCTTGGTACGATGACCCACGACTACAAGCGCAACGGCACCACCACACTGTTTGCCGCCTTGAACGTGCTCGAAGGCAAGGTGATCGGCCGCTGCATGCAGCGCCACCGGCACCAGGAGTTCATCCGGTTCTTGAACGCGATCGAGGCGGAGGTGCCGGTCGGCAAGATCGTCCACGTCATCCTCGACAACTACGGCAGCCACAAGCACCCGAAGGTCAGGGCTTGGCTCGACCGGCATCCGCGCTTCGCCTTCCACTACACGCCGACCTCGGCGTCGTGGCTCAATGCCATCGAGGGCTTCTTCGCCAAGCTGACCAAGCGCCGCTTGAAACGCGGCGTGTTCCGATCGCTCGTCGATCTCCAGGCCGCCATCAACCGCTTCCTCACCGAGACCAATCACGACCCCAAGCCCTTCGTCTGGACCGCAGATCCCGACAAAATCATCGCCGCCGTCAAACGCGGGCATCAAACGTTAGATTCCATCCACTAGGTCTTTGACGAAACCGACTGGGAAATTACGTGGACTGGGTCGGCGGTGAAACCTTGGCCACTGACAAATTCGTGGTAATGTTTGTCGGATTCAGACGCTTGGAAAGCGTGATATTGTAGGCATCTCTAATGATCGCCATGACAATGGCGAAGTTGGTTCCGAATACCTCCTTCGATTTCGAGTCCCAATACGTCGAAATCCCGATCAGCAGAGGATTCGGTCTTCCTTGGATTATTTCCCCGTTCATCTGAACCCCAAACATCGCGCCGCCGCTCATGCCGTGCGGGTCGGGCGCATTGACGCGCTGCCCGGTGTTCGCGTCTATGTTCCTGTTCTGGTCAAAGATTACGTGTACTTGGGTACACGTAATCTTTTTGACAATGCCGCCATTGGAATAAATAAGGCCATTATTCTTTGTCTTCTTGTAGAGCACTCGGTTCTTTGACTCTGGGAATCCCATAAACTCAGCGTATCGGCAGTTTGATATCTGAACTTTATTTCCAATCCTGTCCTCTTCGTGTGGATTGAATTTGGAAAGCGTTTGGATTTGGGATGGAGACAGCTTCAGTACAGCCACATCGTGGTCTTTAGAACTGTAAAAATCTCCCAGCAAAGGTTCAAGTTCTGAACAACCGACATACAAAGTAGAATTGACGTTACCGTCAATGACATGCTTGGCTGTGCACAAAAATACCTCGTCTTTCACGCGAACAAGCACCGCGCTACCGAGTAGCCCTGGCTCACGTTTTTCATTAGAGTAGAAGATCGGCGTGACGCACAATTTCAGGCAATCGATAGCGTCTCTGATCTCCTCCATGAGAATATGTCCGGCATTCTTTAACGTCATGACAGTCACCGTCGGAATCGCGGAGTCCAGCGCTCTTCCAGGTCTTTTGTATCGTCCTCGTCTTCATCTTGATAGGTTTCATCAACAAGCGACGGGCACGTGAGGACTGTCATGGTTTTGCCATATCCGCCAAGACCAATGACTTCCTCCGTTGCAGGCACGGATTTTCTGCCTCCCAGCCAATCCATGATATCGATATCAGCTTCAGTGTGTTCAGCATTGGCGATCCGCCCGGGATTAGTGTTGAACTTCGCGGTCGCTGTGCCCTGCGGAACGGATGTTCCCTTCTTGAGCCATGAAAGCCGGGGCAGTGATTTCATAAGGTCGGAAAGGCAGCAATAGTCGATGGTACGACCGGTGCTGATGACGACGGCTACGGCATCTTCACTGAGTTCGGCATAGCGGATTGCGGCAGCGGTAAGGGACGTGCGGCAAAGGCCCGCAACCGACTTTATCGCGGCAAGTCCTGGATCGTGTCTGCCGAGTGCGCGGCGAACCATGGTCGAAGGCATCAGCAGCCCAGCGGCAAAATTGTCGGCTTCCAGCTCGTAGGGATCGGCGGACATGAACCCGGCGTGAGAGGCATGAACTCCATTATCAGGAACGACATGGTCGATATGGCCGTCGAGGAAATAGTGTCCCAGCTCGTGGCCGACACTGAAGCGCTGGTATCCCTCATTGGGTATTTGGGTCGCATACAGGATGCCGAAGACATCACCGTGGCGGAGCAGCATGCCCGAAACGCCGGGTTCGGTGTCCGGTTTGGGTTCGACGACAATGTCATGGTCCGCCGCTATCGCGAACGGATCAATTGGCAACGAATCTATCTTGAGGTCGCGGACCAGCGCCTCGCCTTTCTGTTTGGCCATTTTCAGGCGAAAGGCAAGATTCACTCGTCATCTCCTTTCTTCTTGGCTTGGCTGCGCTCGGCCAGCATCTTGAGAAAGTCCTTCGCAAGCTCGCGGTCGCGGGCCGTAAGTTTGCTCACATCGCGGTAGAGCGGGTCACCCGACCCGGCGAGGGCCGACTCGTCGGTGCGACCCAGCAGGTAGTCCGTCGTCACCTCAAGCGCGTTGGCAAGTTTGCGCAGCGTGTCGAAGGACGGCTTGCGGGAGCCGCTTTCGAAATGGGCGATGGAGCTTGGCGGCATTTTGGCGCGACCCGCCAGATCGCTCTGGCTCAATTCGCGCATGTCCCGCGCCGCCTTCAGTCGTTTCTGGAAGATTTCAGAGGGGGTGTCATTCGTGCTCATGGCGAACTCGACATAAAGCTCTTGACTCTTTTTTCATGGTCCATACATACTCGACATATATTGCATGGCGAAATCGCCAATAGCAAGAAAGTTTGAAGGATGACGAGAGAACACGTAAGCCACGGGGATATAGCCCGTTTTGCCCAGGAGAGGGTGAACCTGCCGAAGGACAAGGCGGATGAGTACCGCGCGCAGGCGCGCCGCCTGCGCGAGAAGCTCGACGGCTATCTCGACGAGCACCCGGACTTCACTCTGAAGAAGATGCTGCTGTCAGGCAGCCTCGCCAAGGGCACCGCGCTGCGCTCGCTCAATGACATTGACGTCGCCTGTTACATCAGCGGATCGGATGCGCCCCATGATGTCGCGGCGCTGCTGGAGTATTTGGCCGCACGGCTGCGAAAGGCATTCCCCAACTTCAGTCCGGACCAGGTTCAGCCGCAGACCTACAGCGTGACTGTGTCATTCCGCGGATCGGGTTTGGATGTCGATGTTGTCCCAATTCTCTATGACGGCGATCCGCAGTGGTACGGCAATCTGGTCAGCCAGGACGACGGTTCGTTCCTGAAGACAAGTATTCCACTTCATCTGGAATTCACGCGCAAGCGCAAGTGCGCGCAAGAGATACATTTCGCTCAAGTCGTCCGGTTGATAAAGTTTTGGGCACGGCACATGAAACGTGAACGGCATGACTTTCGTTTCAAGTCATTCATGGTCGAAATGGTTCTGTCGCAACTTTGCGATCGAGGATTGGATTTCTCCGACTATCCTGAGGCTCTCCAGCACTTTTTCACATATGTCGCCCGCAGTAACATGAATGAAAAGATTATGTTTACCGATTATTATAGCCCGAGTGCAGTCGGGCCGTTTATGGAACCAGTCCAAATTATCGATCCGGTAAACGCGGCCAACAACGTCAGCCGTCTTTATACCAGTGCACAAGCTGACGCGATTGTAGATGCCGCGCTTGACGCTGGCGATGCTATTGACGCGGCGCTTGCGGCACCGACAAAGCAGGAAACCGTCTATTACTGGCGGAAGGTCTTCGGTACTTCGTTTCAGCTGTGAGGATTGAATGAGTTCAAGTTTTACATTTACTGAGGCGACCACGTTCACCGTCACGCACGCGCGTCACGTGGCAGCGAAGGTTGCGGCGGATCTCAAGCGGTTGCAGCGGCTATACGGCGAGCCAAGCGACACAAGCATCAGCAGGTACGAGACCGAAGCCGTCGAGCTCTTGAAAGCTGGTTATCTCGGCACCGTAACCTACGGTTACCGTCGAAATGGCTGCTGGATTGAGCCGACACTGAGATACACGGCGCGCGATCTCGCTGGCGCGTCGGCGAACGATGATGATCCCGGTCGCATCAGACCCGGCGCGAATGTCGATGGCGCCAGCTTCTACAGCTACCTGACTTATAGCGCGGCCTGGGACAAGCTCAGCGCGGCCGAAAAGGAAAATTTCGAGGATGGCCTGCCGTTCAAACGGAGCGGAGCACCCGAACCCGCCATCGACGGCTATCTTAGCAATGACCGGATCTACTCATCGGGCGGGCGAGCGCTCGATCGTGCCAGTGTAAGGAGCTATTGATGACAGGCCGCCCTTCACTTGACGAATTGTTTGAACGCCGCATTACCTATCCCGACTTCGAGCCACAGGAGCGACTAGCGCGGCTCGTCGGCCTTGATGATCAAAAGGCCCGACTCACCAAAATGCTGTCCTTGCTAGTCAACCCGGCTGGGTTGGAAGCTTGGGTGAAGAAGCATCACCCCGGCGCGAACGGTACTCTAAGTGCGATACTGAGACGACCACCGCTTGTCGTGTTAGCTGGTGATGTCGGGTCAGGCAAATCGGAGCTTGCCGAATCGATCGGCGACGCCGTAGCGCGCCAGGAAGGCATTGAGATCACCCTGTTTCCGCTGAGCCTGTCAACGCGCGGCCAAGGGCGTGTCGGTGAAATGACGCAACTCCTCTCAGCCGCTTTCGACTACGCGTTCGATGAAGCACAGAAGCTCAAGGCGAATTCAGGCCCTGCACGGGGCGCGATCATTCTTTTAGTCGATGAAGCCGACGCGCTCGCCCAATCGCGGGAGGCTGCACAAATGCATCACGAGGATCGGGCAGGCGTCAACGCGTTTATCCGGGGTGTTGATAGGATCGCCAACGGGCGTTTGCCCGCGGCCGTTATCATGTGCACGAACAGGCTGAGGGCGCTTGATCCAGCCGTGCGGCGGCGGGCGGCAGACATCCTGCCGTTCGCACGGCCCGATGAGGCACAGCGCCGTGCTGTGCTCGGGCCTCCCCTTAGGGAACTTGGATTTTCGGATCAGCAGGTAACCGCGCTGGTCGCGGCTTCCGGTGCCCGCGACGGGCAAACCTATGGCTTCACCTTTTCCGATCTGACGCAGCGCCTTTTGCCAGCAATCGTACTGGATGCTTATCCAGGACAGCCGGTTAATGCGGCGCGGGCGCTGGAAATGGCAAAACAGATGACGCCAACCCCGCCATTTGAGGATAACGGCGCATGAGAAATGGCAATCTTGCAGCGATTCGCGTCGCCCCGAAAAAATATTCGGCAACAATTGTGAGTGTTAAGTGACAAGGGCAGTTATACCAAGACGGCACGGAGATGATTTTCAGGCGAGGCTATTCTGGTATCACGCGGCCCTGCTCCTTGATCGGAATGGTTCTGTTATCCGGGTCTCTTACGAAACCGGTCCGAAAGCGTTCGACGACATCTTCATAGAGTACGATCCAGACCGCGCGCCCCAGGACCACGAGGGCCGCCCTGTTTGGCGCGATTACCTACAATGTAAATGGCACACGACCGCCGGGACGTTTGGTTTTGCCGACTTGATCAACCCCGAGTTTATCGAGGCAAAGCGGTTTTCCTTCTTGCAAAGAGCCTATGACGCACAGCAGCAACATGCGCCGGACGGATTTGGCTGCCGGTTTTGCCTCGTCACAAATCATCGGATACAGCACGACGACCCACTAATTGAGCTTGTCCGCAAAGAGAGCGATGCCATCGATATCGACAAGCTGTTTGACGAAACGACGGACCGCAGCCGGATGGGACAGGTTCGGAAATTATGGCGCGAGCATCTCGAAATCGACCACGTGGACCTCAAACTGCTCGTTCGCGTTCTTTCTGTCCGGGAGGTCCCGGAATCCCTTGGAAGGTTACGGGAACAGCTCAACGATCGTTTCGCTCGCGTAGGAATGTTAAACGTGCCGGACGATGAGACCGGCTTTCACTATGATGACCTGGCTGCCAAACTTCATGCACAGGGCCGTGTAGAATTTGACCGGACGACATTCCACGAGTTCTGCAGGCGTGAGCGCCTTCTGGTTCCTCACGGGATTGGTAGTGACGTGCTGAGGCTCGGAATCCGTTCTTTTATGCACCCGATCGACAATATTGAAGACCGGTGCGACCAACTGCTTAATCTCGTGCCCTACTTCGAGGGTCGGTATCTCCGAAATGACGGTGATTGGCAGGGGCGGATCGTCCCCGAAGTCCGGAGCTTCGTTGCGGAGAAGGCGCGATCGACGGACAGCCTCAGACTCGTGCTTGATGCTCATGTCTCGCTTGCGTTCGCGGTAGGAACACTCCTGAACGACAAGTGTGGGAAACACATCGAGATCGAACAGCGCGGTAATGGCCGAAAATTTTGGTCGGCAGATGATACAACCCCGGATGCGAGTTGGCCCGCATTCATTTTCGAGGAGGAAGTATTTGACGACCGGCAAGACCACATAGCGGTTGCGATATCGTTGACCCACGAAGTCGGTCGCGCCGCGCATGAACACGCACGAACGCGCCTACCACAAGTCGGGCGCATTCTTCATTGCCGCCTCGGAGATGGCCCTTCCGGACTTTCAGTAAGATGTGGGCGGCACGCCCGCCAACTGGCGGAAGCGGTACTCCACAAGCTTTCGGAGCGCCCGTGGCCGAAGTCGCGCAAACCGGTCCATTTCTTCATCGCGGGACCAAACGCCTTTGCTTTCTTCCTGGGCCAGCTACAGCCAGCCATGGGACCTGTTTGCGTCTATGAATGGGATTTCGAAGGTCAGCGAGACGGAACGTACAGCCTGGGCTTCGCTATCAACGGTTAATCGACCGGCTACCCGCGGCAGACACGAGTGTCGAAGGTCCAGCACCGTTCGATTCCTGCGGAGAAGCGGCAAGATCCCCCAGAAACTCCGATCCCGGCTCCACCCCTGTAACCAGTAGCTGGTCCCGCGCCCGGGTACAGGCGACGTAAAGCAGATGCCGCTCGGTGTTATAGACTTCTTCGAGGTCGGACTCGTCCGAGACGCTCTCGATCCGCTCCTGCAGCGGCAGCACCTCGTCGTCGCAGGCCATCACCGCTACCGCCCGGAACTCCAGCCCCTTCGCCAGATGCATGGTGCTGATGGAAATCCTGCCCGCCTGTGTTTGTACATCCTCGGCAAGAACGACGCCCTGCGCCCCGGCCCGCTCGACCGCCGCGCTGGCCCGATCCAGCTCTCCTTCGGAGCGGACGAAGACCCCGATCTCCTGCGGCAAAAGGCCCTCCTTCAGGCGAGCCTCGATCCATGTGGCGACACCGGCCGCCTCCTCGCTCACGCTACCCAAAATCTCGACCCGCGGCGGCGGGCCATTGAAAACGGAGATCGTCCCCTTCCGGCTCTCGACATTGCCGTCCACGTCGGTGAGCGAGAGCGGTAACAGGCGGTCGGCCTGAGATCTGATCTGGTGCGAGGTGCGGTAATTGATCCGCAGCGTGAACGAGCGCCCACGTACATCGATGCCGAGCGTCTTCCATGAGAATGGCGTCTGAAAAATCCGCTGCCCAAGGTCGCCCGCGAAAAAGAGACTATCCGGCCTGACGTTCCCCAGCGCGGCAAGAAGCCGCATTGCCGGAACGCCCATATCCTGCGCCTCGTCGATCACCGCGAAGGCAAAGGGCCTTTCCGCTCCGGCCTCGAAGTGAGCCGCCAGCCGACCGAACACATCCGGCCAGGTCAGAAGCCCGCGCCGATCCAGTTCAGCCCGAACGGCCTCGAAAATGGCCCAGAGCGCCTCCCGCTGCTTGCCGCCGATCCGGGTCTTGCGCCCCAGGCGGGCGACGTCGCGGTAATCCTCCCAGGTCCGGAGTTGCCACGCATCGACGACGTCGGACCATTCGCCCTTCAGAAACGCCTCCGAAAAGCGACCGCCGGCCTTTCCCGCCGCCTCCTTCAGCAGCGTGGCAACAAGCGCGTCGGGCGCGATGGCCGGTTCGCCGAAACGCTCCGCATACAGCGCCTGCGCGATCCCCGTGATCGAGTGAACCGCGATCCGCTCGCAAACAACCGGCTCGTTCCCGGCGAGGCGGCTGAGCTTCGTTCGCAGCGCCCCTGCCAGCGTCGCCGAAAACGTCGTCAGCAATACCCTGGCGTCCGGGTGCCGCCGCGCGAGATGAACGGCGCGGTGCAGCGCCACGATCGTCTTTCCTGTGCCCGCCGAACCGGCAATCCGCGCCGGGCCGGTGTAGTCTCGCTCGACATAGGTCCGCTGCGCCGGATGGAGAAAGACGGTCCACTTCTCCCACGGGAATTCGAGTGCCCGCTCCAGCTCCTCGACATTCGTGAGCACGCGGAACCGGCGCTGCGCGTCCGGATGACTGAACGGATCGGCCGTAACCGGCACAACCGCCGGAACGGAAGGTTTCACGCCGGTGGCAAGATCCAGCAGCGCCTCGGCGGCTTCCTGCGGCAAATGAACGGCCAGATCGAACAGCGTGTCCTCGGTCGCCGCGCGCACGTCCGCCAGCCACTCTGCGGGAACGCCGTAACCGAGCAACGCCTCGTCTCCGATGCCGTGAAACAGCAGCGGCTTCGCCGGAACCGGAGCCATGACCTCGACCGGCTGATGGATCACGATCTCCTCAACCCGCTCGCGGATTTCGACGAGCTGCGCCGCGCCTGTGGTCGGATGCCGCTCGATCTTCCGCCGCTCCGCCCACCGATACGCGTCGTCATGATGATCGACGTAAGCCAGCAGCAGGCTCGCCTCCGTCCGGTGAACGATCAGGCGGATGTCGGCATTGACGCGGACAGACCAGAAATTCGGGTCCCTGGCCTTGTCCAGCCGGTGAAATTTCATCCCCGGCGCGGATGGATCGAGCTGCAGATCGAACGCCGTCGTCTTGACGGCCTTCTGCTCCTGCCCGGTCAACCGGGCGAGGCTCTCAGTGAAGGTATCTGCGATCCGAAATTCCACTGGCACTCCTACGTTATGGCTGCCAATGATAAAAGCTGATGCCGAACGCTCCAGGGCTATACCGGTACTGCGAACCACGCGAATCAACGAATGCCAGCCAATATTCCGATGGTGGATCTGCTGGTACGGATATTGACGGACGATTAGGCGCATTCTGCGCTAGCCGTGATGTGACCGGCTGTGTGAGCAAACTAAGTTCTCTGCGTATACCAAGAACCTCCTTTACGATTGATTTTTTGAAACACGCATGGGATTTACACTCCACGCCCAATATTATTTTATCATGCGATGGCCACCCATTAAGGTTATTCTCAACAATCAGTAGATCAATCTCATGACGGGCGCTATTGTCGTGCTTAACACCAGTTGAAACGCCAAAGGTCTCGAACTCTACATCGGTAAACAGCTCAAATAGCGCCGGACCTCGCCCCGACGAGATAGAGAAATACGGCATATTGCGATTTATTCGACCAGGACTCGATTGAAATATAATCGTGCTTCCGTTGAAGGAAACACGAAATCCATATGCGGCCCGCAATATCTCCAGAACCTTAGATAGGCAATACATTTCATAAAGCTTTCCGCCTTTTAGCCTGCGGAGCCACGCGTCCTCGTTTGCCGTTATGGCCTTATATGCTCCGAACACTCTCTTTATTTCCGTTATTGCAGCCGATTTATTCATGTATCAGGCCCATTCCCCCAAGGTTCTCGATCAAGGAAGACATTGCCTTACGGATTTCGCTTAAGTCTTTTACCTCAGATAGGTCTTGTCTCTCTGCGACGTGAAACATGTGTGACTCTCTCTCGCTCAGAAATATAACAGCCGACTCTGGATACTGAGGACCAGCACAGTTCTCTCGAATTCGCGACATCGCATCGTTGTATGTAGTACGATCTCGAACCGAGAGGAATCGATCGAACGCAAGAAGCATTTCAATCGCCAGCTTTCTATTATCGGGATAATCAACCTCTGCGTGAAATTCCGTAATATAATTTTCAATATCTCCCAACTCTGCTATTCCAAGCTCTTCAAATTGCCGCCTTATTTCCGCGATAATTTCAAGGAAATCCTCTTCATCCATAGTTATCGCTCCACAGGGTTGGCATTACGGCTTAAATTAGGTCACCGACTGGAAGCCAATGCCTTAACCACAGCCTTTCGTTTGGCAGCATACCGGGCAAGTTCGAGTGATTGTGCGGACTCATCAAGCCATTCAAAGAATCTCTGGACACCGTGACGAGTTGTCGTTGCATCTCTACACTGTGCAATAAGTACCAACTGAATACTCTGGACAGGGTCTATAACGTAAATACCAAATGGCGCGGACACCAAGGTCGCATTTGGAAACCCTAGCATCCGGATTGCCTGAGATTCCGTAACTGTTTTATGACACGCAATAACATGGATCGGGCCGCCATCACATTTCTTTAACTTAGCAAAAAGGGTGTGATCCAACAGGTGAGGCTGTCCGACCAGTTCACGAGCCGCTGGCACTGACATAGAATCTGGAATTGCATTTACGACAAAAAGAAGAGACTGACCAGAGATCGAATGCTGGATCAGATTATCTTGAACTATTGTCCCGCTGTGCGCCACTCCTTCCGACGCCGCAGCTTTCATACTTAACACTCTTTCCCCGTAACTCTGCCTGCTCCAATCGAGCGCGGGACCGACGTAATTATTTCCTCGGCTCGCATCGCGGACACCGCGGTGCACGAGCTTAACTGTTGCCTCGCGGACGGTCCTTTTTACTGAATCAGCGAGTTGCGACTCGTCTTTTGCAGCCCTCGCATCGAATCGTCTCAAAACGCGCATATACTCTTGAAAATGCTTGTCGTGGTCTTGATTAGGAAATGCGGCATCGCCTGGTTCCGAAATATTAACGACGAAGACTTTGCCCGGTGCTGTGTTGTAAGCCATCATAAATTCCGCATGACAGATCCCTGTCGTGCCATGCTGATCCGGCCAGCCGGCGTTACCATTAAAAAGAGAAATAAAAATGTCGCAGGTTCTTGCCTGCTCCATACAGTGATCCCAAGCCTGTTGTGAAGCATCTTCTATCGCAAGTTCGTTAATCCAAACTTCGTAAATAGTTTGGCCGAACACGCTGATGGATTCGATATCTCTCTTAAGAACTTCTCTTATTTGTGAAAGTTCGCTTGCCGACGCATCCGAAAGCGGAAAAGGATCTCGGCAGCGGCTGGAAATCATGATCCTGATTTTGGAAGAGGACGCCATCCACTTACCCCACCCCAAACACCTTCATCACCTCGTCCCCGAGGTGGTTGATGACCTTGACGGCGATGCGGCCCGTGGAGGGCTTGTCGAACGGGCGGGAGGTGTCGCTGTTGAGGCTTACCCACGCGTCCTCGTCGATCTCGGCCTTCAGCGTCGTCTTCAGCGCCTTGTAGGGGTCGTTCGCACCGAGGAAGTAGGCGTGGCGGACGAAGAAGCTTTCCTCGTTGTAGTCGGTGTCGATGAACCAGCAGGCGATGCCCTCCGGCCCTGAGGAGGCGATCTCGCCGGTCTGCGGGTGAAAGACGTCCACGCCGTGGATCTTGACCCGAATCTGACCTTCGGCGGCGTTCTCGATCTCGATATCGGGCTCGCCGAAGATGACGAACAGGTTGCCCTTGCCTGTGTTCTTCAGCTCGTCCGCCATGTGCAGGTCGGCGTTCATGCGCGCCTTCAGCACCGGGATACGGCCCAGCTTGTCGAACTCCGCCGAATGGGCGTCGTAGTTGAAGGCGCAGGCGATCAGCACGTCAAAGCCCGCGTCCCCGGCCTCGCGCGCCGCGGCGACGAGGTCCGGCCGGGCGACGGTGCCGAATTCCGGGCCGATGAAGATGCCCGCGCGCCTTTCCTTCTCTCCCTCCATGAACCGGCCCTCGGCGCAGATGAAGTTGCCCGGCCAGCCGGTAATGGCGGTGAAGGTGATCCGGTCCTCCTTGTGCGCCTGCTGCACGCCGGAAGTCTTGAGGTTTTCGAGGATCACCTCGGCAAAGTCCGCCTCGTCGAGGCTACGCTCCGGCGCGGGCCTTTTGCCCCTCGCGGCCTCCAACGTATCGATCAGCTCATCGTCGTGGCTGACGGTCAGAACGCGGTGCGGCGAGAGCGTCTCGACGGTGAAGGGACCGGCGACGCGAACGCGTGAATTGTCCACGTAAGGCTTGTCGTAGAGGTATTCGACGTCGGCCTTGGCGGCGATGGACGCATCGATTTCTTTCTGCCGCGCAATCCGCTTGTCCCACCAGGCCTTGTGCAGCGCCCTGACCTTGTCCGGCCATTTGGCATCCGCCTCGCGGGGGATTTCCCATTCCTCCCAGCCCTTCTTGAGCGCGGTGTTCAGTTCGGCGCGCAGCGGCTCCAGCTCCGCCTGATACCGCTCCCAGATCACGTCGATCTCGGCGTTGTTGGCGATCGATTTCAGCGTAATGTGCGGCACGCGCTCATAGACGAAGCCGTGACGGATGTCGCCGCGCGTCGGTGTTTCCTTGGGCGGGAGCCGCGTGACCTCGGCCTCCTTGCGCTGGCCTTCGGGTGAGTCGGCGAGGATGTACCACGGATAGCGTGCGCCCATGATCCGGGCGCGGGCGAGCGCCAGCGCGACGCGGGATGTATCGATGGTGATCCAGCGCCGCCCCCACTGCTCGGCGACATAGGCTGTCGTCCCGGACCCGCAGGTGGGGTCAAGCACCAGATCGCCGGGGTCGGTCGCCATCAGGATGCAGCGCTCGACGACCTTTGGCGAAGTTTCTACAACGTACCGCTTATCAGCAGAAAAGCCCGCTATGCTTGTATCGTCCCAATTATCGGCAATAGGAAACGCCAGGTAATCGTCAAAGTACCTTACATAGTATAGATTCTTAGCTGCCCTTTGAACGCGATCCGCTTTTAAAAGCCTCGTCATCGAGGATTCTTGCGTTTTCCAGTATCCTTTCGGATAGAAATCCGCGCCTTGGAAATTCACATTGTAGCGGGTTCCGGGGCTTTGGCTGGTAAGATTATCAATGCGAAATATCCTTTCTAAGTCTGGCAAACCCGCGCCGGCTTGCTCGTCTGCGGTAAGGGCGCGGGAAAAACCTCCAACCGAGCGAGCGTTATTATAGGCGGTACCGCCTGCTCCCTGCAGATCTTTGACTCGGATCGGTTGCCGGAATTTTACTTTGGTCCGATCTTTAGCATACCAAAGAAGGTAATCTGAGACTGAAGCTAAAAGATTATCTGTCTGGCCCGTGGTTTTGACGAAGGTGATCAAGCGTACAAAGTTCGTCTCTCCAAACACCTCATCCATCAGCGCCCGGACGCGGTGAACGTTCTCGTCCCCGATCTGCACGAAGATCGAGCCGCTATCGGCGAGCAGGTCGCGGGCCACGGTCAGCCGGTCGCGCAGGTAGGTCAGGTACGAATGAATGCCGTCGCGCCAGGTGTCGCGGAAGGCCTTTACCTGCTCGGGTTCGCGGGTGATGTGGTCGGCCTTGCCGTCCTTCACATCGCGGCTGGTCGTTGACCACTGGAAGTTGGAGTTGAACTTGATGCCATATGGCGGGTCGATATAGATGCACTGCACCTTGCCGCGCAGGCCCTCACGTTCGGCAAGGCTTGCCATCACCTGCAGGCTGTCGCCGAGGATCATCCGGTTCGACCAGTTCTGGTCGTGGGCGTAAAACTCGGTCTTCGCCTCCGCGTCCGGCAGCCCGTTGAAGTCGGCGAACAGGTCGAACATGGCGGGCGGGTCCTGCTTTTCGCGCGCCTTGCTCTGGCGCACGAGGTCGTCGATCAGGACCTTCGGGTGGACCTTTTCCTGAATGTACAGCGGGGGTGCGGCCACCACGAGGTCGGACCAGTCCTGCTCGTCCTTGCCGCGCCAGACAAGCTGCGGATCGAGGTCACGGTTTCGGCGCTCATAGGCGATGCGGATCGGGGTCTTTTCCTCCTCCCGCATTACCGACTCGTATTCGGCCGTCGGGATGTTCCGGCGCTTGGCGTCCTTGTGGGCCAGCGTGTCTATTTCCAGCGGTTTCTTGTTGTTTCTGGCCATATGGTTCCCCCTACGCCGCTTCCTTCGCGGCGGCGAATTGCGCGATCAGCTTGTTGAACTCGGATTCGATCTCATAGACGGCGGTGAACTCCGCCGCTCCCCAGCGCCCGAATTTCTTCAGGTTGTTGACGCCGGGAACCCAGTAGGCGCGCAGCGTGTTCGCCTTTTCCTTAGCGTCCTCGCCGCGGTAGCCCTTGATCTCGACGATCAGGTTCAGCGGCTCCGGCTGCCCGTCGTCGATCTGGACGATGAAATCGGGAATGTATTTCTTGCGCTGCCCCGCCATCAGGTAGGGCACTTCGAGGCCAAGGTTCTGGTTCTTGACGTAGGCGCGGACGCGCGGATGCGACTCCGCCACCCGGCAGAACTCGGCCTCCCAGTCGGAATCGCAGACAACCCAGTTGATGTGGCACTTGCGCGGATCGGTCTGCCAGCGCGTTTCCTTCGAGGTCGTGAAATTGACGAAGCGGGTCGAGCCGGTCGGGTTGTAGGCGTCGAGGATCGCCTTGATCGGCTTTTCGCCCGCCAGCGTCTCGGTGATCGCCGCCTTGATCCGCTCGCAGGCCATGTCGGCGATTTCCTGATAGATCACCTGCGCCGGATAGGTGCCGCCGGTGCAGCGCAAATAGCCGCCCTCCAGCCACTGGCGGGTAATGGCTTTGAGCTGCCCGAACAGGTGCAGCTTCGGTGCTTCGCCGGGATCTCGATACTTCTGGTAAAGCAGATACTTGGCGAGGTGAAAGAGGATGGTCGAGCGGCGCATGTCGTTCAGGTGCTCGACCGTGAGATCCACGCCCTCGCCGATGATGCCCTGGTTCTTGGTGACCGACGGACCGACAAGATCGGGCGTCAGCTCCAGCAGCGAGTCGGGACCGAATTGGGCCGTGAGCTTCTCATCCGGCAGCTCGACACGGTAGCCTTCGACACGCGGGAAGATGATCTCCAATGCGTCACGCTCGGGACTGACCGCATGAACGCGGATGGTCTCTCGTGGCTTGGCCGGTGGCGAGACCACGGGCTTGGCGGCAAAATCGAACGGAATGCCGAGCACATCGGCATATTCGACGTTGAACAGGCCTTCCTCGTTGAGGTCGTAGGACTGACGGCGCAGCGCGCGGCCAACGACCTGCTCGCACAGAAGCTGGGTGCCGAAGGCACGGACGCCGAGGACGTGGGTGACGGTGTTGGCGTCCCAGCCCTCGGTCAGCATCGAGACCGAAACCACGCAGCGGATGGACTCGCCGAGGCGGTCCCTCTTGCCGACGGTGTTCATGACCTCGCGCAGCAGGTCCTGGTCAGTGATGTTTTCGCCCGACCGGATGTCGCCGGTGCGCTCGACGATCTCACGCCGGAAGCGCTCGATCTCGTCTCCGGCCATCTCGCGGAAGTCCTTGTCGAGCGCTTCCCCGGATTCGAGCTGTTCGGAGTCGATCAGCAGCGTGCGCGGCCGGGCGAGCCGGTTGCCGTGCTCATCGTAGTTCCGGAAAAGCGCCAGCCGCCCGTTTTCCAGGGTGGTCGAGCCATCGTCGTTCTCGCGGTGGAAGCCGGAGATGAAGTCGTAGACCAGCTTCGAGGTCGAGGTGTTGTTGCACACGACAATGAAAACCGGCGGGACGTCGATTCCCGCCTCTTTCCAAAGAGCGAAGGTCTTCTGGTAGTGGCCGTAGAGCGCTTCGAGCGCGGTTTGCAGGATCGGAGGCAAACTCAGCGGATCAAGCACTTCGCCGGCCTTGCTGCGCCCCTTCTTCGGCAGCTTCACAGGGCCTTGCTGAATGTGCTCCCAAAGGTTCCGGAATTTTGGCGTGTCCCCGCCCGGCACGTTATCGGCGACAGGCACGCGCGGCAGCTTGACGATGCCGCACTCGATCGCGTCCATCAGCGAGAAGTCGCTGACGGTCCAGGGGAACAGCGTGCCTTCCGCGTAGCCGGAGCCGCGCAGGAAGAAAGGCGTGGCGGAAAGGTCGTAGACGGCCTGAAGGCCAAGCTTGCGCTTGACCGACTCGATCCCGGAAATCCATAGCCGGGCGGCCTCGTTGTTCTTCTTCGCTTCCTCTTTTTCTTCGCCCTTCAGGTCCTCCTCGCCATCGTCCTCCTGGGGCCGTTCCCGGTAGCAGTGGTGGGCCTCGTCGTTCAGGACGACGATGCTCTTGAGCCCCATCAGATCGGGCATGACCCGCTGCAGCATCTGGCCTTCGGTTTCGAGGGTGTTCAGCTCCGGCCCGCGCCCCTTGAGCAGCGAGCGTGTTCCCTTGGCGAGGTCGATTCGCTCGCGGAGTTTGAAGGCGTGGTAGTTGGTGATGACGATCTTGGCCCGGTCGATGTCTGGGAGCATGTCGCCCGGCACCAGCTCGCGGCACTTGTAGTAGCTGTCGGGATCGTTCGGCATGAGGACGCGGAGCCGGTCGCGGATCGTGATGCCGGGAGTAATGATCAGAAAGCCTCGTGAGAAAGTCTTGCTGTTCGGGTGACGGACGGCATTCACCGTCTGCCACGCGATCAGCATCGCCATGACCGTCGTCTTGCCCGCGCCGGTGGCGAGCTTCAGGGCGAGGCGGAGCAATTCGGGATTGGCCTGTTCGTTCGCGCCCTCGATGTGCGCGCGGAACTTCTCGGTGCGTTTGCCGAGCTTCGGCGCAACCTCGGTCAACCAGATGATCGTCTCGACGGCCTCGACCTGGCAAAAGAACGGCCGGATGCTGTGGAAGGGGTGGTGCCGCCAGTGCTGCAGCAGACGCGCCGTCTCCGGAGTGACCTGCCAGTCGTTCGGATTGGGAAGCTTCCGCCAGCTTTCGACGTAGGAGCGGATTTCGTTGATGATCGGGGTGGGGTTGTACTCCTGCTCGGCGGTGGACAGGCCGTCCCCGCTGCCCAGCACCATCTCGACCTGGCCGGGCTTACGCCGCCTCTTCTTGGGCTTGGGGACGGGCGTAATCAGGTCGGAGCGCCGCCTCTTCTCCAGAATTTGATTGGTTGGCTGGCCGTCTCCGTCCAGCTCCCAGTGACGGCCGGGATAATCGTAGGGGGAGTTCAGGATCGGCCGCTCGAAGAACTGCTGGGTCATGCGAGGCCTCCTGTGCGGAACGATCTCTCCGCCAGCTTCCTGTAATGACCCCTATACGGCCTGCTTCCGGGCATGCGTGTCTCCCCCAACGCGGTACACAGCGCACTATCGCATTAATTGAAATACCTATGCACGCTACATCCAGAAAAGTAAAGCGCTACCCCATATGCCCACTGGACTATACTGCAGGCGCTAATTTTCCAGAAGAAAAGCCAAGCATCAGTGTAGCCCGTATGAGGGCATACCGGAACGCGTCCCGTCTATATTCCACATCACAAAAGACCCCGGCGTGGCCGCGCCGGGGTCAAGCGGCTCAAGACTCAGCCGCCCAAGACCGAGAAGTCGGCTGAAGCATTCCGCTCAATGCGCCAGTGCTCGAAGGGCCGCTCGGTGCCGTCCGGATCCCGGAAGACCGTCGGCTCGACGGTGAACACGACGCCCAGTTCGGCGGCCAGCACGGGCCGGACCAGGTCGCTGATCTCGCGGTAGACGCCCTCGTAACAGAGGTCATAAATCGCGGACACGGGATCGTGCAGCGGGACCTTGATGTCGTAATCCTCCGCGTAGTCGCCGACGACGGCGATCCGGTCTCCGGCCCACCGCCCGATGATGCGCTCCTCGAAGCCGCGAGCTTCGGCGAGGTCGCCGCCGCCACGACCGTTGGAGCACAGCAGCAGGACGAACAGCGCCTGCGCCGTTCCGGCCGGACTGGTGAGCTGCTCGCAGGCCTTGAGGCCGACGCCGAGCTTGTGCGGATTGATGTACTCGCGTTTGTCGAGATTCACGATGTAGTGGTACTGGCCCATAGGGATCTCCTTTCGTTCCTGGGTTTTCTCAAGCGCGAAAGACCCCAGGCCGGGCCGCATAAGGCGAAGCGGGTCATGGCGAACACGGGAGCCGCGACGAAGCGCAGCGAAGGCGGGCGAATGGATCGGGCACGCCATTGACCCGCCGCCGCGGACGGCTACCACGCGCTAAGTTGAGAAAGCCCGGAACGGGAGAGACCAAGCCAGCCGGTCATCAGGGCGAACGCAGACGCCCACCAGAAAGCAACCCGGCAAGGATGTCTTGGGGTCGTCGAATTCAGGAAGAAACTCGGGTGGCAAATTCGCCACAAACTCGCCACAGGCCGAAACGGGCCGAAGAAGAGAATGGCGGATTTCCGCGGGTTGCCGTGGGGCGGCATTTTGTGGCAAAAAAAGCCCCGAAGTGCCATTTGTTACCGTAACTATTTTCTAACTCGTTGATTTCAAACTGGCGACCCCGGCAGGGCTCGAACCTGCAACCCCCTGCTTAGAAGGCTGTATAAATTGATTTTAAAACATATGATTAGAGTTAATACGCCACAGATTTGCCACAACGCTCTGTGTTCATACGCTCAATTAACCCTGATTTCTTTTCTTCATTTGCTTCGGCACGTTCAATCAGGTGCCCATAAATGTTCAGTGTCGTTGCTATGTTGGTATGCCCCATAAGTCTTTGAATGCGTTTGAGGCTAATCCGCTGTTCGATCAGCATGGATGCGTAGAAATGCCTCAGGTCATAGGGTGAGAATTTTCGCCTTTCAATGATCTTTCCGCTTTTCTCGACCTTTTCAATTAATCCTGCCTCATGGCAAACCGCATCAAACCCGAGCTTGCGCCAATTGCTGACGGATTGCCATGTGCCGGTCGTGGTCGGAAAAACGAGATCATGTTTGTTGGGCTCAGCGTGCCTTTTTACGTAGTGCAAGACCATATCGGCCGTCGCCGGACTTAGATCGATCCATCGACACCCGGCAGGTGTTTTCGTCACGGAAATTTTATCACCGTTTCTTTCGATCGCCCGGTCAACCTTTACCTCTGTTTCACTGATATTGAAGGTCGGAAGCGCGAGATATTCGCCCGGCCGCATACCGGTATCTCCGGCCAGATATAGCATTGGCCTGTACCTTTCCCACGCTCTTGCAATCTGCCTGTTCTTCGAGTTGGCAAGCCTGTCTGCCGCTGCCAGCAGCGCTCGAAATTCTTCGACCGTTGGCGGGGTAACCGGCTGCTCGTATCGCGAGGTCACACTGATGCTGATGCCTGAGGCGACATTTCCCGGCACATGACCGCGAAGAGCCATTTCATTGAGAACGGTATGGAAGTATGTGAGCGTCTTTCGGGCGAGATAACGCGAAGGACAATTGGTCAAAAGCCATGATCTGAACTCGACGATATCCGGTGGCTCTAGATCCTGCAGCGCTTTTTTCCACTCGTATGACGTCATGAATTTTGAGTAGTACCGGTAATTTACCAGCGTATACGTGGTGACTGGGTCGTTTCCGTCCGTTCCTTCTTTTTCACAGATATTCAGCCACTTATCGACTGCCTGTGGCACTGTGGAAATAATCTTGTTGGGCATTTTGCCTGACTTTTGAGTCTTGCCGCTTTCGACATAATCCTTGGCCTCCTTCAACGTATCGAACGTCGCATAGGCGTAGCCGGATTTACTGGCTTTGCTCGGGTAACGGACCTGGTATGTAACGCCTTTCGCGCCTTTTCTCTTTCTTATGTCTGCCATACGAATCAGTAGTGCATAAACGAATCGGGAAAATCAACTCTCTTTATAGTTCTTTACATCTTTAGATTTCTTTCCGCCTCGACCTGCCGCCGCACATAAGCGCCGATCAATGCCTGTTTCTCTATTTTCAGCGTGCCTTCAATCGGATCGATGAAGAACGGAAGCTTGCGCCTTCCTTGCGCGTCCGTTTCGGCGGCGCGTTTCATCTGCCGGGCGGTGAGCTCGACGCCCATCTCGGCCAGAACCCTGCGGGCTTCTTCCAGATCTATGTAACGGGGCGATGCCATCCTTCTGCCTCCGCCCTCAGGGTTCGTACCGGTCGGCGGCGCTGCGGTAAGGGCCGGCGCTGGCAAAGCTCGTGACCGCTTCGCCAGTCCGGGAGCGCGGGACAACCACGTTTCCCTCGCCGTCGGTCGGGTTGATGTAAAGCGTCACCCCGCGCGAATGCTTGATGGCGTGATCCTCCTCGATCTGGTGCAGTGCTTCATAAAGGGCCTGGATGACCTGCCGAAAGGTCATCTCTCCTTTCACGGTAATCTTCATGTCCCTATCCCATCGATCGCCATAACAACCTATGATTATATGGTCTTCATACCTTAGTATATTTTATGGTTATTAATACAGTATTATGAATTCCTAAAATGCCCTGCATTTCTGCGGGTCTTGGCAGGGTATATTACCGCAATGCGGCGTAAATCTTCGCCTGCCACGCGGGCTTTCTTCCAGATCGGCCTGAACCCTCCGATTCCCGCCTTCCGGTATTCAACCTTGGGTGTTTTTTGGCCCTCGCCGTTCCTTTCCGGTTTTCCTGTCCTTGCCTTTTCCGCCGTTCCGCCCCGCCCATGGCGGGCCTTTCCGCTGGCGATTGTGTGTCCGGGTCCGCATGGAAAGGCCCTGATGGTCAGGGCCTCCGACACGAAAAGGAGGACACGATGTCCCGGATCGTCACAGCGGCGGAGCTGGAACACCGCTCACTTGAATATCTTCAGCAACTCTACCGGCAGGTTCAGCAGGATCTGACGCGCAGCGCACCCGGCTCGGACGCCCGGCGCAACGCGCTGGCCAGCCTTGAGACCATTGGCCGCGCCATCGCGAGGCTGCGGGCCCGCCAGCCCCGCCCTCCGGGGTTCTGACCCCGGCTCTTCGGTCCCGTGGGTTCCTCACGGGATCGATTGTTGTCTCTTCCCGTGATTTCCCGCGAGGACCGCGCGAGGTTTGGACGGCGGGGTCGGTGGCATGCTGGCCCGCATGGCAAAGACCCGCAGCACCTTCCGCAAGACCACGGCACCGGCGGAGGATCTCGATCCGCGGCTCGTGGCCCTCGTCCGCTATCTTGCGCGCCGGGCCGCCGAGCAGGATTATAGCGACTTCCGTCAAAGGCACGATCAGCCGGGCGACGCTCCGGCGGGACGCAAGGAAGCGACATGACTGCGGTGGCTATCTACGCGCGCTATTCCTCGGACAATCAGCGCGACGCCTCCATCGAAGACCAGATCCGGCTCTGTCAGGAACGCGCCGCCCGCGAAGGCTGGCGCATTCATAACTGTTACACCGACCACGCGCTTTCGGGGGCGAGCCTGATGCGCCCCGGCATCCAGATGCTGATGCAGGATGCAGCCGCCGGACGGTTCGAGGTGATCCTCGCCGAAGCACTCGACCGCCTCTCCCGCGATCAGGAAGACATCGCCGGGATCTACAAGCGCCTGCGCTTCGCCGGGGTGCAGATCGTCACCCTCTCCGAAGGGGACGTTTCCGATTTGCACATCGGCCTCAAGGGCACGATGAATGCGCTCTTCCTGAAAGACCTCGCCGACAAGACGCGGCGCGGCCTGCGCGGCCGGGTCGAGGCGGGCAAGTCGGGCGGCGGGCTCACCTACGGCTATGACGTGGTGAAGAAATTCGACGGCAACGGCGAAGCGATCCGCGGCGATCGGACGATCAACAAAGCGCAGGCCGCAATCGTCGTGCGCATCTTCAAGGAATACGCGGAAGGCCGCTCGCCCAAGGCCATCGTCCACCAGCTCAACCGCGAGCGCGTGCCCTGTCCGGGCGGAGCGGCGTGGGGTGCCAGCACCGTCCACGGCCACCGGCGGCGCGGCACCGGCATCCTGAACAACGAGCTTTATGTCGGCCGGATGGTCTGGAACAGGCTGCGCTACATCAAGGACCCGGAGACGGGCAAGCGCGTCTCGCGCCTCAACCCGGAATGCGAATGGATCGTCAAGGACGTGCCCGCGCTGCGCATCGTGCCGCAGGAGCTGTGGGACAGGGTCAAGGCCCGCCAGCGCGCACTCGAAGCCACTGAAGAAAGCAAGGACGGCGCGGCCTTCTGGGACCGCCGCCGCCCGCA